>JAEIGA010011214.1_pt1 | contig 13606 bp, 13 predicted proteins | sample 9270691 | NCBI WGS metagenome assembly JAEIGA01 (sample SAMN17057246, study PRJNA624740) | gut metagenome | biome: biome; isolation source: fecal sample | host: Bos grunniens | place: China: Xizang | collected 2019
ACTAAGAAGGATGTTCAGATCAACATCTACGAGGTTAAGAAGCCTGAGGTTGATGCTCATATCGTAGCGGACTCTATCGCTCGTCAGATCGAGGGTCGTGTATCTTACCGTCGTGCAATCAAGATGGCTGTAGCAACTACCATGCGTGTAGGTGCTGAGGGTATCAAGGTTCAGATCAGCGGTCGTCTCGGTGGCGCCGAAATGGCAAGAAGCGAGATGTTCAAGGAAGGTCGTACACCACTCCACACTTTCCGTGCTGATATCGACTACGCACTCGCTGAGGCTCATACCAAGGTAGGTGTTCTCGGTATCAAGGTATGGATCTGCAACGGTGAGGTTTACGGTAAGAAGGATCTCTCTCCTAACGCAGGTATCGCTGCTCAGCAGCAGGCAACTGCAAACAACAACCGTGGTGGTCGTGGCGGTGATCGTCGTCGTGGTGGCCGTGGTGCTCGCAGAGAAAACAAGTAATTGTTGCTCAATAAATAACGAAGGGGATGGCAAAATGTCATCCCTTTTTTTGTTTTTTTTGGAGAATTGTTAAATTTTTGTTAAGTTTGGCACAAATACGCTTCTCTTACTCTGCTATAAGTAGTCTCAAGACCAGCAATCTGATTATTCGATACTAAATTATAACAATATGAAACTTCGGATTTTATGGCTGATGTTCTTATCAGCGCTATTGTGCATGACTTCCTGTGAAGATTTTCTGGCCAGTCAGATGAAGTTGGATCAGACCGAGTTCACCCTCCCTGCTAAAGGTGGCGAGATAAAGGTTTCTTTTGTACCTATATCTTCGTGGACTGCATCCTGCAGCGATTCATTTGTTACATTGAACCCTACTAAGGGAGACCAGTCCGAGGCTTCAGTATCTCTTTCCATCAAGGTTGGAGAGAATACTGATACAGCTGTCAGGACCATCAAGGTTCTGCTAAGTTTCGAGACAAATGACATCGTCCTGACAATCAAGCAGGATGGAGCTACGCCTCCGGACAATCCAGATCCGGACGATCCTAATCCGGACGATCCTAATCCGGATGACCCAGATCCAGATGATCCTAACCCAGATGATCCTAACCCAGATGATCCAGATCCAGATGATCCAGACCCAGACGATCCGAATCCGGACGATCCTGATCCAGATGATCCAGATCCAGATGACCCGAATCCGGACGATCCTGACCCAGATGACCCAGATCCAGATGATCCTAACCCGGATGATCCAGATCCAGACGATCCGAATCCGGACGATCCTGATCCAGATGATCCAGATCCGGACGACCCTGATGGTTCTGATGAAGGAACAGGTTCTACAGAAGATGTGATACCTGGTGACGAAATAAAAGCAAACTGAAAGATAAACCCATAAAACATAAATATCATGAAAAACAGATTATTCGGAATAGCAGCTGCTGCAATGGCTCTGCTTTCATCTTGCGAGACAATCGTTGAGCAGGAGATTTCTGTAGAAGTGCTTCCTGCTGAAGAACAGACAGTTTTCACTGCCAATCTGGGAGCCGATACCAAGACTTACCTTGAGTACCAGGACGGTGTATATAAGACCAGATGGGCTGAAGGAGATTATATTTTTGTTTTGGCAACAAGCAGTGATGGCTCATATTGGTATGATTCTGCAGATATCATTGAAGGTGTCGGAACAAGTTCAGCCAAATTTGCGGCAGGTTCAAATGTAAAGGGCGAGAACTACTATGCATTTTATGGCCCATCTTATTATAATGCCAGTGGAAAATTCTTCCCTGTATTACAGGAATATCAGTATGGTGCTGAGGCTTATAATCAGGAAACTGAAGAGTGGGAATGGAGTGATAACTTAGATGGATATTATTTCCCGATGTATGCCCAGAGCGACAATAAGGATTTTTCTTTCAAGAATCTTTGCTCGATTCTTAAAGTTGATCTGGTAGGAACAGACTATATAGATAATGTAGTGTTCACACCGAACGACCCTACAATCCCTGTAGCCGGCAATACCATCCTCGATTTTGTTGATGGAGAGCCACAGCTTACATTCGAAAGTGACTCTACTTCAGCTTATAAGGTATGCTTCTATGTCCGTCAGACATTGAATGAGGCAGAACCGACAAGCTGCTATATTTCAATCCCTCCTCAGACTTATACAGGCGGTTTCACACTCACAATCAACTCCAATTCAGGTTCTATGGATGTCGTCGTCAATGAAGATGTGACATTCGAGCGCTCTGAGATCCGTTCAATTCCTGTAATTACCTACAAGAATGAAGAGACCAGCACATGGGGTATCGTAGGTGATATGACAAATTGGTCAGAAGATATTCCTATGACTCCTTATCAGCAGTATTGGGTGGCAACTGATGTATATCTTGAGGCAGGTCTTGGTTTCAAGTTCCGTGCAAATGGAAAATGGGATGTGAACCTTGGTGCATATGAGGATTATGGTCCTATTGTTGAGGGTTACTGGTATCCGCAAGCATATGACGGAATGAACATGACTGTCGAGAAATCCGGATATTATGAAGTATATCTTGACGTTCCTCAGATGCGCGCAACATTTGTTTTGACAGAAGCAGCTGAACCTGAGGTCGTTGAGTGCGAATCCTTTGATGAGGTGGCTGCTCTTCCAGACGGCACAATGGTGATGGTATATGGATACGTATTCGCTCCGTACGGCAGAGGCTTCGTGATGAATATCGGTAATCAATGGGATAACAGCATACTCGTATATCAGGGAACTGACCAGTCATATTATACTCCGGTAATGGGTAACTATGTAGGAATGATTGCTGAGAAGACTACATATAACAATCTCCCTGAACTTACTAATATCCAGGACTTTGTCGTTTCTGATGACAGCGAGTATGATTATGGTTATAAATATTACTATGACCTTTATAATCCAGCTTCATTTGCAAACTTTGATACCGACAGATATGAATATGTGAAGTATGCGGGTACTCTCGAGAAGTCAGGATCTTACTACAATGTAGTGGTTGACGGTGTTGAGGGTCGTCTGGGCTCGATCGAGTATCCTATCCAGGACCTCACAGAGTTTATCGGTAAGAAGGTTTCTGTGGAAGGATGGTTCATCGGATTCAGCGGCGGTGGTAAATATCTCAAGACAGTCCTCAGAAGCATTTCTCTTATTGAAGACGATGGTTCTACTGAGGATGTGACTCCTGGAGACGACATCGTCGTGATGCACAACAGAACCACAATCAAATAGTAAATATCATTATCTGATATCTTTTTAGACAAGGAGATGGCTGCAAGTCATCTCCTTTGTTTATATTTGCAGAAAATATAAAGATATGAAGATGCGTACATTTTTATTCGCCCTTGCCGCAATGGCGGTGATGGCATGCGGTCAGACCGCAGAAGAGAAGGTCAAGGCTTATGAGGATGCTCATAACGCGATGATGGAGGAATATACAACGATGATGGATTCGCTCTCTACAGATCAGGCGAAGGCAGAAGAGTTCTATAACGACTTTGTCGAGAGATACATCGATTTCAACCTTGATGCAGCCAAGAAGAATGCTGATAATGATGTTGCAGTCCAGGTTCTGATGAATCTTCGTGGACTTATCGAGGATGATCAGGTGGATGAGATCATATCAAGGATGCCTGAGGCCATGCTTGAGAACGAGCAGGTTGCATACCTTAAGGCCGGACTTGATGCAAGGAAAGCTACTGCAGAAGGTTCCAAGTTCCAGGATTTTACCGTAGAACACGTTTATGGATACGACAGAAGCGTTGATCCTCAGCCTCTCAAGAAGGAAGTGAAGTTCTCGGAATATGTCGGAAAGGGCACATATGTCCTTGTTGACTTCTGGTCTCCTTGGTGCGGACCATGCAAGAGAGAGATTCCTAATATCAAGGCAGTATATGAGCAGTACAAGGACAAGGGTCTTGAGGTATTGAGCCTTGCAGTATGGGAAAGAAAGCCTCAGTCTCATACAATCGAGACAGCAGCTGAGCTCGGCATGGACTGGCTCCATATCAACAACTGTGGTAACGTCCCTACAGACATCTACGGTGTAGAGGGTATTCCTCATCTGATGCTGATCGGCCCTGACGGAACCATCCTCAAGCGCGGTTTCCATGGCCTCGAGGGTATCCAGGCCGCTGTTGCCGAATATATCAAGTAAATTGGATATAAGGCAGAAAATATCATTATTTCCTCATTCCCCCGGTGTCTATCGATATTATGACGCTGAGGGGAATGTGATATATGTAGGTAAGGCAAAGGACCTGCATAAGAGAGTCGCACAGTATTTCGTGTCTCCTGACCGTCTGTCCCGTAAGACCGCCGTCATGGTTTCCAAGATTGCGGATGCGGAATATACGGTTGTCGAATCGGAGGCTGATGCCCTGCTTCTGGAAAACAATCTCATCAAGCAGTTCAAGCCACGCTACAACATTCTTCTCAAGGATTCGAAGACCTATCCGTGGATCTGTGTCAGCGCTGAAGAATTTCCTCGTGTTTTCCTTACGCGCAGGATGGTCCGCGACGGATCCCGTTATTTCGGTCCTTACAGCAGTGTCGTCCATGCGCGCAATCTTGTGGAATTCTTCCATAACGTCTATCCGCTGCGCACCTGCAGACACAATATAACCTCTGATGTCATACTGCGAGGCAAGATGCGTCCATGCCTGAACTTCCATATAAAGAAATGCATGGGGTGCTGCGTGGGGGGCATTTCGCAGAAGGAATATAATGCGAATATTGAAGAGATCGTCAAGCTTCTGCGTGGTGGTGGCCGGGAGATCATCCAGCATTACAAGACCTTGATGACTGAGTCTGCCGAAAGGATGGATTTCGAGCAGGCACAGGTGTACAAGGAGAAGATGATGTCTCTCGAGCAGCATTACAGCAAGTCTGTCATAATGAACTCGGCTGTAGGAGATGTGGACGTGTTCTCTCTTGTAATCGATGGCCCGGAGGCATTCGGCAACTTCATGCGTATAAGAGGGGGAGCGGTGGTGCAGTCTCTTAACCTGGGATTCAAACTGATGATTGAAGAGGAGCAGGAAGCTGTCCTGAGCATGTTCATCGGAGAAATCAGGTCTAAGTTCGGTACTCTCTCACATGAGGTCATAGTTCCTTTCAAACCTGACATGGAGATGGGAAATGTCGAATTCAAGGTTCCTGTACGTGGCGACAAGCTCGCGTTGCTTGAATTAAGCGCCCGTAACGCCAAGGAAATGCGCCTGAATGCCCTCAAGCAGCAGGAACATACCGATCCGGATGCATATAAGAATATGGTGATGGAGTCCCTTCAGAAGCAGATCGGAATGAAGGAACTGCCTGTCCATATCGAATGCTTCGACAATTCCAATATCCAGGGAACCAACCCTGTATCTGCTTGCGTCGTGTTCAGGAATGCCGTACCTTCGAAGAAGGATTACCGCCATTTCAAGGTCAAGACAGTGGTTGGTGCGAATGATTATGCAACGATGAAGGAGGTCGTGAACCGCAGATATTCACGTATGCTTGCAGAAAATCCCGATGATCTTCCTCAGCTGATAGTCATAGATGGTGGTAAAGGACAGTTGGGTTTTGCCTATGAGGCGCTTGCCGAACTTGGATTAGTCGATAAGGTGACTTTGATTGCCTTGGCTGAGCGTATGGAGGAAGTTTATAGGGTAGGGGATCCGTACCCGATGTTCATAGACAGGAATTCCCCGGCTCTGAAGGTCCTTCAACAGATTCGTGATGAAGCCCATCGTTTCGGAATCACCTTCCATCGCAAATTGAGAAGCAAAGCGCAGATCGAGTCTGCTCTACGATCTATCAAAGGTGTAGGAGACAAGACAGAACAAAGGCTTCTCCTGCGCTTCGGCAGCGTTGCCCGTATAGCTGCAGCATCAGTCGATGAAATTGCGGAACTTGTAGGTCCGCAACTGGCATTTAAAATACATGAAGAACTCAATAACCATGAATAACAAGGTACTTAACGCTTACGACTGGTTCCTTATAGTAGGAGTCATTGCATCAAACATCATCTATTCTCTTTTGAGCGGCAACGTTGACCCTGTCGGATCTGTTGCTGCAATAGCAGGTGTGCTTTGTGTTGTGCTCGTCGCTAAAGGAAGTATCTGGAACTATCTTTTCGGCCTGGTCAATGTGTCTATGTATGCATATATTTCCTATCAGGCTTCGCTTTACGGTGATGCGGCCCTCAATGCATTCTATTATCTTCCGATGCAGTTCATAGGTTGGTGGCAATGGAGGAAAAGAGGAGCAGCTGTATCTGAAGCCGAGGCTGATGGAAACGGTGTTCTGGTCAAGGCACGCAGATTCACATGGAGACAGAGAGCTTTTCTTGGCGTAGGATGCGCTGCAGGAGTCATTGCCGGAGGATTCATCCTGGCCCATTTCGGCGATCCTCAACCATTCAAGGATTCTACGACGACAGTTCTCAGCATTGTGGCACAAGCATTGATGGCTCTTGCATTCATGGAACAATGGGTATTGTGGATAATTACAAATATCGTCAGCGTGATAATGTGGGTGGTATGTGTTTTCAGAGGCGAGGCTCACGCTGCTGTAATGGTGATAATGTGGAGTTTCTATCTCTTGAATTCGGTCAATGGCTTGAGAGTGTGGATGAAGTTGAGCAGACCAAAGATTGATTAAATTTTCATATATCGATTTTTTTTATTTAATTTGCACCGTTTTATGGCGAAAATTCGTGTAATAAGATACTAAATTATTAATTAAAAACTTAAAGTTATGGCTAATATTGCAGAAGACGTAAAGGCAATCATCGTCGAGAAATTGGGCGTTGATGCGTCTGAAGTTACTGAAACAGCTAGCTTCACTAATGACCTTGGTGCTGATTCACTTGACATCGTAGAGCTTATCATGGACTTCGAGAAGAAGTTCGATATCGAGATTCCAGACGTTGACGCTGGTGACAAGATTTCTACAGTAGGTGACGCTATCAAGTACATCGAAGACAAGGTAAACGCGAAATAATTTTGTCTTAAATAACAAAAGCGGGCAGATCAATCGATCTGCCCGCTTTTTGTATGGGGTGAGTTCTTTATTCCGCTGATTTAGGTGCCGAGAATGTCACCTTGAATACAGGCTTCGCTCCAGAAGCTGTCGGACCGTTGAGGATACCATTGTAGAATCTGTCCTTGTCAAGCTCGGTAACATATTCCTTGTTTGACGTTGTGGTATTCATGCTGGCCATCATCTGGGCCATCATTGCATAGTTATAGTAGTTGCTGTAACCATAGCCGCCGTATCCGCCATAACCGCCATAGCCATATCCGCCATAACCGTATCCACCGTATCCGCCATAACCGCCGTAACCGTAGCCGTATGGATCGTACATCATGCTGTTGTAGTAATAGTCATAAGGGAAGTTTCCGTATCCGCTGCTTTCCTTATATGTAGTATCTTCCATAAGCTCCTTGGTCATGATGAGGAACCAGATATCGTAATTCTCGATCTTCTTGCTGTAATCCTTGTCGTTCCTGTCCAATTTCAGGATTTCCTGTACGTGATGGCTTATGTCAGGGGAATACATGTTCAGCGAACGGTTGATGTTGCCCTGGTTCTCAGTGCTGATGCTGGCGTCTGTCAGTCCGGCATATGTTACATATTTACCGTCGTTGCTGCGGAGTCTGACAGTAGGGCTGAGTATTGACGGGTACTTCTCAAGCATGTCATAGTTTCCCTCTACATTATATGGAAGCACTATGGTTGCCTTGTTTATGACCACCTGGCTGATGTCTGTGATGCCGGCCTCGGCAATCTGTCTCTCAAGAATCTGCTTCAGTTCTTCTGCTTTTACTACTGGCTTGAGTCCGCCACCGCCTTCAACGTAGATCTTGTCTGTTGCGGTCACGCCCTGCTTGTAGGTTTCGTATGTTTCATGAAAGCTTGTGTTGAGAGCAAACTGGCTTGGATATGAGGTTGTTCCGCTCTCTTCATTTATCCTTATGAAGTCTCCCGGACCGAAAAGGAAGATGAAGGAAGTGTCAACCGGTTCGTCCGAATAATCATATGTCGAGGTAAATTTAAGCTCAGCATAGTTTCCGGCTACATATCCTGCGCTATTGTCTATGCCAAGTCTGAACATGTTGATTCTTCCACCTTTTCCGCTAGGAGCGTCAGTGCTGAAATATATACCTGGAAGATATTTGAGGTAATTGGACACGCTGTCCATCTGTCCTGCTCTCTGAGCTTCGTCAATCTTGGCATATACCTTTTTTGCAAATTCAAGACTGAAATCAAATGAAAGCGAGTCTCCTCCCGAATAGATCGGAGTTCCAGCTGTAATCCTGCTTTCCAAGTCAACGAATTCATTAAGAACTTTCGGGTCAGAAAGGGAGCTGGTGTAGATTATTGTCGAATCGAGGGGTTTCCTGAGTTCTGATACATAGATATTCTGGAGTATCCTCTGTTCGTAGTCAAACACTGTCGAGAGTGTGTCTCTTACGGCAGTGAAATGGAACTGTTTGAACTGAGGGTCTTTTCCGAAATCCAGTGTGTCCCAGACAGGAACGAGGGTCATGCTTGAAGTCTTTATTGTCGTTCCGAGTACGCTTCCGTCATTTACGGCTCCGAATGTGAATCTTGAGGTGCTGTAGCCGGAGAGACTGTCTGACATTTCCATCCTGATGTTTTCGAGGACTACAGGCTCCTGTGGGAAGACATCCCATTTCTGGTCAGTAGGGATGAGGTTCTGTCCAAGCTCCTCGTTTATGGTAATGCATGATGCAGAGCTAAACAGTATCGCACCGATGGCCGCCAGGCGGCAGACTCTGCTGAAAAAACAAAAATTCATTATAAATTATCGTAAAAACTGTTGTAAACTTCTATGTATGATCCGTCCTCGATTGCCTTTGCATCATAAGGGACAGACGGATATCCTTTCTTTCCGCAGAAATCGACGATTTCCTGAGGAATGTCTTCTGCTCCGAATATGACACCGTCTGAATACTCCATGGCGAGTTTAGCAAGATTTATGCCATCTGATCCGGACATGACCTTGAGATCGTCTTCTGTTATTCCTCCGAAAAGAATCCTTTCCTTGAAGTCTTCAGGGAACTCAGCAGGGGTGTCGTCGTAAACAGAGAGGACGACCTTGCTGTTGGAGAAGATTGGATCATCTTTATAAGCCTTTTTGAGATATAAAGGAAGTACCTGTGAAATCCAGCCTTGACAATGGATTACGTCAGGAGCCCATCTGAGCTTCTTCACTGTCTCAAGCACGCCACGTGCGAAGAAAATAGCCCTTTCCCCGTTATCCTTGAAGAACTCGCCCTTGTCGTCGCAGTATATGCTTTTTCTATGGAAATAGTCTTCGTTATCAATGAAATAGACCTGCATCCTGGCTGCTGATATCGATGCAACCTTGATTACAAGAGGCCTGTCCACATCATTGATCACTATATTCATTCCAGAAAGACGTATCACTTCGTGAAGCTGGTTCTTTCTCTCATTGATACATCCGTAGCGTGGCATGAACGATCTTATTTCCTTCTTCCTTTCCTGTATGCCCTGAGGAAGGTATCTTCCTATGTGGGCAATAGGAGATTCCGGGAGATAAGGAAATATCTCCGAATTGACGAAAAGGACTCTTTTGACTGAATTTCCCATGGCGGTAATATTTAGTGACAAAATCTCTACAAAGATAATAATAATTTTTTGATAAATAGTTATCTTTGACGCCGATTGGATTTGATGTATGAGTTCTGCAGATAATAAACTGATGCGCCGTAGGCTGGCAAACGCCTATCTTTCCTCTGTTATAAGCATTAGCCTCGTGCTTCTGCTTGTCGGCGTTGCGGCCATGCTCCTTGTCAATGCAAGGAGTGTTTCCGACTATTTCAAGGAGAATATGCAGGTGACCGTGATGATGAAACAGAGCGTTTCCGACGAAGATGCGATGGATTTCCAGGCAGATCTTGACGGGGAGCGTTTCATTAAGAACACTCAGTTCGTTTCCAAGGAGCAGGGACGGCGAGAGATGGCCGACATGCTTGGAGATGATTTCCTTGACGTCTTCGAGACCTCTCCGATCCCGGTGTCCATAGACGTGACTCTTAAGGCCGAATATGTGTCTGCAGACAGTCTCGAGATGGTGAAGAATGAGATAGTGATGTCTCCGCTTGTGGACGAGGTCGTGTATCAGAGTTCTCTCGTAGATGCGTTGAATGCCAATCTGAGCAAGATTTCAGCGATTCTGGGAGTATTCATAGCATTGCTGCTGTTCATCTCCTTCGTGTTGATAAACAATACGGTGCGTCTGAATGTGTTTGCGCGCAGATTCACTATCCATACCATGAAGCTTGTCGGAGCCACAAGGTCTTTCATCAGAGCACCTTTCCTGGTTCAGGCTGCATTCCAGGGTGTGTTTGCTGCGTTTGTCGCCATAATCGCTCTTGTTGTCATGATGTATTTCATGAGGAGCGAATTCCAGCAGCTTTTCGAGATATTCAGGCTTGACCTGCTGCTCGCCGTCATAGGCATCGTCCTTGCTTCCGGCCTTGCGATATGTCTGATAAGCACGTGGCTGGTTGTGAACAAGCTGGTGTCTCTTAAGAAAGATGAGTTGTATTATTAAATAAGTATTATGGAAAATAATCCGAAGATGGCAATTACCCCGAAAGGGTTGAAATATCTTTTGATAGGTCTCGTCGTGATGGTATCAGGCTATATCCTGATGACCGGAGGTGGAAGTTCTGATCCTGAGGTCTTCAATTATGATATGTTTGATTTCCGCCGCATGGTGGCTGCTCCTGTCGTGATAATCCTTGGAATCGTGATAGAGATCGTCGCTATAATGCGTGTGTTCAAAAACGGTGAGGAGAAATAGATATGGAATGGTTTGAAGCAGTATTGTTGGGTCTTATTCAGGGACTTACGGAGTTTCTTCCGGTCAGCAGCAGTGGCCACCTTGAGATAGGAAAAGTCCTGCTCGGTGTCGAGACTACAGATGATCTTCTGTTTACTACGATGGTCCACGCGGCCACCGTTCTCAGTACGATAGTTGTGTTCCGCAGCCAGATATGGGATCTTCTCAAAGGTTTCTTCTGTGGAATCAAGGAACGGAAGATAAATGATCAGACTGACTATCTTTTCAAGATGGTGCTTTCGATGGTTCCGGTCTTCGTTGTGGGTGTGTTCTTCAAGGATCAGGTAGAGTCCCTTTTCGGTTCCATATATGTAGTAGGGTTTGCACTTGTGCTGACTGCACTCCTGCTTTTCTTCTCTGACTATGCTTCCCGTCCGGGCCGCAAGTCCATATTTCCAGCAAATCAATATAGGAACGGCATATCCTATTGGCAGGCTTTTGCCGTAGGTCTTGGTCAGGCCTTTGCTGTTGTGCCGGGTCTTTCGCGCTCTGGTACTACGATCTCGACAGGTCTCATATGTGGAGTCAAGAGGGAAGTGATGGCCCAGTTCTCGTTCCTTATGGTCCTTGTGCCTATCCTTGGCGAGACATTCCTTGAAATCGTCGGAGGCGAATTCGGTGCATCTTCTGTCGGAGCATTGTCTCTGGTTCTTGGTTTTGTTTCGGCATTCCTTTCAGGTCTCTTTGCCTGCAAGGTCATGATAGCCCTTGTCAAGAAGGCAAAACTCAGCTGGTTTGCGCTTTATTGTCTTGTCGCGTCTGCGTGCATATTCATTTTTGCATAAGATGTAATGAAAACGTATTTCGTATCAGACGTCCATCTTGGCCTTCAGGTTGCCGATCCTGCAGGACGCGAACGCCGTTTCGCCGACTTTCTGCGGACCTTGCCTGAAGACACGGAAGCGGTTTATCTTCTGGGAGACATATGGGACTTCTGGTACGAGTATCGTGACGTCGTGCCAAAGGGCTATGTGAGAGTGTTTGCTGCGCTGCAGTCCCTTATGGACCGCGGTGTGAAGATCTATTTCTTTGAAGGAAACCATGATATATGGACATATTCCTATTTTGAAGAACTGGGGATGGTCAAGCTGACCCAGCCTGCTTTGGTCGAGATCGGAGGAAAGAAGTTCTGTCTCGGTCATGGCGACGGTCTAGGACCTGTGCCGTCCGGATATCGTTTCCTACGTGGTGTTTTCCACAGCCGTGTCGCTCAGTTCCTGTTCAGTCTTCTGCATCCATGGATAGCCTTCCGTTTTGGAAACGGATGGTCGAAGAGCAACCGCCTTTCGCATGACAAGGAGTATGTTTTTGGAGGCAAGGACGAGCCTCTATATAAATTTGCAGAGGAATTTGCCTCGACGCACGAGGTTGATTACTTCGTTTTCGGCCATTATCATGCAGATGTGCATATGACCCTTTCTTCAGGTGCGGAATTCTTCGTGCTGAAGGATTGGATGCACTCGTCCCCTTACTTATATTTTTCAGGTATAGGCATTTCAGGCGGATCTTTCCAGAAAAGTGACCAATAGAGGGCGGAGAATTCCCCGCTTTCCCACAGGGCTACGAGTTCTTCGGTCGCCTTGTCTTCCCCTTCCGGATCATACGGCTTCTTGAGGTCTGATCCGAATATCTTTGCTATGCCTTGCCAGAATCCGGCCGCTATGCCGCTCTTGTATCCTTTTATTATGTTGTAGGACGATTTTCCGACCTCCCTGTCCACCAGCTTCATGATGAGCGCTCCCTGACTTACGGTAAGCTGTCTCATCTGTCCCTCGAATACATCGAAGAGTTCTGTCTGAACCTTGTTGACGTATTTCTCCCGCCTTGCGCCTTTGAGCCTGTCTGCTGCAATCGTGCTGTCCGCTTCCAGAACCAGCTTTCTGGCAACCAATGCGTATGGGTATGCCTTGCTGAAATTATGGACAAGGCGATAATACTCCCTCCATTCGCGTCCTTTTTGTCTCGGAATCCTGGAATAGACCTTTGATGCGGTAATGGTGTCGTAATATATCGTGTCATTGCCTTCGACAAAGAAGGCCATCCTTCCGTCACTTTCTTGTGGCTTAGACTGTCCGGCTGTATTTTGAGTCATGCTGCTTCTGACCTCCTGGACGGAAACCTTTTCCTTCTTGTCGGATTTTTTCTTCTTTCCCCACAATTGGGCATGGCAATCAACAGCTGCTGTCGGGAATATGGCTGCAGCTGTCAGGATTGTCATCATTATCTTGATTCCTCTTTTCATGTGGTAGCGCAAATGTAGCAAAAACCTTCTTTCTCTGCAAAAATCCAGCCCTGTGCCAAAGTCGGATTAGGCAGAAGAGGCGCCGGTCGAAAATGCGATGATAAATATTTTATCGGCGTTTGTAACTCCATGAAAATGCGTGTTTTAAGATACCGAAAAACCGGTCGAAAATTATGTGAAAAAATCAAAATAATGTTTGCAATTCGGAAATTTTTTGTATCTTTGCAACCCGTTAATTGAGGACTACTACGCCCAACCAGCTGATTCTCAATTAATTAGGGAAAACAGAAAGTTTTAATCCAAAAGTAATAGAAAAATGTTACAACCAAAGAAAACAAAATTCAGAAGGCAGCAGAAAGGCCGCATGAAAGGTCTCTCACAGAGAGGAAACCAGCTTGCATTTGGCTCTTTCGGTATCCAGACCTTGGAGAACTGCTGGCTTACAGGCCGTCAGATCGAGGCTGCACGTCAGGCTGTATCACGTTACATG
>JAEIGA010011215.1_pt1 | contig 13606 bp, 9 predicted proteins | sample 9270691 | NCBI WGS metagenome assembly JAEIGA01 (sample SAMN17057246, study PRJNA624740) | gut metagenome | biome: biome; isolation source: fecal sample | host: Bos grunniens | place: China: Xizang | collected 2019
CATTCCACAAATTCAAGAACCTTATATAAGTCATCAATAAAGATTCGATGATTTGTAATGATTGGGCACAAAAAGAGAACCATCGCCGGTTCTCTTTTTTTTGTGCGGGCTAGTCGCCCTTCTACGTTACCCTCCTCCTAAATCCTCCTCCTCGGGAGGAGGACTTAGCTTCAGCTGTCGCTGAAGACCGTGCGGGCGAAGGGAATCTTCGATTTCTCAACCCCAGTCAGCTGCGCTGACAGCCCCTATTAGGGTCATACCGACCACTCCCTTTGGTCGGGTCGGGCGGCCCCGCTGCTTCAACTTTCTGCGAAAGTCTCGCTTACGCGGATGCCGCGGCGCTGATGCGCCTTCGGAAAATTTTTGTAAATTTGTGTGTCACACACATACAATGATAATATGGAGAAATATATCGTAGGAATGGGTGAAGCCCTTTGGGACTGTCTTCCGGAAGGCAGAAAGATAGGTGGTGCTCCTGCCAATTTTGCATATCACGCAGCCCAGTTCGGGTTCAACTCTCTTGCAGTGAGTGCAATCGGAAAGGATGAACTTGGTGATGAGATTGTTGATACTTTCAATCAGAATAATCTTAAGCATCATCTGGAAAGAGTTGACTGTCCTACTGGTACTGTGCAGGTTACTCTTGACGAAAAAGGGATTCCTTGCTATGAGATCATGGAAAATGTAGCATGGGATAATATCCCGTACTCGCCGGAACTTGAGGAGATTGCAAAGAATTGTGTGGCGGTCTGCTTTGGCACACTTGCACAAAGAAACTCCGTGTCAAAGGAGACTATCAACAGATTCCTCGATGCGATGCCGGCAGCAGAAGATGTGTTGAAGGTGTTTGATATCAATCTTCGTCAGCATTTCTATTGCAAGGAGACGATCGTAAACTCCCTGAACAAGTGTGACATTCTCAAGATCAACGATGAGGAACTTGTTGTCGTTTCTGATATGTTCGGTTATGAGAAGACTCTTTCTCAGGAAGATGCGTGCAGAAGGATTCTTGATGAATATGACCTCAGAATGCTCATCTTGACATGTGGAACTGAAGGCAGTTATGTGCTTACAGCGCATGAAACTTCATTCCTGCCGACACCTGAGGTTGATGTGGCTGATACAGTTGGAGCTGGCGATTCTTTTACAGGAGCGTTCATCGCTTCTCTTCTCAACGGCAGGTCTGTTGCCGAGGCTCATAAGATAGCGGTAGAAGTTTCTGCATATGTCTGCACTAAAAATGGCGCTATGCCTTTGATTCCTGCATCCATAAAATAACGTCATCCAGAGGGGTATCTGGCGCAATAATGCCGGGAAACCGCGACAGGCTCAAAGCAGTTGGGACATCAGCATCCCGCCTTGCAGATGCAACAAAGGGAGCGTGTCAGAATCGCGCCTCGCACCTGAAGGACTGACCCTTGCCGACGGTGACTTCGACGTAGGAGATAGTCTTGCCCATGGCGTCCTGGCGCTTGAGTGCCTGATGTTGCTTGCCGTCTACCGTAATGTGTTCATAATCACCGTAGAATGCTGCCTGCCATGTTTTCTTATATCCGGTCTTGTTCGTGAAGGATGAACATGTGTTGCTGTCGTGGCGAACGGAAATGAGACCGTCGTAGACAGGCAGATTATCGAGCTGTATCCAATGCTCTCCGACAATCTGCGGAAGGGTCACGATCTTGCCCGACGAGGCGCTTGGCTGTATGCCCATGCATCCGCATACGATTCCCTCTATCATTCCGAAAGAGACTTCCGGGTATTCCTTTCGCTCGGCATGGACAATGTTGCATAGGATTTCATAGGCCTCGCGGCTGTAGCCGTATCTGTACCACAGGGCAGGGAAGTATGAGATGTTCTCTATGTTCCACTCCTTTCTTTTCATCATCTTTTCCGCAGTTCCTCGAATTCGTGAAGGAGCATTCACCGCATGGAACCAAAGCACGTGCGTAAGGCCTTCTCCGTCGCTGAATGTGCCGTTGTTCCACCAGAAAGTGTGGTAGGCCTGTTCCTCTTCGCTCCACCAGTACTTGTCGAGATGCTGACGGTATGCCTCGGCCTTCTCGGCCGCGAGAGCGCTGCCTTCCATCTCGTCGCACTGTTCCAGAATCTTCGAATATGCCGCGAAACCACCATAGGCCGTACCTATGAAATCGGCGCTGCTATTCATGTCGCCGACGCTCTCCACATATGAAGGTATGCCCCTGCACAGCCCGAATCTTTCTCCATCCTTGCGGTTGACCTCTCTGCTGCGCGTGAGCATCTGCTCTGGCTTCAGCTCCCAACTCTCGACGTATTCATTGCAGGACAGGTCGTAGAATCTTCTGAATTCCTCGTTCGCAAGATATCGCTGGTCTCCTGTCCATTCGTACAGTCTCCAACAGGCGTCGATTACGTCAAAGTTTGCATTCAGGTTGTACCAGAAATCATTGTCGCTGACATAATCCGCTTTGCACGGATTATTCCATTTGTCTATCTCCCAATATGTGCACCAGTCCTTCGACTCGCTTATGTTGGAGGCGAATTTCTGCATCATGTTGAAGTTCTGTGCGGAGAGTCCCAGGATTTCTGCACCGATGCTCTGATGGGATGCGTCTCTCATGCAGAAGGCATATCTTTCAGGTAGCGCAGCCTCATACCACGGGCCTACCGGGTCTTCTCCTTCGTGGGCGTAGGATAGGGCCATTCCCTGGGCCCATGCAAACGTTGCCTCGATGGATTTGTCCGATGAACTCAGTTTCAGTGTCTGGTCGCTGCAGGATGAAAGAAGGCAAGCACCGAACATGAATGTGCATAGCAAGGATGTGCTGAAAGTACGGAGCAACGATGCTCTGAATGTAGAGATATTAGGTAGAGTTTTGCGTGTTTTCATATAGGCTTGTTGAATGTTTTCGCAATTTACCTATTATTCTTGACTGTTTGACAGAAATCTTCGGTCTTTTTCTTTATATTGGTAAAATATTTAAAAAGTATCAATGCTATTGGAGAAATAAAAAATCTTCAAAACCTATTATAAAGTAATCTTTTTCTTTTGTCCTTCGGCTTACTATTGGAATAGCAGTGCCGAACATGCGGTCGAAGGGAATCTTCGATTTCTCAACCCCTGTCACTTCGTGACATCCCCTTTCAGGGGAACACCGACCACTCCCTTTGGTCGGGTCAGGATTGTCAATACCGAAAATAATGATTATCTTTGTATAATCGGCAAAATGATGGCGGATTTGCAGATTCTCTACGGATTTTTGTAAATTTTTAGTTTGATATAATTTTTAAATAACATATCGGTATGAAAAAGATTTTACTTGTACTTGCAGTTTTGTCTGCTGCTTTCGCTGCTTCATGCAGTAAGTCAGATGAACTTAAGGTGATGTCATATAACATCCGCCTGGATCATCCTAATGACGGAGATAATGCATGGCCAAACAGAAAGGAGGCTACCATCGAGATGATCAACACCCTGAAGCCGGATGTTTTCGGTGTGCAGGAGGCCCTTCCGCATCAGGTTCAGTATGTGGCAGAGAACGCCCTGAACTATGCTTGTGCCGGTGTCGGCCGTGAGGATGGAGTGTCAAAGGGAGAGCATATGTCCATTTATTGGAACAAGGAAACCATCGAGATGATCGAGTGGGGAACATATTGGCTTTCAGAAACTCCTGAGGAACCTTCGTTTGGTTGGGATGCTGCCTGCAAGAGAACCGCTACCTGGGCAAAGATGAAGGACAAGAGAAATGGAAAGTATTTCTTCTTTGTCAACACTCATCTTGATCATAGGGGAGAGCTCGCGCAGAAGAATGGTCTTCAGCTTCTTGTTGAGCGTATTGCGGCAATGAATCCGGAGTCATATCCTATGGTGCTTACAGGAGACTTCAATGTGAAGCCTGAGAATCCTGCCCTCGCTGACCTTGACAAGGTGATGACAAGTACAAGAAAGGTGGCGGAAAAGACAGATAACCTTGATACATTCAACGGTTGGGGAAAAGGCTCAGGTGTAATTGACTATATCTATGCTTCCGGTTTCAGTTCAGTGCCGGAGTATCGCACCATTGTTGAGCAGTTCTGCGAAAAACCATATATCTCTGATCACTATCCTATCATCTCAGTGTTGAAGTACTAGGCTTTAATATCAATTACAAGAGCATTCGGAGAGTCTTCATTCATAGATTGGGGAAAGAACAGTTATCCTCTATGGCGTGGCTGCTGATGGAACCGAGTCATTCCCGTCTGAGCCGCTGAACATGAATGAGAAGGCCGGAAAGCATAGACTCGTGCTCAAATGTGAGCCAGATGCCGGCAATATGAGCAGAAAGGTCAATGACTTCATGCTGAAGGGGTGTAGCCTTGTTCTTCACGAATAGCAGTTGGTTTCCGTATGATCTGGTCGCAGTCTGTGAATGCCGGACGATGCATTTTATTTATAAAATTCGGTCTTGAACGCATTTCTTCGGCCTTTTTCTCTATATTTGTAAGACGTGACAATAAAAAACCATGAAAACATTTATCAAGTATTTTTTTTCAGTCTGCCTGCTTCTGGCAGGAATGACTGTTGCTCAGGCGCAGAAGCCTGTACTCAAGTTCAATAAGGACGGAAAATTCAAGATTGTTCAGTTTACTGATACTCATATCATCCACGGTGACAATCGTTCAGATGTCGCCATGGAGAGAATGAATGAGATTCTTGATGCCGAGAAGCCGGATTTCGTCATATATACCGGTGACCTTATCTTCGGCCGTCCAGGCAAGGAGTCCCTTATTCAGGCTATCGAGCCGGTAGTGAAGAGAGGTATCCCCTTCGGCGTGACCTGGGGCAACCACGATGACGAGCAGGGACTTTCAAGAAAGGAACTTTTTGATCTCATCAAGGATGTTCCGAACAATCTTACAGCCACAACAGAGGGCATCACAGGTGTCACTAACTATATCCTTACAGTGAAGTCTTCTGACAATAAGGATGCTTGTGTCCTTTATATATTCGACAGCAACGCATATTCAACACTTGAGGGCATCAAGGGATATGGTTGGGTTGCCCATGATCAGATCGGCTGGTATATGGATGCAAGCCGCAAGTTCACTGAAGCAAACGGTGGAAAGCCGCTTCCGGCCATGGCTTTCATGCATATTCCTTTCCCGGAGTACGGCGAGGCTGTTTCAACTGACGGCGTCTTCATGATGGGAAGCCGCAAGGAGAAGGTCGCTTCTGCCAAGGTCAACTCGGGTCTTGCAATTGCAATGAGAGAGGCTCAGGACGTGATGGCTGTCAGTGTAGGTCACGACCACGTGAACGACTATATAACTGAGTGGAACGGCATCATGCTCTGCTACGGACGTTATACAGGTGGCTCAACTGTATATCATGATATCCACGGAGGTAACGGTGCCAGAATCTTCGAACTCACCGAGGGAGAGCGTGAGTTCCGCACCTATGTAAGACTCAAGGATGGTCAGATCCTCTATGACTTCAACTGGCCAGCGGATCTCCTTCGTAAGAAATAATAGACACAACACATTAATAACCACATAGATATGGGAAAAGAAATTTCAAGAAGATCGTTCCTTAAGACAGGAACGGCAGCGGCAGTCGGCCTTTCGGTAGCTCCAGGAATGATGGCAAAGAAAAAGAAGACAGTCGATACTGCTCCTCTTAACCGTAAACTCAGGATTCTTGCAGTCGGAGTAGGTGGACGTGGTGCATCTGTTCTTAGAGGACTCGAGACAGAGGACATCATCGGCTTGTGCGATGTTGACTGGAAGTACGCAATGCCTATTTTCGAGCGCTATCCTAATGCAAAGAGATATAACGACTACAAGGTGATGTTCGCAGAGATGCTCGACCAGGCTGACGCCGTTATGGTTGCAACTGCTGACCATACTCATGCTATCATCGCAGCCGAGGCTATCGTTGCAGGAAAGCATGTTTATGTTGAGAAGCCGCTCACAAGCACAGTATACGAGTCTCGTCTTCTTACAAAACTCGCCAAGAAGTATGGCGTGGCGACCCAGATGGGTAACCAGGGCGCATCTATGGACGGAGTGAAGACAGCATGCGAGTGGATATGGAACGGTGAGATCGGTGAGGTTACAAAGGTAGAGGCTTTCACAGACCGTCCTATCTGGCCTCAGGGTCTTGAGCGTCCGAAGGAAGAACAGCCTGTTCCAAGCACAATGAACTGGGATTCATTCATCGGTCCTGCACCTATGCGTCCTTTCAATGAAATCTATACACCTTGGAACTTCCGCGGTTGGTGGGACTTCGGTACAGGTGCTCTCGGTGATATGGCCTGCCATATCCTTCACCCTGTATACAAGGCGCTTAACCTCAAGTATCCGATCAAGGTTCAGGGTTCTTCGACTCTCCTTCTTAATGAGTCTTGCCCTAATGCGGAGATGGTTAAATACGTCTTCCCTGCACGTGACAATATGCCTAAGGTAGCGATGCCTGAGGTTGAGGTGATCTGGTATGACGGCGGTCTTAAGCCAAATCGTCCTGAGGGCCTTCCGGCAGGTAAGGACCTTAACAATGGCGGTGGCGGCGCTATCTTCTACGGAACAAAGGACACACTTATCGTGGGAAGTTACGGACGTGATCCATATCTCCTTTCAGGTAGAGTTCCTGAGGTTCCTCAGACTCTTCGCCGCGTGACCACCAACCATCAGCAGGACTGGGTACGTGCTTGTAAGGAACATCCGTCAGTGCGAGTGCCTGCTGACTCTGATTTCGCGGAAGCAGGTCCATTCAATGAGATGGTTGTAATGGGTGTGAACGCTGTAAGACTTCAGGGTCTTAACATGGAGCTCGAGTGGGATGGCGAGAAGATGGAGTTCACCAACATTCCTGAGAACGCTACCGTACGCTCGGTTATCCACGACGGCTTCACAATCCACGAGGGTCATCCAACCTTCAAGAAAGATTGGACAGAACCTGTGAATGCCCGTGAATTCGCTAAGCAGCTTGTGAAGCATACTTACCGTGAGGGTTGGGAACTCCCACCTATGCCGGAAGAGTAATGTCTACTTGCTGAATTTTATACAGCACCAATTGTCTACAGTGTCGTGGCTCACATAGTTGAGTCCGACACTTGCAGCCATACCGACGATCATCGGCATATCTTCAAGATAGAAGCCGCTGACGAAAAGAAGTCCTCCTTTACGGATACATGCCGCGTAAGTCGGAATATCCTGAAGGAGGATATTTCTGTTTATATTGGCGAGGAATACATCATAACTGTTCCTCTGGAGCAGGGATGCGTCGCCGCAGTAAGTCTCAATGCGTGTGCCCACTCTGTTGAGGCGAGCGTTGTCATAAGCCGAGATGGCCGCAACGGCGTCGATGTCGATTCCGTAGACCTGTGCCGCCTTCATCTTTGCAGCAAGGATGGCAAGAATTGCGGTGCCGCAACCCATGTCCATGACCACCTTGCCCTTCACTGCATCCTCGTTCTGAAGGAGAGCACGGCACATCATGAAAGTGGTCTGATGGTGGCCTGTTCCGAAGGCCATCTTAGGGTCGATGGTTATATTGAATCGTGTTTTCTTCAGACCTTCATGGAATGATGCCTTGATCGTGCACTTCCCGTCCACAACGATAGGGGTGAACTGGCTCTCCCATACTGCGTTCCAGTTTACTGCAGGCATAAGGTTGGCAGAATATTCTACCTTGAAATCCGGATAGTCAAGACCGCTCATTACGACCTTGAGGGTCTGAGGGTCATAAAGTTCCTTCTGTATATAGCATTTGAGAACCTCACCCTCTGTGCTGAATGACTCAAAAGGGAGTTCGCTGATTTCTGCTGTCACGATTTCTGCATTTTCCTCTGAAAACGGGGTGATGGTCATGCTCACCTCAATATATTCCTGGCTGTTCATGCTATTTGGTGTTTTCTGTTTTATTTGTCGGTTCCTGATTTTCTGTTGCGTTCTCTTCGGCCTCAAGTCTTGCTTCATCCTCCTTCATCTGCATCTGCTCCTTCTCGGAGAGGGCCTCAAGTTCCTGGTCAACGGCCCTTACGTAGCCTATTGCCTCCTTATGCTTGTTGATGGCCTCATTCTTTGCGTTTTCGCTGATGGCGGCTTCTACGCCTTTCTCGAAGATTCCGCGGATAGAGTTGACGAGATTGATTTTGGTAGTGTCGATCACAGCGGAGAATACAGGCACATTGGTGTTCTTGTATTTTGCCTTTCCTATCTTGAACTTCATGTTATCGAAGTTATCGCCGTAGATGTCTATACCTAACCTCACGAGGAAAGGAGAGCGAAGAACCGAAGCGTGATATCTGAACGACTGGTCAAGATTCTGTATTCCGCTCAGAGCCAATGTGTATCGGTCAAGTTTCAGCACGAATGGGAATACTTCCATCACGCTGTCGCTTATCACTCCTTCCACAGACATTTCCTGTATATGTCCCTCCTTCTTGTTCTTGAAGAGTAGTTTTTTGGCGAGACTTCTGAACATCTCGCTGTCTTTGATGGACAGATTCTTTCCGCCTGCTCGGATGACTCCATTGATGCTTGGCGGAATTATGTTCATGTTAGTGTCTATGCTTGCAGTTGCGGCAATCTCGCAGTTAAGCTGACCGTTGAAGGATTTCAACAACGGCATTATGCTGTCCACTGCCGGAACAAGGTCGATTACCTTTTCGGCAGTGATGTCCTCGAAGTTGAAACTGAAGCCGGCCTTTATGTTCTTCTTGCTCCTGGTTGCATAGAAGCCCTCGAAGCTGATGTTTCCGATGTTCGATTCAGCCTTTGTATCAGTGATCTGCACGCATCTTTCCTTCATGGTCATCTTTGCATCCAGACTGCTGATAAGTACGTCGGAGTAACTGATGTTGCCGGCGTTGAGGTTGATCTCGGCATTCACATTTGACGGAATGACCAGAAGCGGAGTGGTGCTGTCCTGTACATTCACAGTGTCGGTCACGACCATTTTCAGATATTCGGCATTTGATATCTCTGCAGTCTGCTGCTTGTCCTGCGGCGCTACATATCTGCTTCCTGTGCTGTATGCAGTGAGAATCTCATTTGCGTTTATCTTATTTGAAGTGACATCCATCTTCAGATTTAAGCCGCCTCTTCCCAGCAGAGCCCTTCTGAGACCTGTGAGGGCGCCCTTGCCGCCTATCTCTGATTTGCCGGACTTGAACTTCACGCTGTCGATGGCGATCCTGTCGTTGTCGAACTTGACATGGAATCCTCTGATGATGTTTGTCAGAGGGAAGTACGGCGTCATCACGATACCTGTTCGGATGTTGAGTTTTCCGTCCATGTCCCATTCGCGGAAATACTTGGCTATCGTCTCGTCAAGCTTGATGTTGAGGTCCTGCTTTTTAAAGTCCTCCTCCTTCATCCATTCCGGCAGTTCCCTTGTCTGCCTTTGTGCGAGAGAATGGCGGAAGAGAGAGTCGCGAGGAATTTCAGGATAGGCCTTTGCAAGCGAATCCATGAACATCTTCATCCTCTGCTTCCTCTCAAGCGTGTTCATCGCGGCTTTCGCCTGTATGTCTGCGTCCGTAAGGATGGCTCTGTTGGTGCCGTCCTTATAGTAGATATGCTTGTTCTTGCTTGTCAGAGTAAGTACGGGGACCTCCGGCTTTCCGATTCTCGGCATCATCTGGAAACCGTTTGCTGTTTCCCTGAGTTCTACCTCCATGCCTCCGGCATCGGTGAAAACAAGATTCTTGGCTCCGAAGCGTCCGCCAAGGATACCAAGGCTGCCCGATGATGAACCTCCGGAAGAGTTCATGGCGCTTATACTCATCTCTTCGCCGCTGAGTTTCATCAGTCCGTATACTATTCCCGCCTTGTCTATTCCTCCCTTGAGAGCCATGAGCCTGAATGTCCTGCTGCTGTCTCTCTTTGAGGTCTTTGTTTCCGGGCCTAATTCGATATCGACCTTATCGATTTCGACATCGATGGTATCTGCTGGTACTTTCAGCACGATGCCTCTTCCTTCAAGCTTGCCTTCGAGCTGCGCGTTGGAGAAGTTATAGATGTCCATCTGGGACATTTTGAGATTTCCATGCAGGTCGGCCTTGATGGATCCGGCGGTTTCTATGTCCAGAGTATCAGGAAGGAAGGTGCGGAGTCCGCCAAGTTCGGCATTGAGCATGCCCTCGATGAATACCTGCGGATCTTCTGCCATAAGGTCCGGGGTGCTGCCTGATGCCATGAAATCCAATCCCTTGCATCTCACTTCCATTGTGTCGATGCCAGCCCTGATCCTGCCGTCCTCCTGCTTGTTGTCGGTGTAGGCTTCAAGTCTGAATTTCAATCTGTTGCTTATGCCCTTATGCCTGAATTCGGATTCAGGAACGCTGATTCTTGCCTCGAATTGTGGCAGAGTGCCGTCGGCATAGATATAATCTCCATGGCATTTCGCATTCAAGGAGATGGTCGAGTTGGTGCTTACATTCTTGAGTTCCGGGATATAACTCTTGAGAAATTTATCTATCACATCCGAAACCTGACACTGTGCGATCCCGAATTCTGCATTGATGCCGGCCCTGTCCTCGTGAAGTCTGATGTTTCCGCTGCAATGCATAGGTATGGAAGCGATATTCGCGCTGAGTTCTGCAATATTTACCTCTGGTACCTTTCCGTCGCGGTATGAGAACCTTCCGTCAATGTGCATAGGGATATGCATTCTGCCGAATGAGCGTGTTGCAAGGAGGGTCTTGGCGTCGGCATGCATGTTCATTTCTCTATGCTTCTCGTGTACTTCCATCCTGTCGAGGCCGAAGGCGAGGGTGTCTTCGGCAATTCTGCCGGCAATGAACAGGCTGTCTATCCCTAGACTGCCGTCCAATTTTAGTTGTTTCAGGTCGGCAACAGCGAAGACCGTGTCCTTGCTGTCGGTGTACACGATGTGAGGGTGTCTTGTGAGTCCGATGTTGCCAAGCTTGAATTCAGGAAGTCCTGCCGAACCGTCCTCTGTCTCTTCGCTTTCGCTGTCGACAGGCAGCTTGATTATGTCGAGGTTGGACTGGCCGTCGTGATATCTGTGGATGAAGGCTCTCGGACTGACCAGTCTTGCATATGGAATGCTGATCTTGCCTGAAATGAGCTGGAGTGGGTTGACGGCTATTGTGAGCCTCTTGAACGAGGCCAGCGTGTCGGCTGTCTGTCCTTGGCCGCCGGCGATAAGATTGCCTTGCGCTCCAAGGATTTCCAGGGAATCATATCTTTCTGCCGGATAAGTGATGCTGAACTCTTCGAGATTAAGGCCTATGTTAGGAAAATGTCTGAAGGCCGAAATGGATGCTTCTCCCACATTTATCTGTCCATCAATGTATTCCGCGGCATATTTGTCAATTATGCCGTTAACTGTCTTGGGAGATATGGCAAACTGGATGAGAAGCAGGACAGCCAGCCAGAGCGCCGCGATCAGCAGCGGCAGTTTGACTAGTGTCGGCAGTTTATGTTTCTTCATGTCTTTTCTCATGACAAGGGTGTTCCTTTAATGCTCAACCTACAAATATAGTAAAAAATAAAGTCAAGTAATCCACAGATGCCTGTTAATATCTATGTAACATTTTTGTTGCATGACTTGCTGTCGCTTTTTAATTTTGCATCCTGAATAAATGTGTGAATGACAATGGCAGGTGCTTTTATATATGATAAATATGTGACGGGAAAGAACTTCATCGGCAGAAAGATGGATTGCACGATTCTGGCCAATCTTCTTGAAGCCGGGGAGAATGTATATGTATATGGCCCTCCTGAATCAGGAAAGATGTCCCTGGTACAGCAGACTCTCTTCAATATGAGGATGATGGGAAAACAGTTTGTCGTCGGACAGCTTGACCTTTTCAATGTGAGGCGTACTGACGATTTCCTTCTCAGGCTCGGTTCCGCTGTGATACGTTCCTGTGCATCGGTCCCTGAGGAATATGCGGATATGGTGTCCAGATATCTTTCCGGCAGTCATTTCGTTTTCGATCCGATGAGATTCTCGACCTGCGGCGAGGTCGTTTCTTTGAACTGGACCCTTGACCGGAATGACATGTCTGCGATGCTTACCCTGCCTCAGAGGGTTGCCCAGGACAGGAATCAGCCTTATTACATGGTCATATCGGAGTTCCAGAATCTGATGATGGCGGAGGATTATGAGGACCTGTTCAAGGTTATGGAGGAAGTTATGGCTCAGAGGCCGCGTGATGTCCGCTCTCCTTTCATTATGCTCGGTTCGCAGGTGAACGCGATGAAGTACATCTTTGAAGAGAAGCGTTTCTTCTGGCGTCTTGTCAATTCGGTGCAGATGCAGCAGATTGAGGACAGGGATATCATAGAGCATGTGGTGAAGGGATTTGCCTCAGGCGGAAAGGTCATAGAAAGGGAACTTGTTCTGGGAGCATGCAGGCTTTTCCGTTGGGATATGTGGAGAATCAATCATTTCTTCGCCATCTGCGATTCCATGTCCAGAGGATATATCAATGAGGCCATACTGATGGATGCCCTGAGTGCCATGATAGCAATACATGAGCCTCATTTCAAGGCTGTCGTGAATGACCTTACCGATCATCAGCTGAGCCTGCTCAAGGCGGCTCTTGACGGTGTTACCCGTTTCAGTGCCTCTGATGTGATAGAAAAGTATGCCCTGAATTCATCGGCGAATGTGCGTCGCGTGAAGGATGCGCTCAGAAAGAAGGAGGTGCTTACCTTCAATGAGAAGGAGGAGCCTGTGCTTCTGGACCCTCTTTTTGAGTATTGGATGAATAAGTATTATTGTGAAAGACAGTAGTTTATGAAGATTGTTGTTTTGACTGGCGCAGGCGTAAGCGCTGAAAGCGGAGTTTCTACCTTCCGTGATAGTAATGGCTTGTGGGAGAACTTCAGGGTGGAGGATGTCGCTTCCATTGAGGGATGGTACAGGGATCCTGCCATGGTGCTGGACTTCTATAACCTGCGAAGGGCGCAGATGGCCGAGGTCAGACCGAATGATGCTCATCGCATCATCGCTGAATTGGAGAATGAACATGATGTCACAGTTGTGACTCAGAATGTGGATAATCTTCATGAGAGGGCCGGCAGCACTAGAATCATCCATCTTCATGGAGAACTTACCAAGGTAAGACCGGAAAACTGCTGCAATGAAATGGACGGTTTCTCTGAGGAGACTGTTTTCGATATAGGAACAGATGCCATCCATATCGGAGACAAGGCACCGAATGGCGCCCAGTTGAGACCTCATATAGTGTGGTTCGGAGAGGCTGTGCCAAAGATCGAGAAAGCTATAGACGCAGTCGAGGCGGCAGATGTCCTTCTCATAGTGGGAACCTCGCTCCAGGTCTATCCTGCTGCAGGACTCTACAGATATGCGAAGGCAGGTACACCTATATATATAATAGATCCTAAGGATGTGCCCGTTCACGACAAACGAATCACCCATATTAAGGAAGTGGCTACCAAGGGTATGGAAGTTTTCAAAAATATTTTGAATTCAAAATAATATGCTTATCTTTGCAGCCCTATAATGAAAAGGAGGTGATTTAGAGATGATTATAGTTCCAGTAAAAGATGGAGAGAGCATTGAGAAGGCTCTTAAGAAGTTCAAGAGAAAGTTCGAGAAGACAGGCGCTATCCGTGAGCTTCGTGCAAGGAAGACATTCCTTAAGCC
>JAEIGA010011216.1_pt1 | contig 13606 bp, 7 predicted proteins | sample 9270691 | NCBI WGS metagenome assembly JAEIGA01 (sample SAMN17057246, study PRJNA624740) | gut metagenome | biome: biome; isolation source: fecal sample | host: Bos grunniens | place: China: Xizang | collected 2019
ATACTTCTGTATTGGTATAGATATTAGACATATCTGATTTAATATCTATGTCTATTACAGAATTATTCTTTACATACAAATCATTACTATTTACATATATTCCATATGCCATATTATAATAATTTTCTATATCCATTTTTATATTACAATTATCTATAGTTGTTACATAATCTCCATTAGTACATATTCCATAATTATAATCATTTTTTGTATAAGACTTTATATCTAAATCAACATTTTTTATAGTAACATTTTGCGTTCCAGAACTTATACCGCTAATCATGGTGCTCTCTGATAATCCTACTGTATGTACATCCATATTGCAGTCTTGTATATCAAATCCACTACCACTTATCCCCGATACATAATCTGCATCAGAATACACACATATTTCTATATCTCCTGCTCCTTCTATACTAATATCACTAGCTGGTAAAACCATACCTCTTACACCATATATATCATTTACACTTTCCATATTGTTTACTACTATACTATTCTTAGACTTCTCCTCCATACGTATAGCGCATGGATTTGAATTAATTACTTCTAATCCTACACTTTTAGTTGTAGCAAAATCAAATCCTTTTAAAAATAATACATATTGTTTAGAGGAGTCTTCTAGAGTTTCCTCTTGTATCTCCCATCCTGGAATATCAGCTGTAGTTATAGCTGTCTTTTTTTCTGTTGTTGTAACATTTCCTGTTGTTTCATCTGTTGTTTCAACTTCTTCTACCTTAGATAAAGTACCTGCACTAGAGTCAAACTCTAAATAGTAATCATATACTTCATTCACTCTCAAATATTTATATGTTGCTAAATCATTTGGATTATACTCTACTAATTCCTTTCCTTGCACATCTGTAGAAGCTGCTGTAACTGCAATTATTGGTGAATTTTCAGTTGCTTGCTCAGTATTTAATTCTAAAACACTTTCATCCATTACATTCTCACTTGATATCACCAAAAGATTTCCGGCTTCAACTTTAACACCATTCCACGCATATATTCCGTAACTATTATCAACTTTTCCCAAATCTATCAAAACATTTCCATATGAGCAAATTGTTCCATAACATATTACTCCACCTATATCTTCTGTACTAATTTCATTCATTGTAATATTTAATTCACCACATTTTTCATTTTCCTTACCTACTTGTAAGTCAGCACCGTATACACCCGCCATAAAATAACTAGCTTCACAATTACTTATTGATATGTTCATCTTTCCATTAATATTACACATATCTCCATAATAAAGCCCAAATATTACTTCTTCTGTACTACTATTATTTATTTTAATACTTGTTCTATTATTTACATTATCTACATAATTATATGCACCAATTCCTGCAACTAAACTGCTTACATTGCTACATATGTCCTGTATATTTATGTTTAATTCTTTACAATTATTAGTAAGTGTACAGTCACTTTCTGGCAAATATATTGCACAATATGAATATAGTTCTTCTTCATTTGTTAAACCTTCTAAAACATTAATATTTAATGTTCCTGTACCACTTAATGTTAAATTATTTTCTGCATATATTACAGCATTTCCAGATTCCTGCGCTTCTTTACCCGTTGCACATTTTACAGTTAAATTATTTTCTGTTCCTTCTACCATATTAATTGTTGCATCACCAACTATATACAAAACAGCATCCTTACTGGTTGTAATATTAGCATTATTCATATTTATTACACCTGCTTCAGGACCACTTAATCCTAATAAAACTAATTCATTAGCAGGTATTTCTGTTCCACCAACAGCATTCTTATAAAATACATTATTAGCCGCATTATAAACAACAGTGTAATCTATCTCCACTGCTGCTCCAGTTTTATTTACTTGTTCTACTTGTTGGATTTGCATAACACAAATAAGCATTATCAGAAGTATACTAATAGCGCTTATCTTTATAAGATTATTTTTATTATAGAAATTCTCATTAATAAATTTAGAACTCTTCTTTTTCTTAAAAATCATTTATATTCCTCCAGACAGATATCTTTTCGTCCACCCTCATTTATCAAAACTTTCTATATGAATAATAAAAGAGCTTTGCATTACAAAACACAAAGCTCTACAAAAACCTTCTAATATAATTGCAACTGGCTGACATTTTACAGTCCCTATAGCTTTGCGTCATAAGCTTTCGCTTACTTTGCCCATATTCTTATTAATTTTAAACATAAATATACTTATTCTAATTATACTACTTTACGTAATATTGGTAAACTTTTACAGTTATTATATTTTCTAATGTGTATTATAAGTACATGTTATGTTTCTATTACAGCTTCATAAATAATATGTGATATGATCCGTCTCCACTAACACACTTTATACAAGAAAATCCTTGCAAAAATCCCTATTATAATGTAAGCTATTAACTGTGTGTGCAGTTTTTTATATAACTGCAACTTCTTATAAATAAGAACGTTAATATTTTAGTAATTACTATATATAGAAAGGATGCATATAAATGATACAAGCAAGTAATATTACACTACGTTTTGGTAAGAAAGCATTGTTTGAAGATGTTAACATCAAATTTACTGAAGGAAACTGTTATGGTCTAATCGGAGCTAATGGTTCTGGTAAGTCAACTTTCCTTAAGATTATGTCAGGAGCTATTGAGCCGACTAATGGAGACATAATTATCACTCCTGGTCAAAGACTTTCATTCTTACAACAGGACCACTTTAAATATGATGAATATGATGTACTTAGTACAGTTATTATGGGAAATCAACGTCTATATGACATTATGAAAGAAAAAGATGCAATATATGCAAAAGAAGATTTTACTGAAGAAGACGGAATTAAGGCAAGTGAGCTTGAAGGTGAATTTGCTCAACTTAACGGATGGGAAGCTGAATCAGATGCAGCTACTTTACTTAACGGTTTAGGTATAGAAACAGAATTACACTACTCTCTTATGAAGGATTTAAATGGTAGCCAAAAGGTTAAGGTACTTCTTGCACAAGCACTATTTGGTAATCCAGATATCTTACTTCTAGATGAGCCTACTAACCACCTTGATATGGATGCTATTCGTTGGTTAGAAGAATTCCTAATTAACTTTGATAATACAGTTATCGTTGTATCCCATGACCGTTATTTCTTAAATAAGGTATGTACTCATACAGCTGATATAGATTATGGTAAGATTCAATTATATGCTGGTAACTATGATTTCTGGTATGAATCAAGCCAATTAATGATTAAACAAATGAAAGAAGCTAATAAGAAGAAAGAAGAAAAAATCAAAGAATTACAAGAATTTATTCAACGTTTCTCTGCTAATGCTTCTAAGTCAAAACAAGCAACTTCAAGAAAGCGTGCTTTAGAGAAAATCGAACTTGATGACATTCGTCCTTCAAGTAGAAAGTATCCTTACATAGACTTTAAGCCAAATCGTGAGATTGGTAACGAAGTACTTACTGTAACTAATCTTTCTAAGACAATAGATGGTGTTAAAGTTCTTGATAATATATCATTTATCGTTGGACATGATGATAAGATAGCATTTGTTGGACCAAACACTCTTGCTACTACTACTTTATTCAAGATATTAGCTGGAGAAATGGAGCCAGATGAAGGTGAATATAAGTGGGGAATTACAACTTCTCAATCATATTTCCCTAAGGACAACACTAAGCACTTTGATACAGACGATACTATCGTTGATTGGCTTATGCCTTACTCACCAGAAAAGGATGTTACATATGTGCGTGGATTCCTTGGAAGAATGCTATTTGCTGGTGATGACGGTATAAAACGTGTTAAGGTTTTATCTGGTGGAGAAAGAGTTAGAGTTATGTTATCTAAGATGATGATACTTGGTTCAAACGTTCTTATATTTGACGAACCAACTAACCACTTAGATATGGAATCAATTACTGCTCTTAACAATGGAGTAATTAAATTCCCTGGTGTTGTACTATTTACATCACAAGACCACCAATTTGTACAAACAATAGCTAACAGAATTATGGAGATTACTCCTAACGGTCTAATCGATAAAGTTTCAACTTACGACGAATATTTAGACAATGATGAAATGGCTAGAAAACGCCAAGTAATGCACATCGAAAAAGACGACGAATAATTAGCTTCATTGGATGGGGCAAAAATATAATTCAATAAGTATTTAAGTAAAAAATATTATCATTTAGGGAACGGCTTTCGCCTTCGTTTTTTCGACTAGCGGTACTAAGCTTGTACTTCGCCTATTATATAGGCTTGTACTCGCTAAGTGCCGAGACGAAAAAAATATCCCAAAATGATAATATTTTTTTGCTTAATATACCAAAACAAGTGTATTTTGCCCCATACGCTCCGCGAAATCTTTAGTTCCCTTCTAATATTACACTTCCTACACATCCCTCTCCTATCACAGCTCTAACCTCACTGAGCGAAGCAATTGTGAGTTCAAACTGCCTACCTTATACTATAGTTCTTAGTAAACAACTTTAAATTAAAAATATATGTGTATAAAATACACAATCTTCAGTAAACTTAGTCCATATCAAATATATTATCTTTTAAAGGGATATTTTTTCGTCTTGGCACTTAACGAGCGCAAGCCTATTATTAAGGCGACGCGGGAGTTTAGTACCATTAGTCGAAAAAACGAAGCCGAAAGGCGGTCCCGTAAAAGATAATATATTTAATACGGACAAAACTTACTGCTAAGTACAGTGTCATTTAGGTTGATTACAATATAATATTCCCCCCCAATGACACGTCACTAGCACTCCTTATTGCTCTGCAAGGCGAACGATTGCTTCCTCCACTTTATCCATAACAACCTTCGTGTTATGAGTTTTTTCTTTATTTTCCTCATACATAACAAGTGCATCCTCTGTAATAGCTGTTACTTCTTCTGTTGATGCAGACAATTGGCTTATATGTTCCATGATTTCCTTATTATAATTTACAACATCGCTAGTTTTATTTAATATACTCTTCATATCCATACCAAGATTAGTCATATCACTTTCCATATATGCAAATTGTTGCATAGTGTTTTCAATTGTTTCATTTTCGCTTTCAATAGATTTAACAACCATTTCTACTACATTTTGAGTAGTAACAGCATTATTTTCCAAAGAACCTACTATGCTCTCTATGTTTCTTGTAAGGACACCAGTTTCATCAGCTAGTTTTCTTATTTCCTCAGCAACAACCGCAAAACCTTTTCCAGCTTCTCCTGCTCTTGCACTTTCAATAGAAGCATTTAGTGAAAGCAAGTTAGTTTGTTCAGATATATCATTTATACCGGCAGTTATACTTCTTACATTTCTTGCATTATCAACAAACTCTTTAATAGATTCCATTACATCTTGATTATACTTTATTAATTCACTAGATTTTGCTCTTAACTCTTCCATAAAGTTTCTACTTGTATTAAGTTCTGTTAATGAACTTTGTGCTGTTTTCATTGCATTAGATGTTTCTGTAGACATTTCTTCAATAAGTCTTGTTATTTCACATGACATTTCAGACTGTCTTCCTACACTTTCTGTATTAGTTGTATTACCTGCTGCAATCTCCTTAAAAATACTAAGTGAATTTTCTGAAGATAAATCTAGTTCAGTTACATATTGTGTTCCCTCTTCTATCTCTGCCTTAACCTGATTGGCCGTTTGTAAAACCTCTCTAAGCAATTGCTCATTCTTTCTTTTTTCTTCTTCTATAGTATTTAAATTATCATCATAGACCTTTTTAGCGTAAAATGCTACAAATATTACCATAACTGAAAATGCAGATGTTACGGCCCCTTGCAAAAGAAGATTCATCTTTACAATTTTTTCACCACTACTTGTTACACCTGTAATAAATTTTTCAATTACATTTCCGTAATTTATAACACTTATACCAACTGCTGCATATATCATTAATCGAGTATCATGATATAGTGTGAACAAAGCAACAAATACATATCCCAATATAAAAATCATATCATATGTAGCAAAAAATACTAATTCTGTATAAATCAATAATATACATGTCATAGTTATATATCTAAACTTATCACCATCTCTATCATTTTTATATAAATATGTCATAATCCCTATTGCCAAAATACTTGTAATTATTAAGGCTATACCACCAACCAAAGTTACTAATTTCATACACATAAATGCCCATGAAGACAAAAATAGTGGTACGATAACTTTGTATACAATCTCATTTACTTTTCCTTTTCCCATGTCTATCCTCCATTATGAAAATACTATTTATAAAAACTAAAAGAAAATATTTCAAAAACTCTCCATATATTATTTCGAATATCCCTTTATTTAATTAACCTTATATACATTTTTTCTATTTTTTTTCTATAATTTTTTTTATTTTACTAAATCAAAAATAAAAAGTGGCGATATAGTTAACAATAGGACCAAAGTACTAGTTGTTATGGCAGAAAGGATTACAGTGATAGAATTATGAATTTACACGACTTACAAGAAAAATTTGCTAAAAAAACAGAGGAACAAAAAGATCAAAATCTTATAGAAAAAATATCTGCGGACAAAGATAGTCCAAATCGCGTTTCTAATAATAGAATTAAAATGAAGAAAAAAATACTAGCTCTTGTATGTAGTTTAGCATTTGTAGCTACTATTGCACTAACAGCTGCTTATTTAATGAGTAATAATCGATTAGTATCACAAGCGTCATGTGATGAAGAAGCAGCTAAACTAAAAGAGCTTATACCTCTTATGGACGATAAGGAAATTTATTTAACAAAGCCTTATGCCACTTCTGATTTCGTAAATCCCTGGTTATTTACAGATTATACACCAGAACAAATAGATGAATATGTAAAAATGCTAAAAAAAGCTGGATATAAAAATATCATTTTACAAAACATTGCAACCCTTTCAGGCGGTGCTAAAAACGATGCCAAAATAACTTGTGCATGGTATGAAACAACACTTGTTAATGATACTGAAAACCTAGAAATCTATAATCCAACTTTATTAAAAACTTTAATTGATGCATTAACTAATAACGACATGGGTATATATATAGGCGTTGCGCTATCCAATGATTGGCTAAATAACTCTTTTACAAATAACTCTTGGAAATATAGCAATGCTGTACTTATTAACTCAATAATAAATGAAGTATATACAAACTATGGTAATTACTCATGTTTTAAAGGTTGGTATCTAGGATATGACATTTATCCAAATAATAGAAGCTACGAGCAACACTGGATTGAGCTTCTTAACTACTCACTTAACTACATAACTAACTTAGAAGCTAACGGTCAATCACATCCTGTACTAATTGCACCTTATTTTAATGATGAATATGCACTAAAAAATAATGATATATATGCTTTTTGGAAAAATCTACTTCAAAATACTAACTTTAGGACAGGTGATATTATCTGTCTACAAGATGGACTTGGAACAAGCAAGCAATCTGCAGAACAAATATATGACTATATACAGCAAACTCAAAAAGCTATTAATTCAAATGAAACAAAACTTAATTTTTGGTTAAGCATAGAAAATTTTAGAGATATAAATACAGCTGCAAAACCAGCAGACATAGTAAAATACAGAGTACAATTAGATATTTGTTCAAAGATAGCGACTAACCTTGCATCCTACTCATACTCACATTATTACAACCCTAGACGAGTAGATCCATCATTTAATGAAGAATATCTAACATATTATACTGAAATTGCTACAGATATTAAAATATCAAAAAATAAAACAAAAGCCACTAATGAAAGTGCTTCAACTAACAATACTAATGCCAAAACTTTTAATGCAGCAACATCTGGAATTAGCCTTGAATTTGAAAACAATAACATACCTGCCCCAAAAGGCGGCTATGTTCATAGAGATAAAAATGGTGATTGTGCCCCTATCCCACCAGGATTTGGAGTATCAAGTTATGCCTACACTATAAAAGATGGTTTAGTAATAATGGATAAAAACTATAATCAATATGTATGGATACCAGTAAAAAATGGTATTCAACCAAACGGTTACACATATGCTGAAAATGATACACAATCCATTTACTATTCAAGATACATACAAAACGGCGTCCATCCTGCCAATGTGACTAATGATACATTGCCATTAGGAGTAAGCGCTGATACAACACAAATTGAAAAATATCATGGTTTCTATATAGGTAGATATGAAAGTTCATTTAACTACAATCTTGGACAACCTACTTGTTCAGTAAAATATACAAAAAGTTGTAGCAGTGAACTATCATTTAATTGGAAGTATTCCAATAGCAATACATATACAGGTTGCACTTGGAATAACATCAACTATACAGACGCAAAAACTATAGCTGAAAACATGAGCAAGAAATATAACTATAACCCTACTGTAAAAACTGGCTTAATAAACGGAACACAATGGGATACAGCTATGAGATTTATAGAGACATCTTACCCAGCCAACAATCCTGCAAGAACAAGCCAAAAATGGGGTAACTTTACAGATGCAACTGCACCTGCTAACACCCTGAACTACCAAATAGGAATCCTAAAACCATCAGGTTCCAATAAAAATTGGTCGGTAAAAAATATTTACGACCTAGCCGGAAACCTATCAGAATGGACAAGCGAAACAGTAGATGGTAAAAATATAACACGAAGCACAAGCTTCAACCAACCATCAGCTTCAAACGGTGCAAGCTATGCTAGCCCAATTGCAAATGATGAATATACTAATGTAGGATTTAGAGTTGTGCTATATATTGATTAGTATACTAATATAGGATTTAGTACTGTGCTATAATATATTGATTAATATACTAATCGATTGAATAGATTATATATTCTATAGAATTTTTTTAAAAGTCCACAGAATAATATCTGTGGACTTTTAAAATTAACCCTTTTCTCTACTAATCTCTTTCATATACCTCCTCCTTTAGTAGATTGCTCCAGCCGCATACAGCGCACCTCACCGAGCAAAGCAATAATATAGTCAAATTCTCTGCCCTGTGCCCTTCCAGTAAACAAATTTACATTAAAAATATATGTGCAATATATTTATTAAAGATAAAATAAAGACATGCTAAGTTCTTTGAAGGATAATTCTGCGTATAAAAACAAGCTTGTCTGAACGACATCGTCGTGAGTTTCAGCTTGTTTTAGCAAAATAATCCGAAAAGAACTTCTAGCATGTCCTATTTTATCGTCTAAATATAATGCACATATATTCTTAATGTAAATGTCCCTAGAACAGGAAGGCTCCCCGTGCGCGGAGCATGAAACCATCCATGCGCGGAGCAAAGAAATCTACTTTTCAAGGACAAGAGCCCTATCGACTAAATCCTTCATACCCTGCGCATTACGAGCAGCAATAAGAATAATCCTATCTTTCTTAGTGTTAGAAACCATAGTCTTAATATACTGCTTTCTATTCTTTGGAGTCTCCCTCCTAAAAGGATCATCAAGAATCATTATTTTTGTATTCTTTGCAAGAGCAAGACACATATCAAGTTTCTCTATTTCATCAAACTTAAGCTTATCCAAAGGAGCATTTAAAGGAACTTGAAAATACTCCATATACTGTTTAAAAACTTCCTCATCAAATCTAGGATAATAATATCTTAAATATTGCATATGCTCAGTAGGAGTCATATCATAAAACAAACCTCTTTCATTAGAAACATAAGCGATATCCTTCATACAGTTATTAGCTATTGGTTTACCGTCGATAATTATATCTCCTGCATCAGGCTTAACTATACCAACTAACATCTTAAGTAATAATGACTTACCCGCATCCTTAACACCAAAGACACCAATAATTTCACCATCTTCAATTTGAAAACTAAGCTCATCTATTACACTTACCTTGTCAAATGATTTACTTAATCCTCTAACTTCTATCATTTTTCCACCAACTTCCTTACTATTCAACACCTATATATTGAATTTCTTTAGAACCACTAGTATCAGATATTTTATTTAAGTTAATATATATCTGGTCTAATAACTTTCCTTCTTTCATAGCAGTTACTCTGATTTTCTCAACTACACCTGCATTAACATCATTCTCATTAGATAAAACATAGGTAACACCATCTTTGTAATACACAAAATCAAAAATATCTGTAGTTTCAGCAAGATATGCATTATCATATACAACTTCTTCATCATCTATCTTATAAGAACAAACTTTATATAATTCCTTAACATATGGTTCAAGACCTTTTTCATCAAATGCTGTAGCATAACCCTTCTCTCCATAATGTTTACCACTTGCACTTTCAATCTCAGCCACAACCTTTTTGTTAATAATAACAATACCTTGATCGTTAGCAAACACCTCATATCCATCATCTAAAACTTCATAATCTTTAATATCTCTTACATCATAAGATTTGATCATTTTGTCAGCAAATTCATTAATATTAGCCTTTACTTCTACGTTAACTTCTTTAACTTCTTTGCCTTCTTCTTTATCGTAAACCTTAACATGCAACTCACTGTTCTTAGTAACTAAAACATAAATATATTCTTTGTTACATGCTATACTATTAATATATATATCATCATTATGAATATTAATGTCACATATTCTCTTTGTTTCATGACTCTTTTTATCAAACTGATACACAGCATTGTTAGTAAGATTATCTATACTACCTGTATCCTTCATAACTTGAGTATTAATTGTAGTATACACATTAGATTCATCTTCACAAGATACCATTTCAAAATATCCATTACCTCTTAAATGACTACATAACTCTTTCTTTTCTCCATCATCTTCTTCTGATGAATCACCATCTTTATAGTAAACATAACCTTGAAACATCTCTCCATCGCCAAAATCACTATCTACACGATATTGCTTGTCTGTATCATATACCATTTCATCATATGAAAAATATTCTTTCTCATTACCTTCTGATTCACCACTACGATAATTTGCCTTAATATTAGCATTAGTCATAGCGAAATCAAGCATTCCCATATCATCTTTAATTGTACCAAAGACTTGAATATTAGAGAAATTATTAGCTACATCACTTTTAGCAACTTCTGTATCTTCACTAATATTACCATCAGTTATTCTATAATATTTAACTTCTATTGCATTACTCTTTGATTTAGTTGATGTATCTATATCAGACTTTGTAGCAGCATCTGAATTAACAAATGCTACAAAGATAACTGTTGAAACTAAAAACAAACAGGCAGCAACTACTAAACTTACTAAGTTACTTTTAAAATTATAATTCATATTATTACATTAAACCTCCATTCTCAAGCCATTCCAAAACAGCTATACTGCATAAACCATTTTAAGCCTACGCTTCGTAATGGCATTCGCTATACATCTTAATACATGTAAGCACATTCAATGCTAAGTAAACAACACCTATTATAGATAACACAACTGCCACATTACCATTAGATGTGTCTACTGGAAAATGTATAAATGGCACTCTAACTTTTAACAACATAAGCAATACCATTGCTACCAATTGAGTTCCTATAAACATTCCACCAATTACTATCTTATTCTGATTACCTGTTCTAACTGCATAAAACATATATGTTGAACCAATTACCAAAAGACTCAAAACAATTATATTAACAAGTAAATGTAAGAAATTACTTGGAAAACACGCATAAATAAAGTTGTCCTTAACAAGTGCATAATTGAGAGCATGACTAACTCTTTTAGCTGTTGGTACACTTTCTGCAAATAATGACCAAGCAAACATAAATGATAATAACTGAGCTCCATATATAGCAAGAATAGAAACTACTGCAACTATTACCTTTGATAAAATCATATCTTTAATAGATAACGGAAGCACTCTTAAAGTCATCATTGAATTATAACCTTTTTTTTCGCCTCCTACCATTTTACCAACTCCAACAATTCCTATAACCATTGTTAAATAAAATAAAACTTCCCATATACCTCCACTAATAAATGTATGGAAATAAATATCCTGGCTAGCTTGTAAATTTTTAGTTTTGAAATACATATAGATTAATTCAAGAAATATCGAGAACATAACTACCTCAAGAACAAACCATTTTAAACTTCTAAATTCAAATGCAATTTGATAATTTAATTTGTTTATCTTTCCCTTTTTAAACATCCTTCTTCTCCTTTTTATTAGTATAAAAGCAAGATTTACTTGCTATTTCATCGCACTTTTCTATGCATTAAAAAAGGATAGCACAAAAAAATTGTGTTACCCTTAATAATTCTATAATCCTTGTTCTTTAGCTAATTGTAATGCTACTTCTATAACTTTATCCATGTCATAGTACTTATAATTACCTAATCTTCCCCCGAATATAACGTTATTCTCTTTATCTGCTAATGACTTATATTGCTCATATAAATCATTATTCTCTTGATTATTCACTGGATAGTAAGGCTCCATACCTTCGTTCCATTCCACTGAATATTCCTTTGAAATAATAGTAAAAGCTTGCTTACCAAATTCAAAATGTTTATGTTCAATAATTCTAGTATAAGGTACATCCTTTGAAGTATAATTAACAACTGCATTACCTTGATAATTATCAGTATCAAGTTTTTCGTTCTCAAATCTAACAGTTCTATATTCCAAATGTCCCAACTTAAAATTATAATATTCATCTATCATACCTGTGTATAATATCTTATCTGCAACATTCTCATAATACTCTCTATCCTCAAAGAAATCAGCATTAAGTTTAATATCACAGCCTTCTAACAACTTTTCAATAATAGGTGTATATCCTCCATTAGGAATACCTTGGTACTTATCATTAAAATAGTTATTATCATAAGTAAATCTAAGTGGAAGTCTTTTAATAATAAATGCAGGTAATTCTCTACATTCTCTTCCCCACTGTTTCATAGTATAACCTTTAACCAACTTTTCATAAATATCTTTACCTACTAATGATAAAGCTTGCTCTTCTAAGTTAGTTGGTTCATCTACACCATACAATCTTCTTTGTTCTTCAATTATATCTTTAGCTTCCTTAGGAGTCTTAATCACCCAAAGCTTACTAAAAGTATTCATATTAAATGGCATATTATATAATTCATCATTATATATAGCTATTGGCGAATTAACATAATTATTAAATGAAGCGAACTGATTAATATAATTCCATATTTCATCGTTACTTGTATGAAAAATATGTGCTCCATACTTATGTACATTAATTCCATCTACATTCTCACAATAAATATTACCACCTATATGATCACGTTTATCTATTACTAAACATTTCTTTCCTGCCTTAATAGCTTCATGAGCAAAAACTGCTCCATACAATCCTGCTCCAACAATTAAATAATCATATCTCATAGTTCAAGTTCCTCTACATTATCACTTATCTCTGTAGTTCTAAATACAATATGCTTACAGGCAAATAAGTTAACTATAATGACTACTACATTGACAAGAAGCTTTGCATTCATATCATTAATAAACATAAAGTCAACTAAAAATACCATTAATAAAACATCCATTATACCAGTCATAACTCTACAGCCTATAAAAGAAATACACTCTCTAATAACACCATTTAAATCATGACTTACATTTTCAAAAACCCATGTA
>JAEIGA010011217.1_pt1 | contig 13605 bp, 7 predicted proteins | sample 9270691 | NCBI WGS metagenome assembly JAEIGA01 (sample SAMN17057246, study PRJNA624740) | gut metagenome | biome: biome; isolation source: fecal sample | host: Bos grunniens | place: China: Xizang | collected 2019
CATCCAGTCCATACCGTTTTTAGCGAAGAGAGGCATCAATGATTGTGTCAATTCTTCGACTGTTTCGTTGAATGCTTCAGATGGTGTGTGGCCGTTTTCACGGAGCACTTCATATTGAGCGAGCAACAATCCTTGGATAGCACCCATCAATGAACCACGTTCACCAGTGAGGTCAGATGTAGCTTCACGTTCGATAGTAGTTTCGAAGAGGTAACCTGAACCGATACCGATACCAAGTGCAAGAGCACGATCAGTTGCGCGACCAGTAACATCTTGTGAAACAGCGTAAGATGAGTTCAAACCGCGACCTTCGAGGAACATTGTACGCAATGATGTACCAGAACCCTTAGGAGCAACGAGGATAACGTCAACATCAGCAGGAGGAACTACACCTGTGCGGTCGCTCCAAGTGAGAGCAAAACCGTGAGAGAAGTAGAGTGCTTTGCCTGGAGTTAGGTAACCTTTGATAGTAGGCCAAACCGACATTACTGCTGCATCAGAAAGAAGACACATAATAATAGTACCTTTTTCGCAAGCTTCTTCGATGCTGAAAAGTGTTTCGCCAGGAACCCAACCGTCAGCGATAGCTTTGTCGAAAGTTTTACCTTGACGTTGACCAACGATTACGTTAAAACCGTTGTCGCGTAGGTTCATACTTTGACCAGGGCCTTGTACGCCATAGCCAATCACTGCTATAGTTTCGTCTTTAAGGATTTCACGAGCTTTTTCCAAAGGAAATTCTTCGCGGAGGATTACGTTTTCTTCAACTCCGCCAAAATTCATTTTTGCCATAATTGAATATTGTTAGTTATGATTTTGTTGCAAATTTATATTATTTCTCGCAAATTAGCAACAAAATGTAATGAAAATTTTAGTTTTTGTGTCAATTTTTGTTTCTAAACTCAATTTTAGCTCTACAATTTGCTGTATTGTTGACTAATATCTCTGTTTCTACTATATTTTCAACCTGTTTTGTCGAAATATAAGCTTTGTCGCCAAAGTGAGTTTCGTGGAGATATTGAATTTCAAAACGTGCGATGTCATTGTTGTCAAAGTGTTCCAAGTCCCATTGGTCAAGGAATGCGTCCATATATCTTACACTATTTACGTGGCGGTTGAAATCGATATCGCTCACTTTGAAATGATATTGAGCTGAAAGGGTTGCTTCTTCGGGTTTTATTGGGAGCAAGCGGCTTTGTTTTGCAATAGGGCAAGGTCGGTCGCTCACCGTTTCTGCAAGCCACGAAATGCTTGTGAGGTCGCTTGGTCGGCGTGTTTGCATATCAATTGCCACCCATATTGAACGCACATAACCCACAGTTTGGCCATTGCCATCTTGAATTTCCATGTTGCGTTCGGAATATAGACGGTTAAATCCTTCAATCCACGTAGTCAAACTATACTCTTCGTTTATCCCAGGATAACGTGTCATCTCTATGGATAGACGGCTTAACACCCAACCCACGTTTGATTTAATGAGGTCGGCATAGCCCACGCCAAGAATATTAGCATGTTCGGTAGCAACCTCAATCACTCGTTGAGCAATGAGAGTGATGGGCATTTGCTGTTGTGCATTACACTCTCCTGCAGTTAGAAAATATTTATGAGTATATTCTTTTGGTGCGTCCATAAAACTTAGTTTATCTCTTCGGCACGGCGAGCTTGTTCTTCAAGGAACATTGTTACATACTCTTCGGGTGATTTTGTGATAGCTACACGGCCACTGCGCACAAATTGACGTATATCGTAGTGTTTCAACTCTTCAAAGAGGGCTTCGGTTTCGTCGCTATGTCCCGATTTTTCAATCACAGTATATTCTTTTGTGATTTCAAGAATACGAGCATTATGGCGACGGATAATTGCTTCGAGATTGGTCTCGTTTAGGAGTTGCTCAGTAGGCACTTTGTATAGTGCAATCTCTTGATACACAATTTCATCATCGGTGTAAAGAAACGATTTTAATACATCAATTCTTTTTTCGATTTGCTTTACCACCTTTTCCATCGTAACGCGGTCGCTCCATGTGGTAATGGTGAATTTGTGAATCCCTTCAATTGATGACGGACTCACCGAAAGGCTCTCGATGTTGAGGCATCGGCGAGTGTATATAATTGAAATCTGGTTGAGAAGACCAACCTGATTTTCAGAGAATACGGTAACTGTAAATAATTGTTTTTCCATTAGTTGCAAAGTTTTAGTCGAGTGGATACTTCTCAGTTGCATTGAGCATAATGTTGTCAACAGCTGCTCCAGCAGGAGTCATTGGGAAAATCATGTCGGTGTAATCAATGATTACGTTTAGCAAATAAGCCCCTTTGTGGTTGAGCATACGAGCAATAGCGTCGTCGAGTTGTTCGCGGCTATTTACAGTTTCGGCAGCAATGCCATAAGCGTTTGCTATTGCAACAAAGTCGGGGTTAACCATCGGAGTTTGCGAGAATCGGCTATTAAAGAACAATTCTTGCCATTGACGCACATTTCCAAGATAGTTGTTGTTGAGAAGTATGATTTTTACTTCAGTACCATATTCCATAATGGTTCCAAGTTCTTGGATTGTCATTTGCAACCCTCCGTCGCCAGTGAAGAAACACACAGTGCGTTCTGGAGCTCCCATCTTTGCTCCGATCGATGCTGGAAGCCCAAATCCCATTGTGCCAAGACCTCCCGAAGTGAGAATGCTTTTAGGCTCTGTATAACGGAAGTAGCGTGATGAGAACATTTGATTTTGTCCCACGTCGGTAACCAATACAGCGCGGTCGCCTGTAGCAGTTGATACTTTATTTACCACTTCGCCCATTGTTATTGGGCCATCAGTGCGATAAACTTCACGTTCAATAACCTTTTCATACTCCACTTTGGCGCATTTGTCAAATGTTTCTAACCATTCACTATGGTCGGCTTCATTGATTAGAGGCAAAAGTTTTTCGAGTACTTCGCGAGCATCACCATGTATAGTGGCATCGGTTTTGACGTTTTTGTCAAATTCCGACGAATCTATGTCGATGTGAATAATTTGGGCTTGAGGAGCATATTTAGAGACATCGCCTGTTACGCGATCGTCAAAACGCATACCTATAGCAATTAGCACATCACTGCGATTGGTGTTGATATTTGGACCGATATTTCCGTGCATACCAAGCATTCCTTTGTAAAGTGGGTGGTTGCTTGGCATTGTTGAAAGCCCAAGAAGAGTTGCTGCCACTGGGATATTACCTTTCTCAGCAACAGCTGCAAGTGCTTTTTCGGCTCCCGAAATCATAACGCCGTGTCCTGAAAGTATCATTGGGCGTTTTGCTGAGTTGATAAGATTTGCCACTGTTTGCAAATCTTGTTCGTTGATTTTGGGGTAGGGGATATAACTACGAATAAAGTCACATTTTTTGTGTTCCCATTCGAGCATACCCACTTGCGCATCTTTTGCGATGTCAAGAACTACAGGGCCTGGACGACCTGTGTTTGCAATATAGAATGCGCGAGCCACGGCTGCAGGAATATCTTCGGCACGTCGTATTTGTACAGCCCACTTTGTAATTGGTTGGGTAATACCTACCACGTCGGTTTCTTGGAAAGCATCGCTACCGAGGAATGATGATGCTACTTGACCAGTGATAACCACCAATGGAGTGCTATCCATCAATGCATCGCTCAATCCTGTGATTACATTTGTTGCTGCAGGACCCGATGTTACGATAACTACACCTGGACGACCAGTTACGCGTGCATAACCTTGAGCAGCATGTGTAGCACCCTGCTCATGGCGCACGAGGATATGTTTTAATTGGTCGGTATAATCGTAGAGTTTGTCATATACAGGTATGATGGCGCCACCAGGATAACCAAAAACAAGGTCAACCCCCTCAGCTATAAGTGATTTAATTAGCGCTTCGGCACCAGTAATTTTTTCTGCCATATATTGTATTAATTATGAATTTTCAAGTCTAAGTTTAGAAATCATCTCTCACTCCACCTTTGTCGGCCGATGTTACCATTGAAGCATAGGCACGCAAGGCTTTTGAAATCACACGATTGCGATTGCGAGGAGTAAATGCCTCTTTTCCACGAGCTTCCTCCTCCTTACGACGATTTGCGAGTTCTTTATCGCTAATTTCCACACTGATAGAGCGTTGAGGTATATTAATGTCGATGATATCACCATCGCGCACAAGACCTATGTTGCCACCAGCAGCAGCTTCGGGTGAAATATGACCGATTGAAAGGCCTGATGTGCCACCCGAGAAACGTCCATCAGTAATGAGGGCACACTCTTTGCCGAGGTGTTTACTCTTGATATAACTTGTGGGGTAGAGCATCTCTTGCATACCAGGACCACCTTTTGGACCTTCGTGGGTGATAACAACCACGTCACCAGCAACAACTTTGTCGCGAAGGATACCTTCTACTGCATCTTCTTGTGATTCAAATACTTTTGCTGGACCACGGAAGTGGAAAATACTTTCATCTACACCTGCAGTTTTTACTACGCAACCGTCAAACGCGATGTTGCCACGGAGCACTGCAAGTCCTCCGTCTTTAACGTATGCGTGTTCAAAGTCGCGAATACAACCTTTTTCTCGGTCGGTATCAAGAGTTTCATACATGCAGTTTTGCGAACCGAGAACAATGTTTTTCTTTTCGCCAGGTGCGCTTTTCCACATAGCTTCAGCTTCGGCATCGAAATTTTTGCCACCGATAGCATATTTTTCTATTGCATCGCCGAGTGTAAGACCATCAACACGTTTTACAGTTGTGTCAATAATACCCTCATCGGCAAGTACTTTCATGATTGATATGATACCTCCAGCACGGTTCACATCTTGAATGTGATATTTTGAGTTTGGAGCTACTTTACACAATACTGGTGTTTTGCGTGAAAGAGCATCAATGTCGTCCATATTAAATTGAGCTTCGGCCTCGTGAGCAATAGCAAGAAGGTGAAGCACGGTATTGGTAGAGCCACCCATAGCGATGTCGAGAGTCATGGCGTTGAGCATCGCTTGGCGAGTAGCAATATTGCGAGGCAATACACTTTCATCGTCATCGTAATAATAAGCGAAAGTGTTTTTAACGATTTGTTGAGCTGCTTTTTTGAATAGTTCGGTGCGATTAGCATGAGTGGCCACGATTGTACCATTGCCAGGGAGTGCCAAGCCGATAGCTTCATTAAGCGAGTTCATAGAATTGGCAGTGAACATGCCCGAGCATGAGCCACAGGTAGGACAGCCACGTTGCTCAAGTTTGGTTACAGTGTCATCATCAACACTATCGTCGGCAGCATCAATCATGATGTCGATGAGGTCGAGAGCACGATCTCCAAGGCGTCCAGCTTCCATAGGTCCTCCCGACACAAAGATTGCTGGAATATTTAATCGCATAGCCGCCATAAGCATACCTGGAGTAACCTTGTCGCAGTTAGAGATACACACCATAGCATCGGCTTTGTGTGCATTTACCATATATTCAACCGAGTCGGCAATGAGGTCGCGTGATGGGAGCGAGTAGAGCATACCATCATGTCCCATTGCAATGCCATCGTCAATGGCAATTGTATTGAATTCGGCAGCAAAGCAACCGAGTTTTTCTATTTCAGCCTTTACGATTTGACCTATTTCGTGAAGATGTGTGTGACCAGGCACAAATTGAGTGAAAGAATTGACCACGGCAATGATAGGTTTGCCTATTTGATCCTCTTTCATTCCATTGGCACGCCATAACGCACGAGCGCCAGCCATTCTTCGTCCTTGAGTGCTTGCTGCACTTCTGAGTGGTTTACTCATAAAATAGTCCTCCGTTTTTTAACTACAAAAACCTCCCGTTTGCGTTTTGCATGGTGGGGAGGTTTTGGTATATGTTTATATATAATTAATGTGTAATATGTTTGATTTGAAAATCCCACCTAAAATCAATCAAAAATGACGACGACCTCTACTGATAGCAGGGGGTAGAAGTTATAAATAGATTGAATTGATAGGTTATTCATAATGGATATGTATTAATTTGGTTGCAAATTTATATTTTTAATTGACAAAAAGCAAATAAAAATACTGTAAAAATGAAAAAATGAGAGCAAAAATGCCAAAAAAATGTTTTTTGCAAGATTTGTGACTCTTTTTTAGAGGGAATTGCTTTTATAATTAAGTGAGATGTATATATAAATAATGTGTAAGTGTTAATAAATTTGTATTTTGGAGTGAAGATGTGAGTTTTGAGGAGATTGGTCAAACTGATTGAAAATTTTTTTCTTTTTGTCTTTTTGTTGTGAAAATGTGCTTAAAATAAGCAAAATGAATGCAAAAACGGATTATAATTTCAATATGATAAATGTTAAAACCGAAGAAAAAGTTACAATATTTGTTTAATATTAGAGATTTTATATTATCTTTGCAAATTGTTAGGTATATTGCAAAGTGATATACTGAAACAAAAAAGAGAGAAAAAGTAAAAAATAATAACAATTATTCTATGTTTAATTAATTATTAATTTATGAAAAAGCTGTTTCTATTGCTTGTGGCAGTCCTTTCAATTAGCCTTTGCGCGTCTGCTCAGACTCGCACAGTGAAGGGTACTGTCGTGTATGCCGGAGACCAAGAGCCACTTCCTGGCGCTACTATTCTTCCGGTAGGTGGGGGTAATGGTGTAGCAACCGACATCGATGGTAATTTTACTCTCGAAGTTCCCTCAAAAGTGACAATGTTAAACGTATCTTACGTTGGTATGGTTACTAAGCAAGTTGCAATTACTTCAGGCGACATGCGTATCGAGTTGACTAACTCTGAAAACAATCTCGATGAAGTGATGGTAGTTGCTTATGGTACTGCTAAAAAGTCAACCTATACTGGTTCGGCTGCAGTAGTTAAAGCCGAAGACATCAACAAGGTACAAACTTCAAATGCGGTTAACGCTTTGAATGGTAAAGTATCGGGTGTTCAATTGAACAATGCTACTGGTCAACCTGGTTCGAACAACCCATCAATCTTGATTCGTGGTATCTCTTCAATCAATGCTGGTTCTCAACCATTGTATATTGTTGACGGTGCTCCTTATGATGGTGATATCAACAATATCGCTACTCAAGATATCGAGTCAATGACTGTATTGAAAGACGCTGCATCAAATGCTCTTTATGGTGCTCGTGGTGCTAACGGTGTTATCGTGATTACTACTAAACGTGGTAAACAAGGTGAAGCTAAAGTTTCTTTCGATGCTAAATGGGGTGCTAACACTCGCGCTACTCAAGACTACAACACTATCAAGAGCCCAGCTCAATACTACGAAATGTATTATGGTGCTTTGAAAGGTTACTACATGAATACTCTTGGCATTGGCGAAGCTGCTGCTCACGTTCAAGCTAACACTGCTATGGTAGGTAACGGCTCTTATGGTCTTGGTTATAATGTTTACAACGTGCCTGAAGGTCAATTCCTTATCGGTACTAACGGTAAACTTAACCCTAATGCTACTCTTGGTAACACAGTTAACTATAAAGGTACTGACTACTATTTGACTCCTGACAACTGGTTGGACGAAGCTTACAAAACAAGCCTCCGTCAAGAATACAACTTGGCTGTTAATGGTGGTACTGACCGTTCAGCATTCTATGCTTCTTTGAACTACCTTGATAACGAAGGTATCTCAGCTAACTCTGACTACAAACGTTTCACTGGTCGTTTGAAAGCTGACTACCAAGTTAAAAACTGGTTGAAAGTTGGTGCTAACATGTCTTACACTCACTTCGACGCTAATTCACTTGATGAAGATGGTGCTTCTAACTCTTCTGGTAACATCTTTGCTTACGCAACTCGTGTAGCTCCTATCTATCCTCTTTATATCCGTGATGCTCAAGGTAACATCCGCAAAGATGATATGGGATTCCCTATGTATGACTTTGGTGACGGTGACAATGGTGGTAGCCAACGTATGATGCTTTCAGGTGCTAACCCTTATGCTGAAAACCAACTTAACACTAATAACTACGAAGGTAATGCTTTCACAGCTCAAGGCTTTGCTGAAATCAAATTCCTCAAAGATTTCAAATTTACTTGGAACAGTGGTGTAACAGTTGACGAAACTCGCACTAACACATTTACTAACCCATACTATGGTCAATATGCTTCTTCTAACGGTATGTCTTACAAATATCATACTCGTTCAGTAGCTCAAAACCATCAACAATTGTTGACTTGGGGTCGTCAATTTGGAAAGAGCAATGTTGACGTAATGCTCGGTCACGAATACTACGTACGTGATTACTACTACTTGTATGCTTCTAAAACTAACTTCCTTGATCCTAACAACCAAGAATTGGCTGGTGGTATCTCTGAAAATGGTTCTAACTCATACACTACTAAATATAACACTGAAGGTTATTTCGGTCGTGCTCAATATGACTACGATGGCAAGTACTTCGCTTCTGCTTCTTTCCGTCGTGATGCTTCTTCTCGTTTCCACCCTGAAAACCGTTGGGGTAACTTCTGGTCAGCTGGTCTCGCTTGGAACATCGCTCGTGAAGAATTCATGACTGCTGAATGGATTGACCTTTTGAAACTTAAAGCATCTTATGGTGAACAAGGTAACGATAATATCGGTAACTACCTTTATGTAAATACTTTCGATATCGTTAACTCTAACGGTAACCCTGCAGCTGTTCCTGCAATGATGGGTAACAAAGACATCACTTGGGAAACTCAAGGTAACTTCAACGCAGGTGTTGACTTCGGTATGTGGAACGGTCGCTTCAGCGGTACTGTAGAATTCTTCTATCGTAAGACTACCGACATGTTGTTCTCATTCCCATTGCCACCTTCATTTGGTTATAGTTCTTACTATGCTAACATTGGTGACATGCGCAACCGTGGTGTTGAACTCGAACTTCAAGGTACTCCTATCGCAACTCGCGATTTCTCTTGGGATCTTCGCATGAACATGACTTACTACAAAAACAAAATCACTTCTCTTCCTGAAGAACGTCGCACAATGGAATGTGATGGTGTAGAAGGTTACTCAAGCGGTAGCTACTACTATGGTGAAGGCATTTCACTCTACACTTTCCGCATGCGTCAATATGCAGGTGTTAATGAAAATGGTGAATCAATGTGGTATTACAACAAAGAGGTTCCTCGTGTAGATAAAGATGGTAACAATGTAGTAGATGCTAACGGTAATCCAATCGTTGATATCGTAAAAGATAAAACTACTACATATTCATCAGCTGACTACTATCTTTGTGGTACTGCTCTTCCTGAAGTTTATGGTGGTTTCGGTACTACTCTTAACTACAAAGGCTTCGACCTTTCAGTTGACTTCGGTTACCAAATCGGTGGTCAAGTTTATGATAGCGACTACGCAAGCTTTATGAACTCTCCTACAGCTTCAAGCAAGGGTAATAACTTCCACGCTGACTTGTTGAACTCTTGGTCAACAAACAACAAAGGAGCAAACATCCCTCGCATGCAATTTGGCGACGAATACACAGCTGGTTCATCTGACCGCTTCTTGACCGATGCTTCTTACCTCAGCTTGAACAATATCAACTTTGGTTATACTTTGCCTTTGGCGTTGACCCGCAAAGCTGGTATGGAAAAAGTTCGTATCTACTTCTCTGCTGATAACATTTGGGTATGGTCACAACGTCAAGGTCTTGACCCACGCCAATCTATCACCGGTGGTGCTTCAAGCAGCTACTATGCTCCTATCCGTACACTCTCAGGTGGTTTGACATTGACTTTCTAAACTTAATGGTTTAAAAATAAAAAATGCAAAATATGAAAACTAAAATATCAACATTATTTGTAGGGCTCGGTGTTGCAGCTTCGTCTTTGTTGACTACTGGTTGTATCGAAGAAACATTCCCTACTAGCGGAGCTACTGAAGATCAGCTTGGCGCTTCGGCTAAAGCTACTGAAGCTTTGGTATGGGCGATGCCAGCTTATCTCAACACTCCACTTTCACTCGCTGAAAACCACTATGAGTGGGGTTATGGTGCAATGATGCACATTCGCGACGTGATGACTACCGACTTTGCTGTTGTTGCTTCTGGTTATGACTGGTTCTCTCCTTGGGCTACTAACCAAGGTCAAAGCAACAACAATGGTCGTCCTCAATATATTTGGAACTTCTATTGGAAAAGTATTCAAACTACTAACAACCTTATCGCTGCTATCAACGAGGAATCAGCTACTGAAGCTCAACTTGGTATGTTAGGTAATGGTCTTGCTTTCCGTGCAATGTACTATCTTGACATGGCTCAAATGTTTGAATTCTTGCCTAACGATGTTACTTCTGGTATCAACCCATCGGGTAACGATGTAACTAACCTTACAGTGCCCATCGTGCGTGAAGGTATGACTGAAGCTGATGCTCGTAATAATCCTCGCGCTACTCGCGAAGAAATGGCTGAATTCATCCTTGGTGACTTGAACAAAGCTGAACAATACATCGCTAACTCTCCATTCGCTGGCAACAAGGCTCTTCCTAACCTTGCTTGTGTGTATGGTCTTAAAGCTCGTTACCACATGTGGCTTGCTGGTGATTCTAAAGATGTAGAAAACTTGCAAAAAGCTAAAGAAGCTGCTCGCATGGCTATCACTCTTGGTGGTGCTCCTATGTCAAAAGATGCTTGTCTTAGCACTACTGCTGGTTTTAACACTCTTTCTTGCTGGATGTGGGGTTCACAAATCGTGGCTGAAGATGATTGTGTAAAAACAGGTATTATCAACTGGACTTCTTGGATGTCAAACGAAACTGACTTCGGTTATGCTTCTGCTGGTGCTTACAACATGATCGACGCATCAATGTATCACCGCATCAGTGACACTGACTTCCGCAAACTTATGTGGAAAGCTCCAGAAGGTACTACTCTTGAAGGTAAAGAATCTTGGTTGAAACCTGATTATGCTGAAGCTACTCCAGTATATGGTTCATTGAAATTCCGTCCTGCTAACGGTGCTTACAAAACTCCTAACGAAGGTGCTGTATCGGCTTATCCTTTGATGCGTGTTGAAGAAATGTATTTCATCGAAGCTGAGTGTGAAGCTCGTCTTGAAGGTAAAGCTGACCTTCTCACTGCGTTCATGACTCAATATCGTGATGCTGACTATGTATGCAAAGCTTCATCTCCCGAAGATATTCTCGACGAAGTTATCTTCCAAAAACGTGTAGAACTTTGGGGTGAAGGTCATGTATTCTTCGATTACAAACGTCTTAACATGCCTGTTGTACGTGGTTACGCTTCTCCAGTGTTAACTAACCACCAAGATGCTTCTCGTTTCAACACTACTACTCGTCCAGCTTGGATGAGCGTCAGCATCGTTATCACTGAAGAAAATAACAACGCGGCTCTTAAAGGTTACGAAAACCCCGATCCAACAAGTAAATACACTCCTTGGACTGGCCAATAATATTTGAGTAAATTACTTAAATTGTTAAAAGAGAAAAATTATGAAAAAAATTAATCTTATATTAGGCGCGTTGGTTTGCTTGTTTGCATTCTCTGCGTGTACTGAAGAAGTGGAATACACTCCTGCTACTCCCGATAGTGGCGTGTATTTCCCAAGCACATTGCCAGGTCAAGTGAACTTGACTACTGACGGCACTTCTTTTGATGTGCAAATCACTCGTACTGATACAGTTGGTGCTTTGGAAGTAGCTTTACAAGCTGTTACTTCTGATACTACTGGTGTCTTTACATTCCCCGAAACAGTTACTTTCGCTGAAGGTGCTGCTGTAGCTAATATCAATATCGCTTACGATGCTGAAAAATTGGGCTACAATTTTTATGATATCACACTTTCAGTAGATATTGCTGCAGCTTCTGCTTATGGTGGTAATGCTTATGCTTTCTCTGCAGGTATTCCTGAACCTTGGAAATCTCTCGGTTATGCTACATATACTGATGCATTCTTCTTTGTTGACTCTTACAAAGTAGAAATCCAACAAAATGAGCTTAACCCAAATCAATTCCGTCTTGTGAAACCTTATCACGAAGCGTTTGAAGTTGACGATGATGGTTACTGGGGTGGTCCTTGGGAAAATACTGATGAGTATATGAATCTTGTTCTTCTTCAACCAGGTGAAACTCTTGGTGATGCTCAAATCACTAAAGAAGGTCTCGTTTACTTCTCTCCATTCTGTACAGGTTGGAACAACCCAACTTATAATGATATCGTAAACATTTATCACCCTGTTACATTTACAAAATATCAAGACGAACAATACTTTACTTACAACAAAGTAGTAAGCTACCAAGAAAATGGTCTCCCAGCAATTATTCAACTAGCTCCATTCTATTACATGGACAATACTGGTGGTTGGGATAACTCACAAAAGGATGGTTATATTACTATCGTATTCCCAGGTGTAGTTCTTAAAGATTACTCTGTAGGTGTTGAATATGTTGGTAAATTCATTGATCCAAAGGATAACGTATTTGCTGACCTTGCAGTAACTATGGGTGCTGATGTAGCTTCTGTAAAAGTAGGTTTGGCTCAATCTGAAGATGTAAATGGTGTTCTTGCTGGTATTCTTGGTGGAGCAATCGAAACTGTAGAAATGACCGAAGCTGGTACTACTCGTTTTGCAATCAAAGATCCAGGTGTTTACACTGCAATCGCTATCTCTTACGATGCTGAAGGTGAAGCTCAAGAAGCTGTATATACTCAATTTGAATATAGCGCAGCTGGTGCTCCTGTTTGGAACTCTCTTGGTTTGGCTCAATATACCGATGACTTTGTAGCAAGTTTGTTCAAAGACGTAGAACCTGTAACTTATAATGTAGAAATCCAAGAAAGTGAAGACACCCCAGGTCTTTACCGTTTGGTAAATCCTTATGGTGCAGCTTATCCATACAACCAAGAAGGTGACTGGGATACTTCAAACGATTACTATCTTGAAATCAATGCACAAGATCCACAAGGTGTTTACATTGAAACTCAAACTCTCGGATTTGATTGGGGTTATGGTATGTTCAGCGCATCAAGTCAAGCTGCTCAATTGTTGGCAAACTATGACTTAGAAACAATCAAAGCTGCAGGTGTTTACTGCGGTACATTGGTTGATGGTGTTATCACATTCCCAACAAAAGCGTTGTTGGTAGGTGCTGAAGCGCTTGATGGATGGTATTATGCTAACTCTAATAGCGCATTCAAAGTAGTTATGCCTTCTGCTTCTAAATCAAGCAAATCGGTTAAGGCTATTACTAACAAGAAAGCTATTGACAAAAAGAAAATTGGCGGTAATAAATTGAAAAAAGCTGACCGTTCAATGCCCGAACACGCTCAAAAAAAATAAGATGATTTAATCGTCAAATTTTTATAACAAAAGCACGACTCTAATGGGTCGTGCTTTTTTGTTGTAGAGAATCGAAGTAGAGAATCGAACCTTTCCAGGTTCGTTTTTTTATTTGTTCCTATTCCCGGAGATTTTGCCTATCGGCTCAATCCCCGGCTATCGAGAACAATTCCTCCGGAATCGCCCACGCGTGTATTGAATATGAAACCATAAGCAAAGCCTGTCCGCAGGACAATTTCTTGATAGCCGTAGCGTTGAGGGCGAAGAATGGAAAATAGAATTGCCATTAGCCAAAACCTGTCCGTAGGACAAATTTTCAATAG
>JAEIGA010011218.1_pt1 | contig 13604 bp, 17 predicted proteins | sample 9270691 | NCBI WGS metagenome assembly JAEIGA01 (sample SAMN17057246, study PRJNA624740) | gut metagenome | biome: biome; isolation source: fecal sample | host: Bos grunniens | place: China: Xizang | collected 2019
AATGTTTTTAGAATAAACTATAATTATTCAAATAATATCGCGGGGTAATTCAGTGGTTAGAAAGCAAGGCTCATAACCTTGAAGTCGGGGGTTCAAATCCCTCCCCCGCAACCAAAATGATGCGGTATGGTGAAGTGGTAACACATCTGACTTTGACTCAGACATTCGCTGGTTCGATCCCAGCTACCGTAGCCAAATGGGAATTGGAAAGTTCCATCAATAGACACATACAGCAATTTCTAGGATTACACTTGTAACGTAAAAACCTATGTGTCTAGTCGGGCGAACCCTACGTGAGATTGGTGGGGCAGATAAATTGTAGGTGGGGATGATTTATCACAAGTATACTTAATGTTGGTAGATTACATAAATCTCTACTGCTTGCATAAGTGTTGCGTGGCACGCAGAAACTGCACACTTCGGGGGTTAAGACACCTGAGACGTACCGACAAATAAAAGTCTAGTCCTATAACAATCCAACATAAGTAGTTCTAGAACAATGCTTATGAGATAAGCCGCCTCAAGCACGAGGTCGACCTTCTAAAATGGGATGGGTCGATACAACAATACCAACCGTGGAGATGGCTACCACAATAATTTCGGAAAGATAGAGAAGGAATCCGTAGAACGAGCTTGAAGTTATAGGCAATAGTCCAAGCCAGCTCTAGACGATAAAAGGAAAAAATAATGAGCCTCATAGGCTGGATGTGGGGCATTTTGCTGATATGGCTCAAAGGTAGAGCAGCTGATTTGTAATCAGCAGATTGGGGGTTCGATCCCCTCTATCAGCTCCAACTCCTTTCTTTTATTAACCTTAATAATTTTGAAAAAAGTTCTCAAATTTGGGAACTTTTTTCAATTTAGGGGTTTACAAATATGAATTTATAGTTTATAATAATAATGTAAGGTAAGGTTGATAGTTAAAGGAGGTAATTATGAAAGTATTACACATTATGGGAGTTATTATTTGGACATTAGTTATTACGTTTTGTTTTTGGTTTGGTGTTTCTTATATTGAAGTATTGATGCACAACCTTAGTGATGGGGTACTCAGTTTCTGGAATATGTTTAATGTGTTTATGTAAGGAGGACTAATTATGGCAAAGAAGAATGAAGTAAAGGTAGTACATAGAACCAATAAGTTAAGTGCTGATATGTTACAAGCAAAAGAGCTGTTCTATTACCAAGATGTTGATGATGAAGGTAATATGTTATATGTTTTACTCGATAACCGCAAGGGTAAGAAGAAGCTAACCAACTACAATTCAATTGAAGAACTGGATAAAGCTGTTAAAAAGCTATAGGAAAATGCTAAAATATACTGTAACGTGTATGTAACCACACGTTACAGTATTTTATTTTGTAAAAAACTATTAAAATAAGGTATAATATAGAATGAGCAAATATACACCAACACAATGGGCAAATGGTAGTTCACCTGCTATAAATGCAGATAATCTTAATAAAATAGAAAATGGAATAAGCACCAATAGAGATGATATTGATAAAGTATTGGGAAGTATGAAGTTTATGGGTATTACTTCTGTACTACCTACTGGTGACATTTCTGTTGGTGATGTATATGAGGCTTACGAAAGTAATCTTATATATGATAATAAGATAGGTGACCTGCTTGTTTATACTGGAAATCCTGACTGGCACGTAATCCCATCTGGAGATGAGACTTCTGGTACAGTAACAAGAGTTACTGCTGGAGATGGTATTTCAATAAGTGGTGGTGCAATTACAGATAGTGGTACAATTAGTGTAGACCCTACATCGTATTTAGCAACTACTGAAAGAAGTGGTTTCCTTCATAAAGATGATAAAGAAAAATTAAATAGGCTTAGAAATGTTGCGTTAACTGGAGATTGGAATGATTTAGATGTAAAGCCTAATATTCCACCAGTAGTTCAAAATATTGGTACAGATCCTACAATTGAAACAGAGAAAAGAGTAGTTTCGGAAAAGGGTATTATCGTAGCCTTAAGTGATAAAGCAGAATCTGTTCACGAACATTCTATTGATGATGTTCAGGGTTTAAGAGATGAGCTTGATAATGAAGTTGCAAAGAGTGACCACGACCACGGTTACATTCATAACAACGGTAAGTTATATAATGATGTTGGGGCACCACTTTCAAATTATTATTTAAGAACAAATGGTGATGGTAAGATATATGGCGTTGATAAGATTTCTTCAAGAGTAATTGATGGCTATGATTTTACTGATGTAAATATCCACGATTCAGCAGAAAAGATTACGAAGATAGAAGAAACATTAACTCCTGGACAAGAAGCTGGAAGTTGGAAACCAGTCGCAACCGCTGACCATACACACGAAGTATTATCACGTAATGAAGCCAGTTTTGTACCGAAGTTACCAGCAGATAGTGTCAATAGAAGTTATAGTCTACATTCAGATGGTTGGGTTCCACTACCGGAAGATTTTGTAAATTATATTTATCCTGTAGGTTCTTATTATGAAACTTATCTTCCACCTTATCCTGGAACAGATGGTCAGGGTGGTACAACAATAGTTAGGAGAGAAGATTTAACAGAGCAACAGATTAGCACATTAGGTTTGAAGTGGTTTAATCCTAACTATGCTTGGGGTGGTTTGTGGAAACTAGAAACAGCTGGTTTTGTTCACGTTTCTGCAGGCACAACTGCTGTTAATACTAATACTCAATTAACACAAGTTGCTGCTTTATCCTACCCAGTAGATGCAGCTAGCAAACCAAACCAAAATAGTTCTGATTTGCAAGGTTTAGCTGCTGGTGATGGTGGTGAACGTGGTGTAGCATTATTACCAAATAATTGTGCTTTACCTTCGCACTCCCACGGATTTAATGCAACATTCCAGATAAGGCAAGGTATTGGTGAAAGCACCGGCAGTAGATACCAAAATGCGTTCTCAGGCACAAATACTGTATATGATACTGGTGCAACCTCTTCTTCAGCATTACGATTACAATCAGTTGACAAAATACAAAGTGGTGCAACTGCTAATGTTACTAAGAAGACAGACTCGGATAAGAAACGAGATAAAATAATAATTAATGGTGGAGTACAATACTCACAACCAGTTGCGGGTGTAGTTGCACATAATAATATGCAACCATACTATAATGTATATAGATGGGTAAGAGTAGCACAAGATGGAGACCAATCTATCCCTCTTAGTGATGACTAAATAATTATATCAAGTGCTAACAAGGTTACTGGCAATGTGGTGAATGACATTATTCCTGGCGGTCGGACACCAAGTAAAAAGAAAGGTTTGTAATTAAAGATTAACTATTTCAAATCGGCTAGGTAATTGAAGAGGAGTAGCAATTTATTTTTCAAGTTAGCATAAAGATAACACTAAGATAGTGATTAGATGGTTCTCAATTAATAATTTATATTAAAAACCCTATAATGGGACTTAACACAAACAGACGAAAGATATGATAACTAAAAGGTGAAGAAGACTTACAATTTAATATAGAGGTTATTTCTTAATCGGGAGCAAGTTTTTCGTCGTAGGGGACTTGTATTAACAGTTTGGTGGGTATTCTGTTTATATATAAAGTTATAGGTTTTTATATTAAAGGATAAGTTAATGTCACAAGGAATTTTAGTTGCAATATTAGTTGCAGCTATCGGCTCAAATGGTTTATGGCTTTTTCTTTCAGCTAGATTAGAGAGAAGAGAGAATAAGAAGAGTAAGGTTGAGGAATTAACAACAAAGATAAATGGGGTTGTTGATGACATCTCAGCAATTAACGCCAAGTTAGACAAGATGAATACATTAACAACTGCTACAGCAAGAGATAGGCTTAATTATCTTTCCCACCATTATATGGAGCAGGGGTATATTCCTAAAGAATCTGCAACACCATACAAACTTATAGGTGAAGCATATAAGAATAATGATGGAAACACTATTGTAGCTGAAGAGTTCGATCTGGTAATGAGAGAATTGCCTGTCAAATAATAGAGTATTCATTATGAAAAATCTAATAAGAACATTACAAAGTTAGCACTTTATGTTATAATGTACATAGTAAAAGAGTACATAGTATAATGTAGAGTGCTAATTTTTTTGAAAAAAATTAAATAAATTTAAGAAAAAGTATTTACAATATACGAAAAGTATGTTATTATAATAGCGGGGGTAAGGTTAGTAAGTAATTAAAGGAAAGGAACAAAGGTGAACACAATGATGAACATTGATGGTAAGAACATTAAGTACTTGTATATGATGGTTACGCCAGACAAGTATGAACTTCCGTTAGCAGTAGCTGACTCAATTAAAGAACTGTCCGAAATGACGGGCATTAAAGCTGGTACTCTTTCGGTTTACTTTTCACTTGGTAGACCAGGATTTGTTAAGGTTGAAGTATAAAGGAGGTAAAAAATGAGTTACTTAGATAGAACATTACCATACGTTAATGCATTTGGTACGGTTGATATTTCATCTGCCACTTCAGTAAAAGATGCACTTGAACTCTCACAGCTCAATTGGGATGTTCAGCCAAAACTGTTATATGATGAAAATGGTAAGGTGTTTGATGGTTTCTGTGCAAATGTAAGAGAAGATACTGATGACCTTTTAGGCATTGTTTCTGACAAATATAGAATTGTACAGAATGATGATGCATTTGAGTTTGTAAACGAACTTTGTAATGATGGCTTTAAGTTTGATAGTGCAGGCAGTTTTAGAAATGGTAAGTCCATTTGGTTGATGGGACATTTAGAGCAGGAAAACATTTTGGGCGATGCAATTGATAATAACATTGTATTTGTTAATTCCCACGATGGGAGTTCTGGTGTAAAAATAATGATGACACCAGTAAGAGTAATTTGTTCCAATATGCTAAATATGGCACTTAAGAAAGCAAGCAGAAGTTGGGCAACCAAACATACTAAGAACATTTACAGTAAGATGGAAGAAGCAAAGTATACTTTAGGTCTTGCAAGTAAGTATATGAATGCCCTTAATGTAGAAGCCGATAGACTTTCTAATATGAAGATTACTGATGACCAGATTAATGCAATATTTGATAAGCTGTTCCCAGTGGATCCGAATAAAGATAGTGAAAGACGGATTAAAAATGTTTCGGTAATAAGAGATAGCTTCTTCAAATGTTACAATGAGGATGATATTAAACGGTTTAAGGGAACTGTATATGGGGCAGTAAATGCAATGGCGGATTTGACTAGCCATAATGTTCCGGGAAGACTTACTAACAACTACTATGAAAATAGTTGGAAAAGACTTATTAATGGACATAGCTTGTTTGATGATTTCTATAGGGCGGTAAGATGATTGAAGTATACGAAGATTGTGTTCAGTCCGAAGGAACTCCTGAAGAATTGTGCAGAGACTATACAAGAATAATAATTCATTTAGTAAACACATTTCAAAAGGAGTTCCAAATCTCCCAAACAGAGGCAACTGAAGTATTGAATGAATGTGCAAAGATTGCCTATATGGATGGGGATGAGAAACTGGATTACTTAAAAAAAATTATGTGAAGATTAGAAAAAAGTATTTACAAATAGTTAATCTTATGTTATTATAATTATGTGGTAAGGTTAAGGAAAGGTAGGTAAATACAATGGGTAAGAATCAATATTTTGATGAAGCAAAGAAATGGTCGTGGCAGGCACAATACGACCGCCAGCAGGGAAATACTGAAGCGGCTGAAAGAAAAGAAGGTTTTGCTCAGCGGGCAATGGTGGAGGGTTACGAACAGGAGCAGAAAGAAACCCGCGAAGCCATTAGAGAAGCCAATAAAGCCCCACAAGTTGTTTATGTTAAAGAAGAAATTGATTATGATAAACTTGCTAAAGCTCAGATTAGGGCGCAGAAACAGCAAGAAAGCAAAGAAGCAGCTTATGAAATTCTTGTAGCAATTAATGGGGGCACTAAAGGCATTGAACATATTAGTCCTGAAAACATTACTAAAGAGCTTATGAGAGAGATATGCTTGAATAAACATAATGTACCACTTGACTATATGTTTGACCAGTTTGATAAAGGTATAACTGATTTTGATGTAATAAGAGAAAAGTATGTAGAAAAGGTAGAACTAGAGGAACGTACAAAAGCGGCACGAGAAGAGAGTGAAAGAAAATATAATGAAAAAATGTATGGGGTTGCCGAAACACACGTAGAAAGGCTGCTAAGGGAGGGATTAGAACAGATTAAACAAGATAAACTAGAACTAGAACAAGAAAAGAAATTAACCAAAACAGATATACGGAATTTAATTTTATTTGGTAGTATGATATTTATACCTTTTGGTATATTTATTGTTAAAACCATAGCGATAGTAGCGGGTTGGTTTTAAGAGGCAAAGTAATATGTTTAGATACTTAGAGAAGTACCACGGTAAGTATAGAGTATTAGGCTATTATGACTTAGATACCAATGACTTTCCAAGAGGTGCAGATGGAACAATTGATGATACTTATGAAGACTTATATATACCTTGTGGTAGTAAGTGCGTTGTAAAGCATACTTATGATAAAGATTATGAACTGGCATATTATGTATTTGATAGTATTGGTAGATTTCATAATGTATGTGATAAGATTAAAGATAAATACCCAACCATTGATATTAAGGTAGAAGAAATTGGTATTGATGGTGTTATCTATTTTAAGAGTAAAGACTTTGATAAGATTGCAACCATTATAAAACCAAAGACTAATGGTGCAAGAACTAAATGGTCTTCTAAAAGGAATCTCCCTACAAAGTCCATTAAGATTCCAGTGGAAGATTTGAAAGAATACCAGGATCTGATGAGTGGTCTTGAGAAAGCTCAAAAGATGAAGTTCGGTAGAGAAGTACTTCCTGAGTTTATTGAACATAAACATATCAAACGTAAGTTTGAAGAAAGTGGTTTGAAGCCTAGAGACTTCATTTATGATAGTGGTTTATGGGAAGAATTTGTAAAGTTTGCGGCAAAGAAGGTGAAGATGTATGAATAAAGAAACGTATGATCCGGTAGTAAGACCAAAACATTATATGGGAAAGATAGAAGTTATCGACTATATTGATGATAGACTTAGTAAAGAGCAGTTTGAAGGGTATTTGGTAGGAAATGTATTGAAGTACATTAGTAGATACCAAAGAAAGAACGGTACTGAAGACTTATGCAAGGCACAATGGTATCTAGATAAGTTGATTGAGGTTCGTATGCGACCAAAGGAGAATACAAATGAAGAAGGATAAATATAATAGAAATGATAACTTTAGTTTATTTCATAAAAGGTTTCCATTAAAACATATTTGGGGTATCAAAGAGAATATACTGTGTATAGTTGATGATATTAAGGTTTTAAGACAGAGAGCAAAATACGGTATTTCAAAACGGGACACTTGGGACTTTAATTCATATTTATTAACAATTATTGAAAATGCACTTAAAGTTTTAGAACAGGATAGAGTTGGATATCCATTATTTTGCACAGATGAAGAGTGGCAAGTCAAACTTCAATATATGAGAAAACTAAGTGAAATATCTAATATGGAAAATGATTATGCACTTGAGTTATTCGACAAATATATGAATTTAGGTTTTGAATTTGGAGAGGATGATGAACGAGTAAAGAAAGCTAAAAACGAATGGCTTGAAGAAGAAAGGGCATTTGATAGAACAGTAAATAGTGCAAGATATAAACTACTCAAAGAAATTACAAAATATATTGATGAATTGTGGGATTAAAAATCCCACTTTTTTATTAAAATTTTATTTTGAACTAAATTAAACAACATATTCAATGCTAAAATATATATGTTTTTATGGAGGAAAACAATATGCTGTTAGAAAAATATGTTGATATACCTATTACACTAGAAGGTTCAAATGAACCTGAGATAGTTGAGGTATATGTAAAAGATGATGAAATAAGACACTACATAGACACATATTTGTCGGCTGAAGATGTTCTTAACTATGCCAAGCAGATTGATAGTTCTCTATTTAGAGATGAGAGCAAAGTAGACTTAGATATGGCATACGATTTATTGGTCAACGAGTTTGATGAACACGATGATATTGCTGATATAAGAGATTTGAATGAGTATATACAGAATTGTATTGATACTGATTATTATGATGAAGCAGAAGATGTGCTGCTTACAGCAATGGAAAACAACAAAGCTGACGAACAAGAGCAGGTACTTTAACTATGATACTTGATAATACGTTTACAGAGGTAACAAAAGATTTACAAATAATAGAAGATTTATTTTGTAAAGAAGAAGAAGATTACGAAAAGTTATATAGACAATTAGATTTAACTGAAGATGAGTTTTTACAAATAAAAACTGGTAGATTAGTACCAGACAAGATACAGTTAGAAAATATATATAACTTCGCATATAGTCATAACTTATTTCTTAATGAAATTTCTTGGTTTGAAGCTGAAGACGAGTTTACTGGTGGTAACATTACTATTCAAAGTCACGGGGCACACGTGCCAATTATTGGAGACATCATATTAGAAAAAGCCCCAGGAAGTAGCAATGATTTTGGTGATGGGTTTTATCTTGGAGAAGATATTTCTCAAGCCGGTATGTGGGTAGCTAATGATGTCAATTCTTCATTGTATATATTTACATTTGATAGAAATGACTTAATGGAGACACGGTTTAATGTCGATGTAGACTGGATGTTGGCAGTAGCACTTTGTAGACATAAACTCGATGATTACCTAGAACACCCTAGAATTAAGTTATTAAAAGAGGCGGTGGACAGTTGTGATTATGTGTACGCTCCAATTGCAGATAATAATCTTTTTGATATTATTGATGACTTTATTAATGGGAATATAACTGACCTTCAATGTTTATATGCTTTATCTGCAACTCACTTGGGTTATCAGGTCGTACTTAAGAATGAAAAAGCATTGAGTCATATTGATTTGAAGAAACATCTATATCTAGGTTCTGTTGAGAAAAGTTTATTCAATAGACAATCAGATATTGAAAGCAATGTTGCAATGCATAAGTCAGAAATTGCCAATAGAAGATATGAAGATGTTGGTAAGTATATCAATGAACTATTAGATGAAAAAGACGGCCCACTACTAACTGAAGGTCTATTGATAGAAAAAAGAATAGAACTGAATGACAAAATGTATATTGATTCTTGGTATGATAAGTTTTCAAGAAGCTACATAACTCAAGTTAAAGATAATGAAGATAATGAACTTGATTATGCTTACTCAGGCGATGCAAAAGGCAGAGACCACGACATTCAAGCTTTCAAGGATCTGTATAAAGAAGAAATTGTCGAATACTTACAACCTAAAGAAGATAAGAAAAAGAAGAAAAAAGAATTACCAATTACGGGGCTTAACCCTGAAGTAATACCGGATCCAGGAAAAGGTATTGAAACATTTAATCATAATATGGATGTTGGTGAAGTTAGTGGTGAAGCACCCGCTGGTGGGGGAGAATAATAAATGGGAATTTTATGTGAAGCATATAACATAACAGAAGACTATAATGTACAGGAGTTAAATGAAATCTTTTATAACTTAGAAGAGTGGCTCAATGCTAATAGTAATGTTTGGGTAAATGATATGTGGACAGATAGTACTTACCAAACTATTATTGTTGCAATTGATAGAGGGGATTGGAAACACGACCACCTAAGACTTAACCAAGAACTGCATCAATGGGCACAAGAAAACAATATTAGAATTAGTATTGAAGAAGAAGTAACCGAAGATGACGGTAGTGACACTTATAGTTCTAACCATATCATTCATTTATTCGATAGCAGACCTATTGAGCTTAAGTTAAAAGAAGGTTTTGAAGATATGACTTCTGATGAAGCAATACAAAATTTCTTAGGTCAGTGTACAGAAAAGCTTAATCAATCTAATGGTGAACAAACCGATGCGGAGCTTGAGATACCAAAAGCACTTGATACCGATGAGTTTTTCTACGACTTAGAAGAGGCTTGTTATGATAGTGGCATAGGGTACTCAATATTGGAATCTAATGAGTTCCCAGATGGTAGTGGTGTTTATATGTATATAAAAATATATACAAGAGACTAAAGGAAAGATATATGAAATTAAGAGAAAATGCAGACTTCGATGTAGTAACCGGAGTTTCCGATATTATTATAGATTCTATTAATAAGAAATGGGACAACATTAGAGATTTTAATAGCATCATAGTAAACTTAAATGAAGAAGGCTACGAAGATATGGTTCCAGTAATTCAGAGTATACTGGATGACGAAACAAAGAATGTTGGTAAATTACAACAATTGGTTGAATTGATTTCTCCTGGAGAATCTTCTATTGATGAGGGAAGACAGGAAGCAATTGATGAATTAGATGGTAACATAGAGGTACAAGAAGAAATGAAGTTAAAAGAAGGATATGATAATCTTCCTAAAGATACTCAAACGTGTGTAACACCAGCTATGGGTAAGGCAATTGAGGATAAGGGAGAAATTGAAAAAGAAGTTGAAGCAGCATTAAAAGAAAATGAAAAGCTGGCTCAAGAAACAATTCCTGAAGAAGGCGAAACTGGTAAGAAAGTTACAAGTAAAGAACTTAAGGCTATGCATTTAAGTGAGAGCTTGTTCGATGAACTTGATGAGATTATTGATGAAGAAGAAACTGAAGAGCTTAATGAAGAAGCAGAAGTAAAGAGTAAGCTACCATCAAGATTACAGAATGCCTTTGAAAGAGTTGAAGATTATATTTATGTATACTTGTCTGAATTTGAAAGCAGTGCATTAATGGTTCCTGAGGTTGAAAATATCATTAGACAATATGACGGAGAATGGTATGGGGATGATGATGTTGCTCTCCAGAATAATTATGAAAAATGCAGAGAAGCCTATGTTGATAGCTTAATGGAACTGTATTTTGCAAATGCCCCTCTTGAAGAAGGTATTACATTGGGGGAGTCATTAAAACCAGCTGATGCTAAGGTTGTAAAGAACACCGCGGTTAAGCTGGTTAGAGAATTTGCAAAAGAAAAGGGTGTTGAAATCAGTGAAGAAGATATGAAGAAATTTCTAAAGTGGGGCTTTGAAAAGATTGAAAAAGCAAGCGAACACGAAAAGATTTCAAACAATGAGCTGATTGATATGCTGAAGAAACTAGCAATGCATTTCTTCAACAGAGAGGGTCGTCCAAGTTTAGTTGAAGAATCATTAAAAATGGATATTGCTAAGGAACAGCTGAAGAGGTTCAAAGAAGGTAAAATGCCCAGAGATTTTGAGCCAAAAGACTATATCAAAGAATTAGTTAGCAAGAATCATTTAACAAAAGAAGAAGGTGAAGAGTTGTTAGCTGAAGATTATGGTGCTAACCTTACCTCAAGGGAAGGCATTGCTAAAGAGCTTGAAAGATGTGCTAATGAACTTATATGGGCACGTAATCGTATGGTCAAAGAAGATAGCTTCGATGTAGCTGCTGCAATGGTTGATTCATTGATGTATGACCTTAGAGAGCTTGACAAGGCAATGCAGAATTACGAAGAAGAGTAATAAATTATGAAAACGAATAAGTATTGTTCTTATGATGGGCGAACATTTCAATATAGATATAAATATCAATGGGAGCGCCGTAATAAGGACTATCTAAAAACTATTGATTATAAAATTCATAAAAAAGATTATATACAACCACGAGTTTTTAGAGTACGATTTTATGATGATGAGGGTATTATATGTGATGATTTTTACACTTCTTTAAGAACACCAATATCATTTCCTATTATACACGAACTAGATTATTGGAAGTTCACCTATAGAGGCAAAGAACACCACATTACACACGACCACCCTTTTGAATTAATAAAAGCAATCGAGCACGGTTATGATAATGTAATATTAGAAGCTGTGTTTAAGGAAGAAGAAGAGTAGAATTATGGCAATTCGTATTTATAATACAAAACAACAAGAATTAAATTCAAATAAGATTGCAGAATTGTTTCTGTTTTCGACTAATGATTTTTCTGGCTTGGTATCAAATGTTATAGAACCTATTACTATTCTTGAAGATGGTTGGAAATGGGATGAATCGCTTGAAGGCAAAGAAGCTACGCTGGTAGGAAATGGTATTAACATTGGTTATGATGTTGAAAATACAGTTTATACAAGTGTTGGTACTGGTGTTTGGGGATTTGATATTACCATACCCGATTCAAATGCTAGTATTGTTACGAATCAATTAAGTTCAGTAAATGCTAGTTTTCAGTTTATAGAAGTCCAAAGTATAGTAAAAGATTATGTATACTTCATTGTAGAATACCCAAGCGGAAGCCCAGCTACTAATGGTTATTATGAATTACTTAATAATGAGTATGTATTGAGTGAAGATGCTGAAGTAGACGATACAAAGGTATATTATGTAAGAGGCGGCGAAAACTTTGTAGTAACCGGAGCTAAGTTCCCATTACCACAGAGTCAGTTGCTTACAACAAATTTTGAATACTATGGCAACACAGTAAGAATAACTGACAACAGATTCTTTATTCCTGTTTGTGGTCATACATCAGCTGGCTATATGACAATGATATTCAATCGTGATAAAGCCGGTTATGAATCTTTCTTAGCCGCACGTACTTATGCATACCTATTGAAGGAAATGGGTAATAAATTTGTGTGGAGAGCTGGTGGAGAAACTGTTGGTGACATTGGTGACTTAAATATTACAGGAAACAAAATTACTAATAAGAACCATAGTGAACGTAATGGGGAATTACATATGACCGCATTGTCAAATTTAGCTACAGTAATACAATCCCCATCGTTTACAGATATCCGAGTAACACCACAAAACTCGTCAATAGCTGGTTCACTTCAGATTGCTCCTGGGACTGGTGAAGTATTTATAAACCGTGTTCCAGTTGTAAGTATCTTAAATGGTGGTACTAGTGCTACGAGTGAAAGTCAAGCAAGAAATAATTTGAATATAAAAAGTGGAACAACAACTCCTACATCAGCCCCAAAGAAGTCTGATGGTTCTACTGATTATGGTGCAATATATTTGAAGATTTTATAAAATGTCAAAGATTATTAAAACTTGGAAAAGTGCAGGCTCTTTACCTGGACAATACCAAAAACTTACAATACAATATATAAGCAGAAATGTTGGCGATGTAAAAGTACATTGGAACTTATATGTCAAGTCTCTAGGTTCTGACTATTACGATTATAATACAAGACACAATAGATTTAGCATATACTGTAAAGGTGAAACACAAGTATCTGATACATATCAATTATATGGGTCTGGTACGAGTAAAACATTTAGTGGTGACTTTATTGTCCACGGTGTCAGCAATTCCGATGATGACCTAGTATTCCAATATGAGAATACAAGAGTGTGGAACAGACATACAAACTCTTGGGACCCAAGAAGTACTGGTGTTGTTAGCAGAACAAGTGTTGGTACATTAACTATTCCAACTGCTAAAAAACACAGCATTAGTATGGACACCTTAATGAGTGATAAGGTATACAACTATACTTGTTACCACGATGATACTTTTACAATACCTAAAGTAGAACCGACTAACCATTACTTTGACTTCAAAGGTTGGACTCTTGAAGACTATGCAAAAGG
>JAEIGA010011219.1_pt1 | contig 13604 bp, 12 predicted proteins | sample 9270691 | NCBI WGS metagenome assembly JAEIGA01 (sample SAMN17057246, study PRJNA624740) | gut metagenome | biome: biome; isolation source: fecal sample | host: Bos grunniens | place: China: Xizang | collected 2019
AAATCTGCATGCTATTCGTGTCATCAGTGAGCTATAAAGTTATATTGAATTCACATTAAAAACCATTATTCGCATCATAAAATGACGTGAATAATATACTTTTTCTCGTCAAAACTTGCGTATTAAAGAAAAAAGCACTATATTTGCAACGAAAAAAGAGTTTATTTGTTGCATAAAATGATTTAAATATGAAATACCCAGTTTGGATATGGCAGTACGAGCAGTGGCCCTACTTTTGTTGGAACGACAAAAGTATTATATCTTTGTTGGCTCAAGTGCGAGAAAAGCAAGGTCGGTTGTTAGGATTGATGAGTGGTTTGGGATTTGACGAGCAAATTCATAGTGCATTGAATGTGATGACAGAAGACGTACTTCGCAATTCCGAGATAGAGGGTTTGTTATTGAATCCAACTTATGTGCGTTCATCGGTTGCCCGTCATTTAGGATTGGAAATAGCAGGTTTGCCCGAAGCTGATCATTATACCGATGGAGTTGTGCAGGTGATGATGGATGCAGTTCAACATGCTGATAAAGCACTTACTGCGGAACGCTTGTTTGGTTGGCATGCTGCATTATTTCCTACTGGGCGTAGTGGAATTGTGCCAATTACAGTGGCTACGTGGCGCACAAGCACTCAGCCAATGCAGGTTGTAAGTGGAGCTATGGGGAAAGAGAAAGTGCATTATGAAGCACCAACGTCTGATGTTGTTCCTACTGAGATGGATAAATTCTTGCGTTGGGTAAATCAAGAAGAGAGTATAGACCCTGTCTTGAAAGCAGCAATTGCACATCTTTGGTTTGTTAATATCCATCCATTCGATGATGGCAATGGTCGTCTTACACGTATTATTACGGATATGTTGTTGGCTCGTGCCGATGGATTATCACAGCGATTTTATAGTATGTCATCGGCTATTTTGCGTAATAAAAAGTCTTATTATGAGATACTTGAATATATTGGTCAGCATGGATTAGATATTACTCAGTGGTTGATATGGTTTTTGCACACGATGCAAGAGGCTATCGACACAGCAAACGAAAAAGTTCAGCGAGTTATCAGAAAGAGTTTTTTCTGGCAACGTAATCTACCACTTCAACTTAACGAGCGACAAATAAAGATGTTAAATCTTTTATGGGATGGTTTTGAAGGAAAATTAAATACAGGTAAATGGGCAAAAATCACTCACACATCCCAAGCCACAGCCTTACGTGATATTCAAGATTTAGTCTCAAAAGGTCTATTGCGTGATTCAGGCGAAGGTGGTAGAAGCACGAATTATATTTTGGTAGAGTGATTTTAAATCATAAATCGCTCTAATTTATTTTTCCAGCGTTCCCAATCTGGCATTTCTTTTTGTAGTAGTTCCCAAAATGCTTTGGTGTGATTAGGGTGTAGCAGGTGGCACAACTCGTGTGTAATAACATATTCAATACATGGACGAGGAGCCATAATTAGTCGAGTATTTAGTATTATTTTACCTTTAGGCGTACAACTGCCCCAACGATTTTCCATTTCTTGAATGTATAATGATGATGGTTCGACTCCATACTTCGAAAATCTCGCTATTATAGGTTCGGCATATTCAGCAAATTTAATTTTTGCATGTGACTTATACCAATCTTTCATTAACTCTTTAGCCTTAGTTTTTGGACTGCAAACTATCTCAAAACATCTACCTTTATATCTTACACTATTTGGTTTACCTTCTTCTATTTGTAATATAAATTGTCGCCCAAGATAGTAGTGTGACTCTCCGCTAATATATCGTTTTTGGGGTGTTTGTTCTCCTAATTGCTTGAAATAATTTTGTTGGCGTAATATCCAAGGTGCTTTTTTCAAAATGCGTTGTTCGATAATTTCTTTTGAAATATCTATAGGTGATAATATTTCAACATTGCCAGATGGATATACTTTGATGCCAAGTGTTTTGCGATTTGATGATTTTATGTTGTATGTTATTTTGTGAGAACCAAATATTATTTTATTTTCCATTATTGAAACCATTTTGTTGCTACATCTACCGAGCGGTCGATAATAGAATCCATATCGTCGAATGTAAGAGGAACATCATATTTTCGTTTAATATCATCAATTAAGAAATCTTCAATTTCCAGTTTCATTGAACTTTTAAGGTTGCTTTTTGCAGTCCAATCCACCATTAATGTTCCGTCTGTGAAAATATTTTTTTTGATGATTTCATCTATCTTAGTTGCTGTTATCAGAGCTAATTTGTTTATATTAAATTTATTATCATCTTTGCATACTGCTTTATATACTTCAAGACTTAATCCAAAATAAGCTCTGCCAGCATTGTTGTTTTGCAATGATTCTGGTATTTCGCTATCTGTGTGGCTTAACACTTGATGCATAATATTTTCAGCACGTTGTAGGTATTCTGCTTCACTTATTCTCCCAAGTTTGTATTCTTCTATTGCTTCTTCTAACATTTTAGAGAATTTTTTGAAGAATGCTGGGTCGGTTTCCATGCTTTCATTTATATATTTTGCTGTGCGTGAAGCTATTGTGTCGGCTTTTGCTACTTTGCCAACAATCTTTTCTACCTCTTCTGCAAATTTCTCTTTATCGAAAATATTTATCAATTCAGTTATAATCTCCACATCTCCACTTTCAATATGAGTGTCAATTAGTTTTTGTATTTGTCCTTCATATTGCGAATAGTCGATGGTATCCGAAAAACGTTCTTGTACAGTTTTTCTTAGTTTTAAGAACATAGCCAAGTCGTTTTTGTAGCGGTCTATTTGTTCTTGTGGCGTGGTTTTATGGAAATCGATTGATGAAAGTGCTATTTTCAATGTTCGAGCATACGCAGTTAGCCTTTCATAGAAAACAGCACGTTTATCTTCTAAGCGCAATATTTCTCCGTACGCTTCTAAATCGTTGCTATTTTTTACTGGTTTTAGAGTTTCCCACACATCGCTATGTCGTTGAGCCAATTTTGCTACTTCATCTGCAATGTTGGTATATGTGCCATTTAGGTCTTCTTCGTCAAAATCAGTGTATATCTCTAACGCATCATTTAAGTTGCTGAACACACCATAATAATCTACGATATACCCAAATTCTTTGTCATCGCATACCCTATTAACTCGTGCAATCGCTTGTAATAGTGTATGGTCTTTTAGTTTTCGGTCAAGATAGAGTACCGTATTTTTAGGCTCATCAAATCCTGTAAGCAACTTATCAACTACGATTATTATTTCTGGTTTTTCGCTGTTTTTGAAACGATTGATAATGTTTTGTTCATATTTTTTAGGTGTGCCATGCTCGTCCATCATGCGTTTCCAAAATGCTACTTCTGTATTTGAAGTGCCACCAAATGCATCATCTTCTCCTTCGCGAGTATCTGGCGAAGTAATGAGCACTTCCGACGAAACAATATTGATTTCATCAAGAAATTTTTTGTACATAATGGCTACGCGCTTGCGTGGTGCAACTAATTGAGCTTTAAATTTAGAGCCTTGCCAGTTTTTCTGAAAGTGTTGTGATATATCCCATGCAATGGCGTATATTCGTTGCTCTGTTTGATTGATTTGGTCGGCACGACTAAATTTCTTTTTCATGTCGGCTCGTTGTGCATCAGTCATCCATTCGCAAATTCGGTCGAAATATCGGTCTATTGATTCTGCATGTACCATTTGTGGCACCATACGTCCTTCATATAATAGAGGTACTACTGCACCATCTTTTACTGCCTGATCTACGGTGTATATTGGTTGAATTATACCTCCAAATTTTGCTGCCGTACTTTTCTCTTTTTTCATTAATGGCGTTCCTGTCATGGCAATAAAGCAGGCATTTGGTAATGCTTTTTCCATTTTTATTCCCATTTCGCCATATTGACTGCGATGCCCTTCGTCTATGAGTACAAAAATATTTGGGTCTGTGAGTGGTGATTTCAATCCTCTCACTGCAGTTTCAAATTTGTTGATAATTGTTGTTATTACCGTAGAACTTTTACTTTCCAACAATTTCACAAGATTGCTACCTGTTGTGGCATTTTCTACGTGTACTTGACATTTGCGGAATGTTGTAGTTATTTGTCTGTCAAGGTCTGTTCTGTCGGTTACGAGTATGATGCGAGGATTCTTTATTGATTTGTCGAGTAGAATAGCTTGTGCCAATAATACCATTGTCAATGATTTCCCCGAACCTTGTGTATGCCAAATCACACCACCTTTTCTTCTTCCTCCCTCTATGTTACGAACACGCTCCATCACCTTTTCTACAGCAAAATATTGTTGATAACGAGCTATTTTCTTTATGCCATCGTCATAGAGTGTGTATTTGTACATCAGATTCAGCAATCTTTCAGGACGGCAAAGGTCATATAAATAAGCATCTTGTGCTGATGGAATTAGAGGAGCGCCATATTCTTCACTAGGTTCAGCACTCATTCGGTTATATCCATTCCACGATATATCTATTCTATTGCTTTTTTCGTTTACCTTTTCTGCCAATTTATAGCGGTATAATTCTTCAGCGGTTTTGTCTGCAAATTGTTCAGTCCATTTGTTCCAAAATTTTTTAGGTGTACCTGTTGTGGCATAACTCACTTCATTTACGTTAGTGGCTAATAGTAGGGCAGAATAGACGTATAGAGAGCGTATTCCATCCTCTTTTTGATTGCGTAAGTGTTGTGAAATAGCCTGGTTAAGCGAATCTTTTATGTCTGGACGTTTACATTCTATTATGCATAGTGGAATACCGTTTACAAAGAGAACAATATCAGGTCGATACGTGTCGTTCATGCCTGTACGGCTTACAGCAAACTCCTCTGTTACGTGAAATACATTATTCTCGATATTATTCCAATCGATATATTGCATCACATAACTTTTTTTGTCGCCATCCACTATTTGTTCGAGAGTTTTGCCTGCTGTCAGAAGGTCATAAACCGCTTGTGACGCACTAATATAACCTTCCGACATAGGAAGATTTTTCAGTGCATCTATACCAGCAATTATATTTTGTTCCGAAAACACGGTAGTTCGGTATGAACTTACTTGTACGGTATTTATTTTAGTCAATTGGTCGCGTAGTATGGGTTCGAGTAACACATTGCTCGTACTATTTCCCCGTAACCTCATAACCTCATCAGGCGACAAATATTTGTAGCCTAATTTCTGTAGCATTTTCAATGCTGGTATCTGACTAATATTGTTTTCTTTAAAGGAGAGGGTCATAATGCATTTAGTATAATCACACAAATTATAAAAACAATAAAGGATAATAGTCCTTTTGAAAGAGTATTTATGCTCTTATTGTAATATTTGAATTTTGTATTGCAAATAGTGGCGCAATTATGAATTTGAGATAACTTGTCTTGTTGATATTCATCATCTGTAATATTCGCTGCCTTATCAACATACGCTTCTTTTGATAATTTTGCAATTTTGCCGAAAAAGATAATAGAATCATCTGTACAATTAATATTGGCTCTCAGTGCGTTTATTGCATTGTAAATGCACCCACTCATAAACACCAGTACAGCGCCTAAAGAAATAAACATTATTGTAGATATAATACTGAATTCTCCAATATCATCTCTCCAAAATTTAAAAATATTTTCCACTTGCACTTTTATTGTGTTAAGCATATAATCACTTGTGAACGCAATAGACATAAGTACACCAGCAAATGCAATAACAATAGAGGCTTTTGTATCACAATTATTTGTCCAACCAATAATTTGATTATGCACTTCGATATAGTAATCTTTTTTCTCCTTCATATTTGTAGTCAAACGGATTATTAAAATGACCAATGATAACTTGTTTTGTAATATTCTTCTATTGTGTCGTTATATTTAAAATTAAATTTGTCCCACATGTCAACTCGTTGTTTACCAAGATATTTATTATCTTTTTCGTCATACTTGACATAATCTAAAAGATTATTGTACACAAATTCAGAAATGCCAATATTATAGTAAGATTTACATTGATCGCTAATTTTTGCAGCTTTATTAACAGCATTACCAATCCAAATAAGGTCTTTTGTCTCATCTGTACCTCCTATTCCAACTTTGGTTGCAAGGATTTTACCATGATCTATACCTATTCCAAAATCAATATCTGTATAGTTCTTTAAGTTATCGTTAAGTAATTCTTTTATTGCGAATTTCATATGCATTGCAGATATTATCGCATTTGATAAGGATTCTTTCGTAGTTCCTTGATAGAATACAAGTAAACTATCGCCATTAAAACTGCGAATTTCACCTCTTGTTTCTTTTGCAATTTTCACAATAGCATGATAGTATAGCATATGTATTTTGGCTACCACTTTTTTAGTATGTTTATTTAGAATTGCAGTTGAACCTCTCATATCAATATATAGGACCGTTGCTTCAAATTCTAGTCCTTTACATCCAAATGTTAATTTACTGTTAGAGATCGTAGGAACTGAATAAACTTCTTCTACTTGAAAATATTCAGATTCGATTTCTTTGGCTTTTTTTATAATATCTTCTTTAAGTCCCATAAGTTATTTTTTTAAATTTTTACACGTGTTTTTCCTGTTAATAGTTGTTGCATGAGTCCGCGTTTTTGTGTGCGGATGGTTTCTAATTTTTTTATTTGGATATTTATTTCTTTATCAATTGTATTTAGTAAGTTTACTATTGCTTTTTGTTCAATAAAAGATGGTATTTTCATATTCATTGACATAAAAGAATTTAAATCAAATGTCATTTTTTCTATGTGTACACCATAGCTTGATACATAAGTTTGATGATAAAAATGTGGAGTTTTAGAATACCAATTTATAAAATTTATATCTGTTTTATTTTTGTCTTTTGCAACAAGAGCAATATATGATCCTGATATTTTCATTCCATCGAATTCTTTTGTGACTAAACCAGAAGCCCCATGGACAATTTGCATTTTAGAAATTAAGAAATCTCCAATATTTGCAGGACGAAGATTTTTGGTTTTTATATCTTTGCCTAATAATTTATCACGATGAAATAGACCTCCAGAACGACGTTTTACGCTTATTAAATCATATTCTTCATTGTCATTCCAAATTATATTTCGTTTGATTTCTTTTAATATTTCAGAATAAGATACTTTTTGCCATGGTGTAGTGAAGCCAGGTAGGCGGGTGCGACCTGTTAAAAGGCGCTGCATAATTCCTCGTTTACGGAGTTCAAGTTTTTCGATTAGTTTACTTTGCTTTTCAATCGCTTCATCCCAAGTAGATAAAATTTCCGCAATTTTTTGTTGTTCTTTGAGTGGCGGTATAGGAAGTTGCATTGAACTAAATTCAGTTGCATTTATACCAGGTTGACCACTTCGTTGTGATATAATTTTGACCCAATTCCAATACGTTGATGTTTCTGTATATGTTTTAATGTAATAAGGAATAGCTTTTTGAATATTAATGGAAAAACAAATTAAGAATCCTGCATATACTAATAATCCATCGTTTGGATTATATAAATAAGTTTTACCAACGGTTGCTCCTGTTCGAGCGAAAACAATATCGCTATCTTTGAGTATGAATTGTACACTATCTGGATGATTTACAGAAACTTTATTTGCTTTAATGAATTTTCCATAATTATCAATATCTGTTATTCTAAGATATGTTGGTAATGAATCACAATAAGTTACCGCAGGTGCATTTATACCATAATATCCAGTATTATGACATAAATCTATAAGTTGTTTTACCTCCCATTCCTGCGGAATTATCCCTACTGTCGAATCCTTATAACCTACGTGTATGTTATTTTTTGTTGTCATCTTGTTTTTTTATATATAATTCAGCAGTTTTTATTAATTTTTCATAATCAAGGTTATCTATAGTCATAAAAAATTGCGTTTTATATTGTGTAGATTGTTTGTAGATTCTTTTGAATTCCTCTCTTGTTATTTGGTTTTTATCGTTAAAATATAAAGAATGAGAATTACCAAATTTATCTACATAATCAATACTTGTTAAGGTGAATGAGGAAATAAAATAAAATTCATCGATTTTTGTTTTTTCGAGTGTTTTAAGATATAATTTGTTATAATATTCTTCATTATTGCCTTTAGAAAAACCAGTAAATACCATACCCGTCAAAGAACTTGTTTGATTCCTAATTCCATAAAAGGATGCTATATGGTATAGTAACTCATAATGATTATTGTCTTTATGAATTTCAAATTTTAATATTTCTTCTACATCGATTTTTTGTATTAATTTTGGAATAGTGCCATCATTATATACATTTATAACTTTGGTGTCATAAAATGTTTTATCATCATCATGTGTGTCCACAAAGTTTTTTTCTATTCTAAATATGGGTTGTTCAATCAATTCTTGTAATTCGACTTGTTTATTTACGAGGTTTACTTGTTGATTTGAAACTCGAATGGTTACACAACCTACTATTATAGAACCTACACCAACACAAAAAGATATAATAACCGATAGGACATCCTTATCTTTCCTAATAAAACTTACGATATTAGAGTATGCACTAGATATAGTCTTGATAAACTCAGTAATAATTTTTTTCATTTTCTATATTGTAATGTTTTTCTCCTATAATGTTAATACTTGTTCAAATTCATTGTTTTTTTTGAAATCATCATCCCATATATATTTTAATTTTATTTTAGGTTGACAACAGCTTGTTAAACATAAAGTTATTTCTGTGTAGTCTTGAGGATTCATTAGTTCATATGGGAATATATGTTCTTTTCTACAATAAATACCTTTAATATCTAAACCTTCTACTCTAATATTTGTGGCTAAAGCTCGACCACAATTATAAATTTTTAAAATATGCTTCCCTTTATGGTTTTGTATAATATTTCCTTTAATTATAGCTTTTTTCTTTTCTTCAGATTCAGTTTCTAATTGTTTAAGTTGGTATTCGTTTATTTTACGTTCTTGTTCTTTTAACTTTTTATCATGTTTAAAATATGTAATAATACTGATTGTAAGAGCTAATATTGATATTGTTAAATTTCCCCAATCCATGGTCATATTATTTAAAAGTTTTTTTTATTATTTGATTTATGTCTTTTTGTATGTCTTGTTTAATTCTTTGAGTTGCAATTTCTTTTATTTCTTCTATTTGATTTTGATTGCAAGAAACGAGTTCTTCATATCCATTGTAATATTCTTTTCCGCAATTAGTGCATTTTATGTATGATTTATCTTCATTGCAATCGAAGTCGCTTTCACTTCCACAGACAATACAACGTAGTTTAATGGTGTAAGAATAATTATTTTTGAGATGTTTCATGATTTTTAATTATATATAGAGTTTTTGTTATTCGTTCATGATTTTATTTTGAATGCTTGAAATGAATTTGTTCAAAATTTCATTAATAAATTTTTCTAATTCATTTTCTTGTGGGATAATACCATACCGGTAAGTGTTTTTTGTGTCATTAACTGTAATAGTGTATTCTTCATCATCAAATTGAAAATACACAAATTGTTCTTCCATTTCACCTGCTTTTATCAAAGTTGTTGGGTTTTTCATGTAGATAGTGAAATAAAATTTTTCATATTTCGATGGATTATTGTGTAAATTTTCAGTAAATGAAGAAAATGGGATTCTTTCATAACCATTATTATTGGATTGTCTTGCTTCTATTAGACATGTATTATAAAAATTGGTAAATTCATGCATAGCTTTACCTATTCTTTGTGCAAATGGTATAATGAATTTATCTGAAATTTTTATAATTTCTTCTGCTGATTTTCTTATTATGCCTTTTCGTTTTGCTTCTGCTTCTTTTTCTAATAGTTTGATTTTCTTTTTCCAATCATCTTTTTCTTCTATATCTTCTCCTTTTGCTGCCTTAATGCGAAGGGTTAAGGCTCGTTCTAAGCATTTTGTCATATAATCTACAAAAGGTTGAATGTCTTCTAAGTTAGCATGCGCTCCATCTGATGGAATTAGTCCAATTGTTATGTCGCAACTATTTAGTGCATCAAGATATTTGTCTTTGTCATCACTTCTAACGATAATCATAGGATAGTCATGACGATAGAGAATATAATTTACAATGAGGCGTGAAATTCGTCCATTGCCATCTTCGAATGGGTGAATACGAATATAGCGATAGTGGAATAGAGAGGCTAATTCGATTGGCGTCATTGTGCCTGCTTGTTCTTCTTGATTGTACCATTCAATCAAATCTTTCATTAGGGCAGGTGTTTCTTCTGGAGAAGCGTATTCAAATCGTTCACCTGTTTTAGTAATTACCGAATTTGGTCGAGTTTTGTATTGCCCAGCATGTACGATGTAAGATGTGTGTGTACCATCGGGAAGTTGGCGATACACCGTGTAGTCTTCACGAAGTAATGTTTGGTGTAAAACCCGGATAAAATATTCGGAAAGAGGTTGATTTTTGTCTTGTGCAGCTTCTTTCACCATTTTTAATCCAACATTAGAGGCTTTCATCTCTTCTAAGTCTTGCATTTTGGCATTACCATCAATTTTTCCAAACATTAAAAGCATTTCAGTTTGACCATAAGTCAGTGTATTACCTTCGATGTGGTTAGAATTGTAGTTAAATTCTAACATAAATTTTTGGTCAATCTTGTTTTGCACTTCTTGTGAGATTGGTTGTAGTGATTGCCACTCTTGGTATAATGATTCTATTTTATTCATGTTATAAATGATTTAGATTCCTAATTCTTTTAAATATTCTTTCATTTTAGTTTGAACTTCGGTAAGTTCGGCTTCGAGAGCATCAATCTCTTTTTGTACAGCTACGATGTCGATTTCAGCTTCTTCTTCGTAGGTATCTACATAGCGTGGAATATTGAGGTTGTAGTCGTTTTCTTTAATCTCTTCGGGTGTAGCTATGTACGCATATTTTTCTTCGACTACGCCAGCTTGTGATTTGCCTTCGGTGAAAGTGCGATAGGTAGATACGATGTGTTCTATGTCTTTGTCGCGAAGGCGGTTTTGGTTTTTGCCATTTTCAAATTCACGACTTGCATCAATAAATAGTACGTTCTCGCTCTTTTTGGCTTTGTTGAATATTGCTATTGCGGCTGGAATACCAGTGCCGTAGAAAAGGTTAGCTGGCAGACCAATTACTGCTTCAAGTATATTTTCTTCTACTGTTTGTTGACGAATTTTACCTTCGCTTGAGCCACGGAACAATACGCCATGGGGAATAACTACACCGACTTTGCCATGCTCGTTGGCTACTTCTAACATGTGACTGATGAAAGCCCAATCGCCTTTACTTTTTGGTGGAATGCCACGCCAAAAACGATTATATTGGTCGTTGGCTGCTTCGTCTGCTCCCCATTTGTCTAATGAGAAAGGTGGGTTAGCTACAACGGTGTCAAATTTCATAAGAGCATCACCATCTTTGAGTTTTGGGTTGCGAAGTGTGTCGCCCCAGCGAATAACGGCACTATCGAAACCATGTAGAAGCATATTCATCATGGCCAATGCCCAAGTGCTTCCGTTTAGTTCTTGACCATATAGCGAAAAATTGTCGGAACCTACTTCACGACCAGCTTTGATAAGCAATGAGCCTGAACCACAAGTAGGGTCGCAGATGCGAGAACCAGGTGCGCTTTTAGTCAATTTGGCAAGTAGGGTAGATACTTCTTTGGCGGTGAAAAATTCTCCAGCTTTTTTACCTGCATCGCTAGCGAAGTGCTCAATGAGGAACATATAGGCATCGCCAATTACATCATTATTTTCGAGGTGTGATTCGTCGAATTGCAATTTATCGTTGGCAAAATCTTCTAATAGCTGTTTTAGTCGCACGTTGCGGTCTTTGACTTCTCCAAGATTGCTACTATTGAAACTGATGTTTCGGAATATACCATTACCATCTTCGCTATTGAGTTTTTCGCGATTGGCATTTTCTAAGTCAACAAGAGCAATATCAATTAATTCTCCGATATTTATTACATTGCGATTGTCGTAGAGGTAGTAGAATGAGCTTGTTTCTGGCACTTGGAAGCGTTCTCGGCGCATAGCTCGTTGTGCTCGCTCGGTGTCGCCTTCGTAGCGTTTTAAATATTCGGCATATTTCGATTTATTTACATCGCTGATGTATTTCAAGAAGAGCATTGTCAATATATAATCTTTATATTGACTTGGGTCAACAACTCCACGGAAGGTGTCACAGGCATTCCATACTATTTTATTAATGTCGTCTTGTGTGATTTTTGTACTCATAATTATATATTTTTTATCATTTTATAATCTAATATCTGTTTGTGTTTTTCTGCTATGGCTTTGTAGATGTTTTGTTCTCGTTTTTGTAGTTGGTCAAGTGCTATATATGCTTTTTGGCGTTCAATTGATGGTATTGGAATTTCTAAATCCTCTAAAATATTTTTTGTTATTGATTTAATTGCAGAGCCTAAAGCATGACTCGCAAGTAAGTTTTGTATAATAGGAGAATTTAGATACCATGCTACATATTCGGGCAATATTTTTTCTTTATTTTTGATTCTTATAACTATGAAAGATGGTGATGCTACGCATGCTTTGTTTGTTTCTGGAGTTATAATGCATATATTTTTGTTTCCCTTTGCTGCAAATAGTAGGTCTTTTGACGAAAGTAAGTGTTTGTTGTTTTTTTCTGGGATTGATACGTATGACACTATTCTGTCTATGAAGTTTCCGTCTTTGTCGAAATCGCTAAGTTGCAGATATAGAGTGTCTGAATTGGGTGATGGTTTAATATATACCCCAGTTTGTATTGTCGCTATATCTTTTAGTTGTACCATATTATGTATATCTATCTTTTTTATTTGTTATTTCGATACAAAGTTAAAAAATATATTTTATATATGCAAATATTTTTCAATAATCTTTCTACAAATTTTGTTTGCATGGGTATTTTTATTTCTTTTTGTACTACTGAGTATTATTTGTACTACTGATTTTGGAGGTGCAAACTTTTATTAAAGTGTCTTTTTACTAAAGAGCAGTTTGCTATTGTGCTAAGAGCGAACTTTGCCAGATAGAGTAATAATAACAGAAACGACCAACTCACTGATTTTGTGAGTTGGTCATTTGTTTTTGTGTAGATAATTCACTCAAAAAATGAAATTATCCAAACAAATAATTCTAAAAAAGTGTGTTTGCGAACTTTCGAACTTGCGAAGTTTAGGGTACTTTTCTTTGATAAATACACATTCTCAATGTGTATTTTCATGTATTACTCTCAAGCGACCTTCAAGCAAACTGTGCCATAGAAAACCGTCAAAAACAATTACCACTCTCAGTGTGTATTTGTAGAGGTTTATTAATGAGAGTTTTGATTTACTAAGTGTACGATATTATACTATTGGTGGTTGATTAGCCTATTAGGGCAATGTGGCATTATTGTTTTTATGGCATGGTATTTGATAGAAAAAAGATGAGATTATCAGTCTTTTTTATTAACCTTAAAAATATAATTGTTATGAAAATTGCTTTATTTGTGTTGTGTGACACTGATAGACTTGAGAATTTGGGTCGTATGTCTAATGCTTTTATGATGGCGAAAGAGGCGTTGGAAAATGATGATGATTTGAAATTTATCTTTTCGGGCGCAGGTACTAAATGGATTGCTGAATTGGAAAAAGAGGATCATCCATTACATAA
>JAEIGA010011220.1_pt1 | contig 13604 bp, 8 predicted proteins | sample 9270691 | NCBI WGS metagenome assembly JAEIGA01 (sample SAMN17057246, study PRJNA624740) | gut metagenome | biome: biome; isolation source: fecal sample | host: Bos grunniens | place: China: Xizang | collected 2019
CAACCAAGCAGTTCGCGATGCTGATAGACACATCCGAAGAGCAACACCCCCTCACTGTTTATAATGAATTTCTGATACATAAGCTTCGAGCTTTGAATTGTCGGATAATCAAAAACATTAGGGCTGTATAGAATTAATCAATACAGCCCTAATTTAAATTATCTAAAAACCGATTGTTTACTTGAAATCATCCCAGCTCTTTACAGGCATCTCCTTGACATCGATTTTGCAGAATGAATCGATAAAGGCACTTGCAAGACGCGCATTTGTGATAAGAGGAATATTATGGTCAATTGCCGCACGACGTATACGATAACCATTGGTAAGCTCGCGCTTTGTATGGTTCTTTGGTATATTGATAATAAGGTCGAAACGGTGGTCGGCAATCATCTGCATAACATTGTTCTCGGCATTGGGGTCTTCATCGGGCCACATTACGGGAGTTGCCTTGATGCCATGCTCATTAAGGAACTTGGCTGTACCCGATGTTGCAAAGATATTATATCCCTTGCGCTGAAGCATTGCAGAAGAGTCGAGCAAGTCAACCTTGGATTTTGCAGCACCCGACGATACCATTACATTCTTCTTGGGAACATCATATCCTACTGCAATCATAGCGTTAAGCAATGCCTCTTCGAAGTCGTCACCGATACATCCTACCTCACCTGTTGATGACATATCCACGCCAAGTACGGGGTCGGCCTGATGCAGACGGCTGAATGAGAACTGTGAAGCCTTCACGCCAATCCAGTCGATATCGAACGCCGATTTGTCGGGACGGCTGTAAGGTGCATCCAACATGATGCGTGTAGCTGTCTCAATGAAATTACGTTTGAGAACCTTAGAAACGAATGGGAACGAACGAGAAGCACGCAAGTTACACTCGATTACCTTAACCTCGTTGTTCTTGGCAAGGAATTGGATATTGAAAGGACCCGAGATATTGAGCTCTTTTGCAATACGACGGCTTATCTTCTTGATGCGGCGTGCAGTCTCGAAATATATCTTCTGTGCAGGGAATACCAAAGTAGCGTCGCCCGAGTGTACACCGGCAAACTCAACGTGCTCAGATATTGCATACTCTACAACCTCGCCATTCTGTGCTACAGCATCGAACTCAATCTCTTTTGTCTCCATCATGAACTGCGATACCACTACAGGATATTCCTTAGATACCTCAGCAGCCATTGCAAGGAACTCTTTAAGTTCGTCCTCGTTGTAGCATACGTTCATTGCCGCACCCGATAACACATATGAGGGACGTACCAATACGGGATAGCCGACCTTCTCTACAAAGGCCTCCATATCCTCGAGACTGGTAAGTTCTTTCCAAGCAGGCTGGTCGATACCGAGCTGATCGAGCATTGCCGAGAATTTATGACGATTTTCGGCACGGTCGATAGAGAGGGGTGATGTACCAAGGATGGGCACTGATTGACGATGCAACTTCATCGCAAGGTTATTAGGAATCTGACCACCTACCGATACAATAACGCCACCGGGTTGCTCAAGATCGATAACATCGAGAACACGCTCAAATGACAACTCGTCGAAGTAGAGACGGTCGCACATATCGTAGTCGGTTGAAACAGTTTCGGGGTTGTAGTTAATCATTATTGACTTATAACCAAGCTTACGTGCTGTCTGCACCGCATTAACCGAACACCAGTCGAACTCAACTGATGAACCGATACGATAAGCACCCGATCCAAGAACCACCACTGATTTGTCATTCTTGTAGTAGTTTACATCGTAGCCTGTTGTTCCGTATGTCATATACAGGTAGTTTGTAAGTTCGGGATGCTCCGATGCCACAGTGTTGATTCTCTTGACTGCGGGGAGGATACCCTTTTGCTTACGCAATGCACGTACCTCGAGCAAAGGCTTCTCCATGCTGCCCTCACCCTTGAGTACGAAACGTGCAATCTGGAAGTCAGAGAATCCCAACTCCTTGGCACGGCGCAATACCTCATCGGGAAGCTCCTCGAGAGAGTTATATCCTGCAAGTACGTTCTTATAATCTACAATATTCTTGAGCTTGCCAAGGAACCATGGGTCAATCTTGGTAAGTTCGCTGATACGCTCAATGCTGTAACCTGCTTCAAGAGCCGATGCAATTGAGAATATACGCATATCTGTGGGGTTGGCAAGTTCCTCATCGAGATTCTCGAAGTGGGTGTGTTCATTACCTACGAAACCGTGCATACCCTGACCAATCATACGGAGACCCTTCTGGATAACCTCTTCGAATGAACGTCCGATAGACATGATTTCACCTACAGACTTCATGCTTGAGCCAATCTGACGTGATACGCCTGCGAACTTTGTGAGGTCCCAACGGGGTATCTTACAAATCAGATAGTCGAGCTCGGGAGCCTTGTATGCGCTATTGGGTGTACCCATCTCGCCAATCTGGTCGAGTGTGTATCCGAGTGCGATTTTTGCTGCAACGAATGCAAGAGGATAACCTGTTGCCTTAGATGCGAGCGCTGATGAACGGCTCAGACGTGCGTTAACCTCAATAACACGATAATCGTTTGTCTCGGCATTGAACGCATACTGAATGTTACACTCACCTACGATACCGAGGTGACGGATTGCCTTGACTGAAATCTCCTGCATAAACTTAACCTGTTCCTCGGTAAGTGAACAGGTGGGAGCAACAACGATAGACTCTCCGGTGTGGATACCCAGAGGGTCGAAGTTCTCCATGCTTGCTACTGTGAAACAGTGGTCGTTGGCATCGCGGATAACCTCGAACTCAATCTCTTTCCAACCTTTGAGCGACTCCTCGACAAGAATCTGATTAGAGAATGTGAAGGCACTCTCGGCAAGTTCCTTGAAACTCTCCTCGTCACGGCAGATACCGCTACCCAAGCCACCAAGTGCATAGGCCGAACGTACCATGACGGGGAAACCAATCTCATGAGCAGCCTTAAGCGCATCTTCCATGCTCTCGACAGCCTGACTCACGGGAGTCTTCATTGGAATCTCATCGAGCTTTTTCACAAAGAGGTCGCGGTCCTCGGTGTACATAATAGCCTCGACTGAAGTTCCAAGAACCTTTACGCCATACTTCTGAAGAATTCCTTTCTGATAAAGTTCTGTACCGCAGTTAAGAGCTGTCTGTCCTCCAAAAGCGAGCAGGATTCCATCGGGACGCTCTTTCTTAATAATCTCCTCTACATAATGAGTATTCACGGGAAGGAAATATACTTTATCGGCAATACCCTCTGATGTCTGTATAGTAGCAACATTAGGATTGATCAATACCGACTGGATACCCTCTTCACGTAAAGCCTTCAATGCTTGTGAGCCCGAATAATCGAACTCTCCTGCCTGACCGATGCGCAACGCACCAGAGCCCAACAGCAGTACCTTCTTCAGATTCTCTTTCATACTTTTTATCTTTGATACGGGACTATGTCCCACTACATTATTATGCGTTAATATACATTTTGCGAAGATAGAAAAAAGTTGCAATATTGCCAAACTTTCTTTCAATACTTTAATCTATATACAACAGGTTTTTATTGCATTTGCGCAACATCATTGTTGTTTCAAAAAAACAGCCTTGAAACCCGATTAAAAGGTTCAAAGCTGTTCAATTATTTATTTGTTCTTGATATACTGTTCGTAGTGTTCAACAAATGCTCTGTTCACCAGCATGTTACCGCCGGGAGTAGGATAATTACCGCTGAAATACCAGTCGCCAAGATGGTTGGGACATGCGGTGTGCAATCCTTCAAGACTTTGGAACACAATCTCAACCTCGGCATTCAAATGAACGGGCTTCAATATCTCGGCAATCTTGGCCGAAATCTCATCAGCCGTAAAGGGACTGTATATAGCCTTTGTGCAGTTCTTAATCTCGGCAAGAGGCTTCTTGAGTTCTTCGACACAAGCGACATATGTCTCGTTCACGATATTCATGAGACCACGCTCTTGAAGCAGTTCCAATGCTGCGAAGAAAGCGACAAAGTGGTCGAACTTCTCCATATCGATACCGTAATAGTCGGGGTAACGTATCTGTGGACTTGATGATACTACCACTATCTTCTTGGGTTCAAGACGGTCGAGAATATTAAGGATACTCTCGCGCAATGTTGTTCCGCGGACAATACTGTCGTCAATAACCACAAGATTATCTACACCGGGTTTGATTGAATCGTATGTGATATCATATACATGGCCTGCAAGGTCGTTGCGCTTGTCGCCTGTTGTAATGAAGGTACGCATCTTTATATCTTTGTTGGCAACCTTCTCCTGACGTACACGTTTTGACAATATAGCCTCAACATCCTCTTTTGTAAGAGGCTTACCCGATGTAAGTTCCTTAATCTTCCATTGGTTCAGGTATTCCTCAAAAGCCTCAACCATTCCATAGAATGCCATCTCGGCAGTATTGGGAATAAATGAGAAGACTGTATGGTCAAGGTCATAATCAACCGCCTTCAGAATCTTGTCGAGGAGGTTGGCACCAAGCATCTTTCTCTCCTTATATATATCGCCATCATTTCCACGGCTAAAATAGATACGTTCGAAAGAGCAAGGGAGGAATGCAAGCTGCGGCAAAATCTGCTCAACACGCAACTCGCCGTTCTTTTTCATTATTATAGCCTCACCGGGATTCATCTCTATGACTTGCTCGGCCTTGAGATTCATTGCTGTCTGCAACGCCGCACGCTCACTTGCCATAACGAAAATTTCGTCATCGGCATACCAATATGCAGTACGAACGCCCCATGGGTCTCTCATGGCGAACATCTCGCCACTACCTGTCACACCGCACAGCACATATCCGCCATCGAGCAGATGCGCCGAGCTTTTAAGGACATTGACAATATCCAATCGGTCTTCAATAGCCTTTGTTATATCCATTCCGGTAAGCCCCTCGGCCTCACACTCTTTGAAAACACGCTCAACTTCGCGGTCGAGACGATGTCCCATAAGTTCGAGCAGAATGTATGTATCGGCATACACACGGGGGTGCTGACCATGCGATACCAGTTCTTTAAATACATCATCCACGTTTGTGATGTGGAAGTTTCCGCACAATGCCAAGTTTTTGGCACGCCAATTATTGCGGCGCAAATAGGGATGGACATATTGCAAGCCGGTCTTTCCTGTTGCGCAATAGCGTAAGTGGCCCATATAAAGATCACCTGCAAAACTGAAATTCTTATATGCGAAATCCGAGTCGCCACGCTTCTCTACAGGGTGCTTTGTAATTGAACTCTCAGCTGCCGCAAAGACCTCAGAGATTGCTCCCGAGCCCTCGGCACGTTCACGGAACATATAATCTTCACCTGGGTTGGCTTTCAATTTTACACACGCGATACCTGCTCCCTGCTGACCACGATTATACTGTTTATTCATCAACAAGAACAGTTTATTCATACCATAGGCCCACGTACCATATTTTTCATTAAAATGACTCAGCGGTTTACGCAGGCGAATCATAGCAACGCCACATTCATGTAATAGTTGTTCCATATGTAATAGTTCTTTAATACGTCGTTATTAAAATAAAAAAAGGCCGTTCACAAGGAAACGACCACATTGTATTATATAATGTACATAAGCGCACTGAGGATGTTGCAATAAGATAACTGCATACGAGAGCATGTAGCACTGCCACTCTCCGATTTTTGCAAATTCTTATTCATGCGCTTTGACATAACACTACTCTATTTAAATTCGAGCACAAAGTTAGAAAATTATTTCGACTTACAAGCATATTCGACCATTCATTTGCATAAAAATTTTCTATTGAAATAATTGTAGTTATTTCTTTTTATATTTACCTTTGCCATCGGTTTACAAAGCCCTTTAATAATGATTTCTACGCCAAATTAGCTCAGTTGGTAGAGCGACTCATTCGTAATGAGTAGGTCAGGGGTTCGAGCCCCCTATTTGGCTCAGGTGCATATATTGGCGATTCTGCAAAAGAATCGCCAATATGTATTTAGCAAAGCAAATTAATATGTTTCGATTCAAACAATTCACAATAGAGCAAGAGCATTGTGCAATGAAGGTGGGCACCGACGGCACCCTGCTGGGTGCATGGGCCGACATTTCACATTCGGAACGCATTCTTGACATAGGATGCGGCAGCGGTCTTATAGCGATAATGGCGGCACAACGCAGCAATGCCGATGTCATTGGAATTGAAATTGATTGCGATGCGGCACATCAGGCGCAGGAGAATGTCATGCAGTGCGCATGGAGCGACAGGATAGAGATAATAAATTGTGACATCCAAAAATACCATAGCGACAGACTGTTCGATGCCATTGTAAGCAATCCGCCCTTTTTCAAGAACAGCCTTAAATGCCCTGACAATTCGCGTACCACAGCACGCCACGACGACACGCTTCCATGCCCCACGCTGATGCAGTGTGCAAAAAATCTGCTTGCAGACGGAGGTACGCTTTCGGTTGTAATACCATCGGAAATGCTCGGTTCGTGGTGCGACGAGGCACTTTTCAAAGGGTTGTCGGCACGCCGCATAACACATGTGCGCACACTCCCCCACAAACCTTCGAAACGTGTATTGATTGAATTCGTAAAAGGAGCACATGCAAAGCCTGTTATTACAGAATTCATATTGGAGGATACGCTGGGAAACTACAGTCAAGAGGCCAAAGAACTCCTACGCGACTTTTATATAAAGATAGAATAATAGAGCCGGGACAAACAAGGTGGTAATCAATTGATTACCACCTTGCCTTTAAGCACCACAGTCCTTATTATAGGTGTCTGATGTGCGTATGGGATAAAAGCCAAAGATGGCAAAGGCCTTGTAATATAGAAGTTAGCCACTTTTCCTTTGGTAATGGAGCCGTAGTCTTTACTCTCGCCCATTGCACAGGCACTGTTCAAAGTAGCTGCATTCAGGGCCTCGGCCGGAGTCATCTTCATCTTTATGCTTGCCAATGAGGTAACAAAGCGCATATTGCCCGATGGCGCTGTACCGGGATTATAGTCTGAAGCCAATGCAACAGCAAGACCGGCATCAATCATCTTTCGTGCAGGCGGATAGCTTATTCCCAAGAAGAATGCACAGCCGGGGAGCATGGTCGGCATTGTGCAGCTACCCCGCAATGCATCAATCTGCTCATCGCCCATCGATTCAAGGTGATCTACTGACAAGGCATTATACTTCACGCCCACTTCTACACCACCCGACACGGCTAATTCGTTGGCATGTATCTTTGCACGCATGCCATACTTTGCACCTGTTTCGATAATACGGGCTGTCTCTTCGACAGTAAAGAATCCACGGTCGCAAAAGACATCCACATAATCGGCAAGTTTTTCGGCGGCCACAGCAGGTATCATATCATCGCACACATGTGCTACATAATCGGCTTGCCGGCCCTTGTAGGCACGCCCTACAGCATGTGCGCCAAGGAATGTTGCACGGACTGAGAGCGGACTGTTCTCTTTTATACGGCGTATCACACGCAGAATCTTGAGTTCATCCTCGAGAGTGAGACCATAGCCCGATTTTATCTCTACAAGTCCCGTACCCATTGAGACAATTTCATTGACGCGTTCCATTGCCTGAGAATAGAGCTCATCTTCGGATGTATCGTGTAGGCGGTCGGCCGAATTGAGGATTCCGCCACCGTTACGGGCAATCTCTTCGTATGAAAGACCTTTTATCTTATCGAGAAACTCCTGTTCACGGCTTCCCGCATATACTATATGCGTATGCGAATCGCAGTACGAGGGCAGCAACCACCCACCTTCGGCATCCACAACATAGCACCCTTCATCGGACGGTATGGTATCCATTGTGCCATAGTCCTTTATACGCTCCCCCTCGGTAAGCAACCAGCAGTTCTCAAGTGTTGCAATATTGTTCATCTCTTTTCCTGCAACACGTATGCGGCCGCTCTCGTCGATACCGGCAAGTGTTCCTATGTTCTTAATCAGCAATCTCATATTCTCTTATAAAGTTCACCGATGATGCTATATGAGGATACATAACCATATCGTTGTCGACAAAGGGAACAATCTTTCGGTAGGCCGCAAATATTTCCTCTATCTTTTTCGAAGAAGACAAGGGGCGGCGGAACTCCAGTGCCTGCGCTGCATTCATTATCTCGATGGCAAGAATGCGTTCGGTATTCTGAACCACTTTCCACAGCTTGGTTGCAGCATTAGAGCCCATACTCACATGGTCTTCCTGTCCCTGTGACGAGGGAATTGAATCGCACGATGCCGGCCAGCAGAGACCTTTAGACTGACTCACAATTGAAGCTGCTGTATACTGTGGTATCATAAAGCCACTGTTGAGTCCGGGATTTGCTACAAGAAAATGGGGAAGGTTGCGTACACCCGAAATGATTCTGTAGACACGACGTTCCGAGATATTGCCGAGTTCGGCAATGGCAATAGCAAGGAAATCCATCGCAAGGGCTATAGGCTGTCCGTGGAAGTTTCCTGCAGAGATTACCTCATCGGTATCGGGGAAAATGGTAGGATTGTCTGTTGCAGAATTTATCTCTGTCTCGAGTACACCGGCAACATAGTCTATAGTATCTTTTGAAGCACCATGCACTTGCGGTATGCAGCGAAACGAATATGGGTCCTGAACATGTTTCTTATACTGTGCTGCAATTTCACTACCCTCAAGAATCTCTCTTATATTCTTGGCGGTCTCAATCTGTCCGTTATGCGGTCTGATTGCATGTACATTATGTTCGAAGGGGTCGAGCCTGCCATCAAAAGCATCCAAAGACATTGCACCGATATAATCGGCCCATTTGCTCAGACGGCGCGAGTGAATGAGTGAATATACTCCGTATGCCGACATGAACTGCGTTCCGTTAAGCAGTGCAAGACCCTCTTTTGAGCATAGGGTAATTGGTGCCCACCCCATCTTCTCCATCATCACCGAGCTGTCTACAACCTTGCCATCAATCTCTACCTCGCCCAATCCGAGCAGAGGCAGACACATGTGCGCCAAAGGTGACAAGTCGCCCGAAGCACCAAGCGAGCCCTGTTCAAAAATGACGGGAATGATATTGGCATTGAACATCTCGACCAGACGCTCAACCGTTGCAAGCTGCACTCCCGAATGGCCGTATGAGAGCGACTGCACCTTGAGCAGTAGCATAAGACGCGCAATATCCGAAGGAACACGTTGTCCTGTACCGCAGGCATGCGACATCATAAGGTTTTTCTGCAAACGCGACAGATTCTCTTTATCAACAGATATATTGCACAGAGAGCCAAAGCCTGTTGTCACTCCATATATGGGGCTGTCGGTGTTCTCCATCTTATTGTCGAGATACTCACGACAATGATTGATACGCTGTTTGGCATCATCACTAAGTGCAAGTTTATAGCCCTTGGTCAATATTTCCTCAACACGGGCAATTGTGAGGTGTTCGGCACTGATATAATGAATCATATTCTTATGTTATTTGTTATTCTCGTTGAAAACTTTCTCTATCAAATCACTATCGGCAATATTAGGCATTGTCACTTTTAACAAGGGAGTGCGTTCCATCTGACGTTTTATGGCGAACATTGCACCATCGTTACGCGCCCAGCTGCGACGTGCAATACCGTTGTTGACATCCCACAGTAGCATCTCTTCAATGTGACGGGCCGAGTCGCACGAGCCATCTATAACCATTCCGAAGCCTCCGTTGATGACCTCGCCCCATCCTACACCGCCACCGTTATGGATTGACACCCATGTAGCGCCACGGAAAGAGTCTCCTATGACATTATGTATTGCCATGTCGGCACAGAATTGTGAGCCGTCGTAGATATTGGATGTCTCGCGATAAGGCGAATCGGTTCCCGAGACATCGTGATGGTCGCGACCAAGCACTACGGGAGCTGAAATCTCGCCACGCTCTATTGCCTCATTGAAAGCCAATGCAATGCGTGTGCGTCCCTCGGAATCGGCATAGAGAATACGCGCCTGAGAGCCAACGACAAGCCTGTTCTGCTTAGCCTCGCGAATCCAATGCAGATTATCGGCAAGCTGTCCTCTTATCTCTTCGGGAGCATCCTTAAGCATATCCTCGAGCACATCTGCTGCAAGGCGGTCGGTAACCTCAAGATCCTCTTCCTTACCCGAAGTACATACCCAGCGGAATGGGCCGAATCCGTAATCGAAGAACATAGGCCCCATGATATCCTGTACATATGAAGGATAGCGGAACTTTCCGTTCTCGTCCATAATATCGGCTCCGGCACGCGATGACTCAAGCAAGAATGCATTGCCATAATCAAAGAAATACATTCCACGGGCAGTAAGCTTATTTATTGCAGCCACATGACGACGCAGCGACTCCTGCACACACTCGCGGAAACGCTCGGGCTCTTCGGCCATCATGCGGTTAGACTCTTCGTAGCTGTAACCCACCGGATAATAACCACCGGCCCATGGGTTATGCAATGATGTCTGGTCGGAGCCTAAGTCTACATCTATATTCTCTTCGGCAAGACGTTCCCAAAGGTCGACCACATTGCCCACATATGCAAACGAAACCACCTCTTTCGACTCTACAGCACTCTTTATTCGTGGAATAAGCTCGTCAAGCGAAGTATGGAGTTCATCGACCCAGCCCTGATTGTATCGTTTCTCGGCTGCAGCGATATTGATTTCGGCAGTAACGCTTACCACACCCGAAATATTTCCCGCCTTGGGTTGTGCACCAGACATACCACCAAGACCGGCTGTCACGAACAGCATACCTTTAAGGTCATTCTGTCCCGGTTTCATACGCTTGCGCGCAGCATTCATCACTGTGATGGTTGTTCCGTGTACTATACCTTGCGGACCTATATACATATATGAGCCGGCTGTCATCTGTCCATACTGCGACACGCCCATTGCATTGAAGCGTTCCCAATCGTCGGGTGTCGAGTGGTTGGGAATAACCATTCCGTTTGTCACTATAACTCTCGGCGCATCCTTATGCGAGGGGAAGAGTCCGAGCGGATGACCCGAATACATGACAAGGGTCTGCTCGTCGCTCATCTCGGCAAGGTACTTCATAGCCAAACGGTATTGTGCCCAGTTCTGGAACACCGCACCGTTGCCTCCGTAAGTGATGAGTTCGTGGGGATGCTGTGCGACTGCCTTGTCAAGGTTATTCTGTATCATCAGCATAATGGCAGCTGCCTGTCGCGAGCGTGCCGGATACTCATCTATGGAACGAGCCTTCATCTCGTACTCGGGACGCAAGCGGTACATATATATGCGTCCGTAGTTCTTGAGCTCTTCGAGGAACTCGGGTGCCAACTCGGCATGATGTTTGGCAGGGAAATATCTCAACGCATTGGCAAGCGCAAGTTTCTTTTCATCATCGGTAAGGATATCCTTACGTTTGGGTGCATGATTGGCCGTTATATCATAGGCTCTTCTTGCCGGCAACACATCGGGAATACCGGCTAATATATCTTTCTGAAAATCGTTCATGTATACTCTCTATTATCAGTTTATTTTACTCTCTACTATCTCAAGAATCTCCTTTTCGGCCTGCTGTGCAAGTGCCTGTATCTCCTCGGCCTCTTTAACAAGCGCACCGGCAACTTCGCGGTCTTTGAGTCCTGCTGCATTTATCTTCACATTCAGGCATGCTCCCATTACAGCCGAACGTGCAGCAAGTGCACCAACGCCTGCATCGGATACAGAGTTGGGATTTCCTTCAACCGCCATTGCACGTACTATCTCGAATGCCTTATAAGCTGCCTTCATTGTGTGCAAAGGCACCTGTGTAGCATAGAGTGTGGCAACCTGCATTGCTTCGGCACGTGCAGCTTTCTCTTCGGCAGTGTTCTTGGGCATTGCAAATACATCCATTATCTTGTTGAAGGCAGCAGTATCTTCATCTACAAGTGTCAACAGTTCGTTCATTACTGCAATGCCCTTCTCGGCCCACTGCGAAAAATAGTCCCAACGGTCGTCCCAACCGGCCTTGTGCGAAGAGAGATTGGCAACCATAGTTCCCAATGCAGCAGCCAATGCTCCCATATATGCCGATATTGAGCCTCCACCCGGTGCAGGAGACTCGCTCGCTGTCTCCTCGGCAAAGGCGGCACAGGTCATATCGACAAGTTTATTCACGTTCTTCTGCTCTTCGGCCTCAAGGATATACTCCACAACTTTCTCTTCGGGTTTAAACTCCTTGAGGGTAGAGAGTCCCATGCTCTCTATTGCAATGCGCACCAATTCCCTTTCGGGAACACCAGCCGAACGGTGCTGTTTCTGCAAAAAGTAACGGCCTGCATCAACAAGTGCCTTTTTGGGTACAAGACCTACTATCTCGGTTCCTGTCACACGTACTCCGCGTGCATCAGCAGCCCTGCACACCTCGTCGAATGCAACATGCAAGGGTGTAACAGAGAGGTTTGTCATATTCATGGAAACCTGTGCTATGCCATACTCTTCGATAAACCATCCGATAGCCTTGCACTCTTTTAGTGTTCCGGGTATCATAACAGGCTCGCCATTTTCGTCTTTTACTATTTTTCCGACAATGGGATTACCCTCGCGCATGGGGCGACCTTTCTCGCGCACGTCGAACGCTATGGCATTGGCACGACGGGTTGAAGTTGTATTCAGATTGTAGTTTACTGCTACAAGGAAGTCACGCGCTCCTACAGCTGTTGCACCTGTGCGTGCAATACGTTCGTCATAAGGGCGTGCTCCAAAATCGGGTTGTTTTTCTTTGTTGGCCATCTTCTCGGGCAGCCCCTCGTACTCTCCTTCGCGGCAAACAGCAAGGTTGCGTCGCTCACTCCTGAATGCTGCTGCCTCGTAACAATATGTGGGAACGCCCAGCTCTTCGGCAATCCGTTTGGCAAGCGCACGCGCAAGCACGGCACACTCCTCCATAGTAACGCCTGACACCGGAATCAGAGGACATACATCGCATGCTCCCATACGGGGATGCGCACCTTTGTGGTTACGCATGTCAATAAGTTCGGTTGCACGTTTTATAGAGGCAACGGCTGCATCGACAACAGCCTCGGGCTCGCCCACAAAGGTAACAACAGTGCGGTTTGTAGCCTCGCCCGGATCGACATCAAGGAGCTTGACACCCTTTACCTTTTCTATAGCATCGGTAATTTGCTTTATTACATCCATATTGCGTCCCTCGGAGAAGTTGGGAACACACTCTATTATTCTCTTTTGCATAGTATTTTGTTTTTCAATTTTTCACATCCAAGAAAGCATTTTCCTTTTGTCATTTGAATGATATATACACAGAAGAACGTGCATTTAACAGACCGTTCTGCATCAGGCAATGTATATATTCGAGCATAGTTCAAATATACGAATATTTTTTAATAGCACTCTTTTTTTATACAAAAACAGAGGTAAATAGACAAAAAAATGAGTCCGACAAATCGGACTCATCAACCCACTACTGCATGTGGCAGTAGATTTTTATTCAAAACAGAAGCCAAAACCTTTACAGATGTCACAATAATTTCCGGTTATTCTTTTCACTTTTATCAGAATTCCATGGCATTTGTGGCATTACTGTCAACTTTATATCATCCACCGCCGGCAATGAGCTGCTGAGCAATTCCATAACTTGCTTATGTATGGGTTGGGGCGC
>JAEIGA010011221.1_pt1 | contig 13603 bp, 29 predicted proteins | sample 9270691 | NCBI WGS metagenome assembly JAEIGA01 (sample SAMN17057246, study PRJNA624740) | gut metagenome | biome: biome; isolation source: fecal sample | host: Bos grunniens | place: China: Xizang | collected 2019
AATAATTTCATACTCATTTGAACCTCCATTTCTTGGTTAAGACTATATCTTGTTTAAGATAGAAAGTACACTGTTAATTGTCCATTATCTTAAATTGTATAATTCCTTGGTTTTGTTTAGACCAACTTACGGAAATAGACCCATTCTCCTTACTGTTTAGAGTAGTTACTAAGGAATTGATTTTAGCTTCTGTATCTGCAGATATGATAGTTTCTCCTGTTACTGGATTATCTGTTATTCCGTTCATATAAGAAGCATTATATTCTACTTCAGATTTAGATTTACGGATCCTAGATAGACTGCTAGCTGAGTTAGCTCCTATAAATGCTTCCACTTGATCTGTAATCGCTTCTAATAAGATTGCTTTCTTTGTAGCCATGGCTTATTCTCCTTTACCTTTTTATTTAAATTGTTGTGCTAAAATATATTTCTTTGCTTCTAATTCAGTCATTAATGGTTTATCGTGTTTAATTGGTTGGTAAACGGTAGTACCATTAACTTCTACTTCTTTGATCTCCCATAAAGGAATCTCATTATTATTTTTAATATCTTCTGCTATTTTAGTATCTATTTGCAGAGTTTTATGTGAGCCACTTTCTGTAATCTCGAAAATAGTTGGAATAAATTCAGATCGGGGAGCTAAAGGAGCATATTTATCCCTAGCCATCCATATTCTCTGTTTAAAATTGGTAACCATTTTGGTTTTAGCATCTGACATACAACTAGCTTCTACAAAGGTAGTTATATATTTATCCCCATGCTTCCATTCTCCTACGTATCTGCCGTTACCTAATACGACTAACTTATAATCATATACCATTGTTCATTCTCCTTATTGTTTAATGGTTAATTTATTATATAATAAAGTTTGGACATTGTACATTAAATTCTAGAGTATCTCTTATCTGATTGATACTTCTTTTCTAATACGTCCAGTTCTATATTCATTGTCTTTACGCAGTCATCAACGATTGGTTTTATCCACGCTCGTTGTTTCTGTTGACGTTCGAATCTAGTACTAGATACGTTAATCCAATGAACCTTAATTATCCAATATACTATATAAATACCTAATGCCAGACCAATAATCTTTTCAAGTTCCATATCATTCTCCTTTATTTATTTCAATGGTTAAATACCTTTCTAATACTTTAGCTATATCATAATTATATAATTTAATAGCTCCAGCATATTCTTTAATAGACTTGTTAACAGTCTGTGGTCTATTTAAACAAGCATTAATAAGATGACAGATTGGTAGCAAGTCATCTAATTCTGTAAACAATTTAGATTTATATATCAATAAGTAATGTAAAAGAGGTTTAATATACTTACTTTTTATACGTGGTATCATAAATTGTATGTAACTAGATAAGAACTTTATATCATACTGAATCTCCCCTGCTTCTATTCTCTTATGGTATTTATACAAAGCAGATTCGTATAATGCTTGATCGTTTAAGAATCTTGGTAGAAAGAAGCTTAATTCTATCTTCAATCTATCTAGACATTTTGCTTCTTCCTTAGATATTTCATAAGTACTAAAAGTCCTAGTCATTTCATTCTCCTTTATTTAATTATATAACTTTGGACATTTTATGTAAATTACCAAATACACTTTTTAACCAAGTCATACTTATTGGATATATCGTCCCAAGTTACAGCGGTTTCCCCTGTACTGATAACTTGATTCCGTTTTAATTTATTCAAGACTACAGTTAAATAGTCTCCGCTGTCGATTACATCTGAACAGGAATATTTATGTCCCAAGACTGTAACCTTGTTCAAGATATCATTAATATTAGTTTTTGCTACGTTGCACATAATTGTTGTTGTCATTGTTATTCTCCTTATGTTTTAAATAATTATATGTCTACCGTTATGTTGAATCACATGAACTTTACCGCCTTCACACCAAGCTGACTTAGCATTCCAGACAGTGTCTCTCCATGCTCCAGTTTCTGTGGTTATTTTAACTGTTTCAGAATCTAACCAAGTAAATATGTGTGCCATGTTATTCTCCTTTATGTATTCTAAACAACGATATTTCAAATTGTTCTTTATTCTTCAGAAAGTCGCCTTTCCCGTTCTTTATATCTGGATCTTCTCCAAAAATACATATTTCCGTATCCAAGTTCTTAACATACTGGATTCTAAAATCACCTTCTATCATTGCATCTACGATATGATAGTTAATAGTATCGAAGATCTTTTTCTGTTTAGGTGTAGGTTCATAAGGCGCTTTACGGATTAATTCATCTAAATTCTTATAATTTAATTCAGAAATAACCAGTTTAAACTTATCCTCATTCTCCTTACTAAATTTCCACAAAACCATTAACATCATCTCAAAGTTATTTCTAGCTAAAAGCTGATACCGAATCCAGTCAAGATCCTTGTGATATACAATTTCATATTTTGCCATTTTCATTCTCCTTAATCAAGGTTAAAAATAACTCTTTTGCCTGGTTCAATTAACCAACTTAATTCAGAGTTTTGTTCTAATTCATGAATCAAAGCTAAAGCTTCTTCCTCTGATTCGAAATCTAATGCATCATCGACATTACTTTCAAAGTACATTGTACTAGTTTCTTTATCATATTCAGATAAATAACCATTAAATTCGCCACGTGCATTAAACGTTTTAATAAAATAAATTACTTCAACTTGTTCAATATTTACCATGTTTATTCTCCTTATATTCCAGGTACAATTACTATAAACGTAGTCTTACGTTGTTCCTTTTTAGTTAAACCTAATTCTACTCCACGATAATCATCATAGTCAGATAACTCTCCAATTTGAAGAGATATAATATCTCCTAAACGATTTTGTTCCTCATCAGCAGCAGCTAGCACTGGGGTATTACGGCCAGCTGGTGATTGTTGAGCTATATGTTCTAACTCTCTAATTAATTGTCCAATAGTCATAGTTCATTCTCCTTTATTATAATATTAGATTATTTCATTAATTCAAAAGTAAATTCTGCGCCTTCTTCATCGTATTCCGATTCTGGTTGCGCTTTAGCATAAACAATACAGTTATTATCATATTCGCATTCAATATCATCTTCATCTATACCATGATAATCGCAGTAAGCTACGAACATTTCAAATGCTTTGTCGTTAGCTTCTGTTTCCAAGATGATGGAAAACTGTAAGTAAGTTGAGTTAATTTTGTATTTTGCCATGTTATGCTCCTTTTATTTTGAGATAATGTCTAATTCTAAGGTATCTTGAAAGTCAATATATTCTGCTTGGATTACTTCTCGCATGCCTAATTCTTCTTCATCTGAGTTATCTATGAATTGTCCGGCAATAACAGAAGTTGAATAGTATTGTATCATTGTAGGTTCTTCAGTGATATCCCCATCAATGCTTTTGTACCCTATCAAATCTCCTAAGTTTTCACCATCTGATTCATAGATAGCTACCTTAAATACTTCTATTAATGTACTTGCCATCTTATTCTCCTTCATCTAATTCATGTATTTTATTACAAAGCTCTGATATTAAGCCATATAATTCTGCTTTAGTTAATTGATTCAAGTATTCATCTAACCACAATTTTACTGGTCTACTTGAATTGCTATTATTAAACCAAGATTTCCACTGTCTTGTATTTAATTTTACAATTTGTTCTACTGTTTTCTTTTTACTTGCCATATCATTCTCCTATGCTTCATCAGCTTTTGTATAATGGAAGATTTCTGTAGAATAAATGCCGTCATTTTCAATCATAGATGCAACACTTTCTACTGTATTCTCATTATAATATGTAGCTTTATCTTTATCTTTGGTTGGTTCTGGATTTGCATAAAATCCAACAAACTCCATACTATCTTCATAGTATAAAGCAATTAAGAATATATTAGATTGTTCATCATTCTTTTCTACAGATGGGTCATAAACATCTGCATCTGCTACTGTAGATTCCACAATTATAGATTCTACAGTATAGTAATGACAACAATCATCACTTTCTACTTCTACAAACAAACCTTCTTCATCTAAGATAACGCCATCTGCATACTCCAAGTTCAAACGACGAGCACATTCTTCAGCTGCTTCAATGTTATCGAAGATATAAATAGTTTGGTTATCGAATTCTGGTTCACTATATTGATGTTGTACCACCTGATATACTTTCATTTCATTCTCCTTTAATTATTGTTATTTGTTATATACTTCTTCTAAGAATATATTATTCCATTCTCTACAAGATCTTAATTTAAGTTCGAGTTCTTGTATTTCTTCATTTAAGTTGTTTATTTTCTTCATATATGATACATCAATTGCTATCATACCAATAAAAAATACAACAGACATAATCCAACTAATATATTTCATTGTTTATTCTCCTTTAAGTTTAATTGCTACTATATAGTAATAGGCATCTTGTTCTTCAGTGCACCATTGCATAGTTTGAATATCCTCTACAAACTGGTTCTTTACAGTTGCTGCAATAGTATCTCCTGGAGAAGTATAATGATCTTCGTCCATATCGAATACTGTAATATCATACTCAGGCATATACTTTTGAAGTATCTTTTCGAATCCACCAGTAGTAGGGCAATCCTCAGCTGAGGTAAAAGTAATATTATTTATGATTATTTCCAAGTTTAACTTATCCATAATTAACTCCTTTGTGTTTAATAATTAATTGCTTTCTTTAAATATTCTAAATCTATTTCATAGAAGTTTGCTATATCCTCTAAGTCAGCATGCTCCTTACGACCTTTTATAATTGCTTCATCAATATCACCAGTATATTGGTCAGAAATAGCATTCATATCTTCATTATCTGAATAATCTGTAATTAAATCATATGGATCTTCTTCTAATATAATATATAATGCTCCCAAATACTGGTCAAGTTTATCAAATACTTGAATACTATATGTTTCATCTCCATCCATAATATACTTTACAATCTTTGGAATAGTTTCAAGATTAAAGTTTCTGCAAGTAGTTGTGTAATTTTCAGAGTCAACTAACTTAATATAGCAGTTTGAATATCCTCTAATATCCATAACATAGATAATAGTTTTTAATAACTTTGCCAATGATTTTTCCATAACTAACTCCTTTATATTTATATTCTATTATATTTTTGCATTTGTGTAAATAAGTTTTTTTGCTTTTGTGCATTTGTGTTTTTGTGCAAGAAAAAGGAGGCCAGTTTTACCTAGCCTCCGCTACAACGAACTAGCGTTTACTTATTTCCAGTAATTTTCTTTAGATAGTTCTCCAGATAAAGCATCAAATAACATGCTGCGGATTTGATCTTTATCATAATCAAACGGTGGATTTAATTCTCTCAGATAAGAGTCAATGTTGTAGTCTTCTATAGCTGCATTAATCTTATCTGTTGCATCTTCTACAGCCTGTGCATCAGTTAAATCTACTCCCCTAGCAACTAACTCGTCGTCATCGATAGGTTCTTGATTCATAAACGCATCCCAGCTCAGATCTGCAAATTGCGATAAGAAGTAATTTCTATTAGCAATTTTACGTAATTCAGTAGCTTTATTCTCATCTAAGATATCTAAAGCTTCAGCAAAATCCTTAACAGTCATCTTAGAATCGTAGCAATCTATACCGCCAAAAGCTACGTTTACGCACCAGGAAGCTACAAAGTCAAAGATTGTTTGAGCAGATACTGTATTTGGCATAACAACATTCTCCTCTACTAAAAAGACTATTTCAGTCCAGTCATTGTAGTTTGGATCCAACGCGTTGCCGATAATTTCACAGCCATGATATCCAAATAAATATGGATTCTCCTCATGAATCTCTTTCAATTCAGCTTCTGTAACTGTCTTTGGTTTATCTCCACATAAGTTAAAGATAATATATTTCTTTTCCATTTCATTCTCCTTAGGTTATTTAAATTATAGTTCTACTTTAATTGCATTTTCCATATCTGCTTCAAACATTATTTCATAAAATGAATCTAATTCTCTATCTAGTGCATCCTCAGGAATATCAGAAATATAATTCATGTCTGCTTTAAGAGGTACTACAAGTACTTCGAAGATATGGATGTAGTATTTTGTAGCTTTGTCATTATAATCCTTAAGATATTTCTTCGCGAAGGTTACTGCTTCTTGAGCATCTTCAAATACAAATATATCTTCCATAAGATTACCGGGCATCGAGTCAGCAGATGATACTAATCCTGTACTGCCTAACTCAAGATAATCGTCCATAACACTTACGACAATAGTATATAAAGTTTTATTTAGTACTTCTCTCATAGAGACATTTTTATAAGATATTAACATAATATATTCTCCTTAGGTTATTTAAGTTATAGTTCTATTTCAATTACATTTTCCATATCTGCTTCAAGCATTATTTCATCAAATGAATCTAATTCGTTATCTAGTTCATCCTCAGGAATATCATTCTCATTTGCTTTAAGAGGTACTACAAGTACTTGCGAAATATCGATATAGTGTATTGTAGCTTTGTGATTATAATCCTTAAGATATTTTTTTGCAAAGATTACTGCTTCTTGGGCATCTTCAAATATGAATATATCCTCCATATCATTACCGCATGTTGATCCAGTATCAGATGCTACTAATCCAGTAACGCCTAACTCAAACCACTCATCGTTAGCATATACCATAACAGTATATAAAGTTTTATTTAGTACTTCTCTCATAGAGACATTTTTATAAGATATTAACATAATATATTCTCCTTAGGTTCTAATAAAGTTAATCTACATATTCCCAATCAAAGCTTTCTGGTCGATAGCCATGATGTAAATGTAACAGCTCTTCTATTTTATTCTCAATAACTTCAACAGAACATTTATCCATTTCTGCTGGAGTCAGAGGAAATCCTAATCTATTTACTGTTGTAGGTAAAGAGTTGTTACTTTCTTCTATATCAAGTGGGTGCCAGACAATATCCAGCACCTGAACTACTACGTAATTTCTATCCATTTGCATTCTCCTTATTTTCTTTTTCTTTAGCTTCAGCTTCTTCAATGGTCATGTGTCCATTCTCTACTAACCACTTGTTAATAGTTTCATATCCAAGTTTACTATTTTCTGGCATGTTGTCGTCTAAAGCAGCCAACATCAGACTCAAATCATAGTATTTCTGTTCTGGTCCATTGAAGTATTCTCTTCCTACAATATCCCAGTTCTCATCGATTAGATAGACACCATTGTCATAGTTATCTTGTGGTAAGTTTGATAAGATATCTACTCCAATAGATAGTCCACCTCCAAAGAAGTTGGATATAACTTGAACCAGTCTAGCCATTCCATAGCTATCGTTTACTGGACCACGATAACCAGCAATCTTACAATAAGTTACGAATGCATTAACGCTATCATAACCTCCATTCCAATGTACGTAGATTCCAACCTTTTGGTCTGCTGGTTTTTGTTCATTTGTTGTAATTACTGCGCGATTTCCCATTTTTTACTCCTTTTGTTATTTAGGTTTATTATTTATAGTTTTAGATTAGTTCATATCACCAGTTCTTGCTACATATTCTTTATAGCATTCCATGCTAGCAATACTTTTCAACCTAGCATTACGCATATATGATATCAAGGTTTCGAATTCTCTCTTATATGTTGTTCCTTGAGGTCGTGTGCAATTATAGTATTGGTCTACTTGTCCTATACTATCTGAGCCAGAAAACACATTCATCTTGCCTTCTTTCTTTGTGTCATCCCACTCAAACCAACCTCTCCAACAATGACCTTCACTATATTTAGACCAAACTTCAAGTTTCCACCCATTCTCATCGGTGGCTAGATTTACTTGTGCTCTGGACTTTATAGTTTCTAATTCTTTTTTACTAAAACATAACTCTTTATTTTTACTTTCTTTTATAAGTAATTTTGTTAAGCCTTTATAAAATCTATATTTCATGTTAGTCCTCCTTTATTTTTAGTGAGTTTTTATTTAGTTTCAACCAAGACGATTAACTTATCATCTCCGATATAGTCGATGAAGAAGTCAGATACTGTTTTACCTTGTTCATGCAAGTACTGCAATACAGAATAAAAAGCTTTACTAATACGGAAGGTATCATTTTCTACATCCCAAGTAAAGTAAGTCTGGTTTTCGTTAAAGATCTCGTCTTGAAGATCATCAAATGCTTGATAAGCTTCTTCATTCTCCTCATCATAGCAACCGAATACATCGCCATTCTGGTCGACAAATTCAACCAATTTGTCATAAATTTCTTGTAATGTCATTTGTTAGTCCTTTTAGTTAAGTTAATGTTAATTCCTACTGAATAGTAGGAGGAAGCAGATATATTACAATCTGCAACCTGCTACTATCTTATACTAAACTAGGTTCAAAGTCTCTTTGAAATGCTTTGATATGACTCTTCAAACCATAACTGTGGTCATTTGCTTTTACTGCATAAACGTCATATCCACGTCTAGTAGAGTATACGTATCCAGCTACTTCATATACATCGTTATGATATGTAAAACGTTTACCTAACCATTCCATCTTAAATGGACAATGTGGATTGTTTTGAGCATTCTTAAGAGCATGTTTATAAGCTTGTTGAGCTGCTATTGATTTGTATGGGCAACTTGAATCTAATTCTTCTGCTGATATTTTACCAGTAAATCCAGAAGAGTTGTAGGATATATTACCCAGCTCTATTGTTAATCCGTATTGAGATTCTAGCTGTCGTTTCATTGCATTAAAATCTCTACGAAAGTCTTGCAATTTTTGTGTTGTGATCATTTTCATTCTCCTTAGGTTTTATTTGTTATTCTTGTATTTTATTATCATCATTAAATGGATATCTAGATCCGATTAATAAATAAATATAGGTATTACACTTTCCAAAGAACCATTTACTAAAGATATCAATTTCATCTCTAGATACAAATAAGAATGTTTCATCTTGTAATGAGTGCTGGGTTGTTTCATAATCTCTATTCAATTCTAAATATTCTTCTTTACTCATATTAACAACTTTTAACATTACTCGTTCATACATTTCACTAGCAAAGCAGTCGCAAATTGTATTACGTGTCTTTAGATCTTTAATCTTATATAAAGTTGTAATCATACAAGGATCTATTGCTTCACCTTCTGTTAAACGTAAAGAATCAGATATCTTAGCAATGAAGTCTTCAGGAAATGCATGACTTCCTTCAAAGGTACTTAAGACAAACTTTCTATATTCAGTTTGTTTAGTTTGTTTTTGGTTGTTGTAGTAGTCAAACAATTGTGTAATACGTTTAGCTGTTTTTGGCATCAATGCTTTTTCTTTAATGATTGCATTATATAAAGAGTTTCTCATCATGTTTTTCTCCATAAAGTTAAAGAGTAGGATATTATATCCTACTCATAGTTAGGTTAATTTTTCATTTGATTTGCAATATTCTTAGTAGATTTCAAGATATCTAACACAGTCTTTAAAACAGATGTAATGTGCTTACAACCATAAGGTAGATTTTCTGGATTCTTTTCTGGTCGATCAGTTTTCTTTTCATAGTTAGTTAACTGAGCATCCGTATATAATGCAGAACCATGTTTAAGATTACCTTTAAGTGCTCCACCTAAAGTATAATCCATACAATCACAATCTACTTTAATTGGTTTATCTAAGATATTATCTGGAATAGGGAAATTCCCTGCAGCTAATTCTTCTGGTTTCATACCTTGATCTTCTACATCAAAGAAAGCTACTCGGACATTATATCCAGTACCTTTACTACTCTTAACTACAGCAGAAACAGATAATTTCTGCTGAGCTCTATCATATTTCGGTGCTGAGATCTCTAAGATTTCTACATCAGCAGAATCTCTTTTCTTTGCTTTGCTGTTATCTAACATTTGCTGTACTGTAACCATATTGTTCTCCTATTGTTTTGTACAGTTAATTGTGCCTTTACATAAGGCGGTTAGTTAATATTTATTTGTTTTTTAGTAGTATTCTTTAAATCTACTTTAATATCTGATAGATACTTTATATCATAGATATCAGTATCAAAGGATATCAAAGCTCTTGGATGCTGCATTATAAAATAGCTAGCTTCAGATTCTGTTAAATTCTTAGCTTTAATAGAACCATCAAAAGCATCAACCACGACAATCATATCATTCTCCTTAGGTTATAGAGCAGGAATATTTCATCCTGCTCTTTGTAGTTTTAGTTGAAGATACTTGTAAATCTATGTTTAATTCTATTATAGATTTGTGCGAAGTTATATCCGTTATCTAACATAGATTTCAGAGGCTGATAAAGATCTCCTAAACGATCTTTACATTTCATATAACCAGGTATACTTCCTCGTGAACCTCTACGTCCTTCACCAGAATAAATATCGCATGCATACAATACTGAAAAGAATCTTACTTCATCATCAGTGTAGTAGGTACTCCCTCTCTTCTTACTATCGAAAATATTGGAATAATCACCACATCTAAATGATGCGTGTACTAAATATGGATTCTTCGTTTTTAATGCATCATCTAAACGAACCAGACTAGACAACATAGTTGTAACTGTTTCATAGTTTGACATAACATACTGTTCATTAAATAACTTATCGTTAAATACTGATTGTATGAATGTATTCAATGCAGCAGCGGTATCTAACTGACGTGAATCATACATCTTACTTGCATGCATAAGTGGAGCGATAGCTTTAACTATCTGTTCAGTATCTCCATCATATAACCAATTCAACACACCAACAATTTCTTGTGGAGGTGTTAAGAACTTGAAGATACTTTTAGCTAATCGTTCAACAGATATTGTAGAAGCTAATTCTTCTCTTGTGAAGTTCTCCAAATGCAAGAAGATATTTTCTTCTGGATTACTTGCTATCTTCTGCACTATATAACCACGTGTATGTGTATCTTTAACATTAGATAGATTAGGATAATATGCCAATCTATATCTATAAGATGACATACAAGCAAATAAGTTTTCTATAACCTCATCAGATAATACTAAATTTGGATTAGCTTCCCATAATGACAATGCTAAATTAGCTGCATCGATTTTACTTTTATCTGATTGACCAACAATTTCAGACATATGTTTCTGTGCATAACCATGATGTCTTTCCAGATTTGCTTTAGTTTCTGGAAATTGATCTATAATTGATTTTAAACTTTCAAAAGCGGTTTGTTTCATGATTTTTCCTTTTAGTTTTAGTTAATTAACTATCTCTGTTTTCTTCCATTGGTACAGAGATATAGAAACCAACTCAACTAGGCCAAAAGGTTAATAGCCTTGGAAGAAACTGTTAGTCTTCCAAGTATATAACTTCAGACTTAGCCATGATTTTAGGCGCAATGAATGGATCTTCTTTGCGTCTATCTTTAGTAATTGCCCAAATAACTGGACATCTACTAAACTGTAGATTATCTAAACGATCATATCCATCAGTCATACAGATAAAGATATCTTGTTTGAACTCATGTACAGTATCTTCTACATATTGAAATGCTGAAGATATTGATGTACCACCATATGAGCAAAGCTGTAAATCTTGTTTACTACCTGGTGTAATAATGATTTCTGTTTCTTTATGTACTTGCGTACTGAAACAAAAGACTCTTATCTTGTATTTCCTAAACTGTTTACAGATAGATACCACATGATCCATAAAGTTCTCTAATTGAGCTTCTGATATAGATCCTGATGTATCCACAGCTACAGTTACTTTTAACTCAGGAGTTACAGTAGGTTTAGGTAAGTAAGCTCCAACAGCTATAGATCTACGTGATGGTTTAGACCATGATGTATCATATATCTTAAAACTCTTAAGATATTTTAACAGTCTAGCTCTCCAAGGAAACTTAGGTTCTGGTAGAGATTTTAAGATTCTATCAAATGCAGAACATTTATCTGGACTGAATGATTTCAAAGCATCAGAAATTCGTTGATTAATCTCATCAACAGTTCGTTCTTCAACAGGTAGATGCTCATCTAATGTAATATCATATCCATTTTGTTTTTGTGTCTTAAAATCATCTTCATCAAAACCATCATTCTCCTGGGCATCTGATGTATTACCACCATTTGTCTCATTCTGCTTATCTTCAAATTCTTTCATTAAGTCTTCGTAGATTTCTTCAGCAGACATGTTATGATATTTCGGATCATATAATCCAAACTTAGGCATTACACCCATTGGATCTGGTCTATCATTTCTACGATTAGTTATTAACATATCGTTAATTGCATAATCAGTAGCCATATTCCAAATTCGTGGATTTTTATTACCTAATCTATCTATTGTTAAAGTCATAAGATGTAGTATTTCATGACAGATAATAAACATAATATTCTTATAATCTAAATCATACTTTTCTGGATCTTTTTCAAGATGCTCATCTAAATATTTAGCATTTAAGTAAATACCTTTACCATCAGTATGAGCTACTGCATCTACAGGAGATTCTTGAAGTACTGTAACTCCACCAATTGACATTGCAATCTGCGATAACATTGGGAAGTCATATATAATTTCCATAAAAGCTTTTTCAGTTCTTGAACAAAGCTTCTTATATACTGATTTACTCATGTTTATTCCTTTTGTTTAGTGATTAAGATTAACTTAACCTCTAGTTGTTGATTCTAGAGGTTAAGCATGTAGTTAGATATTATTTACCATTTGCTAATGTAATCATCATTTCACTAGCAACTGGACCTTCAATCAAGGAATCTAACTCAGGTATGTTAGCTATCATCTTAGCTGCAAATGCTTTCCACTCACGAGTAGGTAAGACAACTAAAGCTTTCAATGTATTAGTCATAGCTGTAATACCTTCTTGACGAGATCTAGATTCTCTCATCAAGCTTGCGCATAAAGATACAAAGCATCCATAGAATTCATTAATAGATGTAGCAGTAAACTTCTTACCTTCTTCGTAGATTTCTCTTGGATCTTGATATCTTGTCTTATCGATTAAGAAAGTCCGCAGTTTAATCGTTGCATCATTACCAACATAACCATTAATAATCTGCAGCTTCAAATCTAAAGATATATCTGTTAGATTTAAGATATCAGATACTGCAGCCCAAGTACGTGGCGTACCAAATTCATTAGCCATAGAATTCATACGTTTAATATCCATAAAGAATTCAGTACCAACCGTACTTAAGAAGGTTATCAAATCAGTATTGACATTATTTTTGGTAGCCCATACCATCCAAGGTTCAATATCTTCTTGTAAATAATAATGCTTGAATCGATTCTTCAAAGCTTGAGGAAGATCTTCAGCATTAATATTACAGTCACGTGGATTACCAGCAGCAACCATAACAGCACCATCAGGTAGTTTATAATTACCAATCTGTCTATCTAAGATTAATTGATAACATGCAGACATAACTGATGGTTGAGCTAAGTTAAACTCGTCAAAGAAGATAATACCTTTCCAATTAGGATCAGTTGGGAACATTTCTGGTAAAGACCAGATTGTGCGCTTCTTTGTATCATCATTCTTATCTACATTAAATGTAGGCAAACCACGAATATCACCAGAATCTGCGCAGTTAGCTAAGCGGATATCAATCAACTCAATACCACGCTCTTTAGCAAGTTGTGCAATAATCTGAGATTTACCAATACCTGGTG
>JAEIGA010011222.1_pt1 | contig 13603 bp, 3 predicted proteins | sample 9270691 | NCBI WGS metagenome assembly JAEIGA01 (sample SAMN17057246, study PRJNA624740) | gut metagenome | biome: biome; isolation source: fecal sample | host: Bos grunniens | place: China: Xizang | collected 2019
ACTGTCAGTGATCATATGCGTTTTGATTACATATGGAATGATGATGACAGCATTACACTCACAAGATACAGCGGAACCGAAGAACATTTAGTCATACCTGTGGAGATCGCCGGACATCCTGTTGCACAGATCGGGGAAGGCGCATTCAAAGACAGTATCATGCTGAAGTCGGTTGTACTGCCGGAAACAGTTAAAGTGATCGGAGCAGAAGCGTTCGCCGGCTGCACCGAATTGGAAGAGATCAATATACCTGACGGTGTGACAAGTATCGGAGATAAGGCATTCTATGGGTGCAGTTCTCTGGATCATGTTGTGATGCCGGATACAGTGACTGTCATGGGAGAACAGGTCTTCGCTCATTGTGAAGCACTGACGGATATCCATCTGAGTGAAAATCTCACAGAGATCCCTGCACAGGGTTTCTATAACTGCACATCTCTCGAAGAGATCGTGATCCCGGATCATGTCACAGTAATTGGTGAACAGGCATTTGAAGGCTGTACAACGCTGGAGCGCGCTGTTCTGCCTGCGTCACTCACAACAGTTGAAACAGGAGCCTTCAATGATGTATCCGAAGATATCGTTATCGACTTTAACGGCAGAAGATATCTTTGGGAACAGATCGATTTCGGAGAAGGAAATGAGATCATTCAGACAGCAGAAGTCATCTGTCATCCTGCCCAGGAAGACAGGATCCCTGCGGAAACACCGGTCATCCGTTATCAGGATGACCAGGGAGTCCTCTTTAAGGCGGCAGGAGAAACAACAGTCAAAGAAGGAACTGTCGTATCATTGATATCTGCCGGAGAAGGTGCACTCAGGTATACGCTTGACGGAAGCGATCCTGTCAGCAGCGGTATCCTTTACACATCCGAGATCATCCTGAAGTTCGACTACAGCAGCAGGATCACAGTGAAAGCAGCTGTCGTTCCTGCAGAGGACAGTGAATACCGCAGCAGTTCTGTGGCAGAAGCAGTCTTCCTCAGGAAAGAGAATACCTGGCAGGAAGATCCGGGTGATGTGACAAGACCTGACGCTGATGAAGTCAGTGAAGTGATCCCGGATGGTATCTGGGTCACCGGAACCGATCAGGAATTCGTATATAACGGAAAAGCACAGACATTCAGCAGCCTGAAAGTCTATGACGGAAACAAACTGCTGAAAAAGAACACAGATTACACGGTCAAATACACAGACAACATCCATTCATACGGAACACCGCTTCTGACGATCACAGGCAAGGGCAGCTATACAGATAGGATAGAGATCCCGTTCGTGATCAGTCAGGCAGACCTAGCAGAAGCTTCCGCTTCCGATCTGTCTGCAGCATACACTGCAGCATTAAAGGATCCTTCTCCGGTCGTTTCTTATAACGGTCTGAAGCTCAGGGAAGGAACGGACTTCATTGTTGAAAACAGACCTACCACGGCTGAGCTTGAAGCAGGCGGCATGTTTGAACTGGTGCTGACGGGAATCAATGATTTCTATGGAACCGAAAGTGTCATGATGTATGTTTCACCGAAGGCAGTCAGGACGGTAGCTGTATCCAAAGTTACTGTCAGTAAGATCGCTCCTGTTCCGTTTGTTAAAGGACAGAAAGTCGATCCTGCTTCCCTGACAGCTGCAGGAGGTGCACCACTCTCATTCAAGTACAGCAGGAAAGAACTGAATACAGATCAGTACACACTGTCTGTCACAAATGATGAGAAGCCCGGAACAGCATATCTCGTCATGAGCGGTACAGGCATACCGAATGAAAGCGGTACTGCCTTCACCGGAACAAAGAAGATCAGCTTCAAGATCAGCGGACCGGCAATACAGACAAGCATCAGGGCAGCTGAAACGAGCTTCCCTTACGATGGCCGTACCAAGTCGCTTGTCCTGCTGGACAATGAAACAGATGAAGTTCTGACAGAGGGAACAGATTACACGGTCAGCTGGAATAAGACCCCTGTCAATGCCGGTAAATACACGGCAACCGTAAAAGGCATTACCTACTCCGGAAGTATGAAACTGACAGTTATGGTAACACCTGTAGCGGAAGACATCACATACTCCTACAGCAGGCAGTATGTCAAAGGCGGAAGTCCCGCAGTCACCGTCAGAAGCGGCGGACTGCTCCTGAAGAAGGGAACAGATTATACCGTGACATACGGTAAGCTGACAGGACTGACCCAGACAATGACCATTAAGATGAAGGGCAACTACAGCGGTACATTCAGCGAAACCGTAACATTTGATCCGAAGGATCTCAGTGAAGTAACGATGAGTGTCAAAGATACTGCTTATTCATCCAAAGCAGGCAAAAACTTTGTTCAGCCTGTACTGACCGATACCAACGGAAAGACGCTCAAAGCAGGTACAGATTATGAGAAACCTGTATCCGGCAGTGAAGCGTATACCTATGTGAAAGACACACAGGTAACTGTAGGAACCGGCACAAAAGCAGTGAAAGAATACCGTGCGGCAGGTGAAGCTGTCAGAAAGACAGATATCATTCCTGCCGGAGCAATGATCAAAGTAACGGTAAAGGCAAAAGGAAACTATACCGGATCGATCAGTGCTGTATACATGGTCATCTCAGCTGTGAACAGACTGACCGGCGCGAAGGTAACAGTGAAAGAAACATATGAGTATACCGGAAAGGCGATCATACCTTCCATCAATGACATTGAAGTGATCTTGAAAGACGGTACTGTTCTTTCACCGGAAGACTTCGAGATCATCTCAGTTTCCGGCAACATCAAGCCTTCGAAGAAAGCAAAGGTAACAGTCAGAGGCGTCAACGGAAGAGGATACGGAGGTACAGCATCTGGTCTCTTCACGATCGTACGCCAGACCATGGAACTGACAGCAGAAGAAGCCGAAAACACATACAACAGATAAACCAACACTGCAGCAGCACAGGGATCGGGCATCCCTGTGCTGTTTTCAGTTCATTATTAAAGCAGCAGGAAATCATGTAAAATGAACATAAATACTGTAAAACTGTATTCAGGAGTCAGGCAATGGATGTGAGAAAAACAAAGCACTATTATGATGTATCAGCCGGTGATGCTGTATGTACATGTGATTACTGCAGGAATTATGTCAAAGAGATCAGAAGTGCATATCCTGTGCTGGCAGAATATCTGGAGACTATGGGAGTCGACATTGAGAAGCCGTTTGAAACAATGCCCTTAGAACCGGACGAATCCGGGAATATAACTTATATCGGATCTCAGTATGTGGTTCTGGGAGACTCCTCCGGATTTGAGGAGACCGATATTGCAGGAGTACATATCGGTATCGCGGACTCACATCCGATGACGGGTCTGCAGGAAGAACACTTTGTACTGGAAGTATCAGAGATCGATCTGAAATGGACGATCCAGGAGAACGTTCAAAAAAGCAACTGATCAAAAGCTGATTCTTTATACATTCATTTGTGCGGACTGAGTCCGAAAAAACAACAATCTGGTATCTTATCTGATAATTGAATAATAAATGTGAGCTTTCACCATCGACAGCAATAACTGCGCAGAGAAGGTAAGGCCTTTAATAGTGTTACAATTCCGCGGTTTTTGTATATATATGAAAGCGCTTACTGATTTTTATGCCCATATTACGATATACTTTTTGTAATTTAATTACTGACTTTCATCATTGTACAGATATCATGCACAAGCACTGAGGGAGGCTTATATGAACAAGCTATTGAAACAGTTATTGGCGGTACTGCTGGCACTACAGGCATCACTTTCCAGTATTTCAACGACTGCTCATGCCGAAGAAGAGGACGGCAGTATTCCTCCTTATGACACGTCAGAGCAGATCGAGGAAGAAGATGAAGAAATCACTCTGCTCACGGAAGATGGGAATGAGGAAGAAAACGTCATTGTTCTTGAGCAGGGAGAAGAAACCGGAACAGAGGTCACTGAAGGAGAACTTCCGGCAGCAGAATCATCAGAAGTTCCCGAAGTGACGGAAATACCGGAAGTGACGGAAACTCCGGAAGTTACAGAGCCTGAGGAACCTGAAGAACCCGAAATTACAGAACAGCCGGAGGAAACAGAGTCTCCCGAAGTGATAGAACCGGAGGAGACCGAAGAACCTGCTGAAGAAGAACCGGAAGAACTGCTGGAACTGGATGAGAGTGAACCTCTGCAGCTGAATATTACACCGAAAGACTATACAGGCAGTGTTCCTATTCTGAACGCGGAGTATAACGCATATCTGGATGACGGTCATTATACCATTCGCTATACGAACAACTCTGGTTTACCGGTATATATCGTGGCGATCAAGGATGATGCCATCTGGTTCCTTGACCGTGAAGAAAGTACCTCCGGTACATTCTCAAAGGATGTGAAATTCGATCTTCCCGCAGGACAGTATGAGATGCACACCGGTTATTTCCTGTTTGGTGATTTCTACATCTCAGGCGATTTCTATAAAGTGGTCGTTCTGCCTGCACCGCAAGTTATAGAAACAGGAGACTTCCATGGCTTCTCAGCCGGAAAGTATGCATATATCGATCTTTACGCATACGCGATCCTGGGCGGAAACTATGATCTGAATGCTGGATTGGATTATGACTATATCCTCCTGAATATCTCGAAGGATGAACCGCTCTATGAAGCCAATACGCTGAATTTCCTGAAGTATAACCAGAAAGACGGCAGATTCAGAATTGAACTGGGCAACCCGAATTCCTACGGCGGTCAGGGATATTATGACGAATATCCTTACGGAAGCTTTGATCTCCGGTTTGTCGCAAGAGGAAGCGGTACGGTAAAGAACGGATATATCTTTGCGAGCAGCAGCTCCACCCATGTTGATATCATGCAGGATATCAAGCCGACAGTACTCTATTCTGACGACGATCTCCAATACGGAGCCCTTTACTATAAAGGACAGACAGCCCATATCAACTGGTGGTTCGGGGATGATTATGACAGTGATGTTCCGGATCAGCCGGATAACCGCTTTGACGGTATTGACCGCAGGGTTACGTTCAAATCCGGGAATCCCAAGATCCTGACAGTTGACGCCAACGGTACGGTAACGGTTGTCGGCCTGCCGAAAGACGGGTCAGCGGTTGCTGTGGATATTACGATCACCAGTGTTGCTGATCCGACAGTAGAGACAATCCATGTGATCAATGTTTATCCTGCTCCTGCAGGCAGTCCCAGAATGGGTGTCTTATATGGCGGACAGGAATATAAAACATTTAACTGGACGATAAAAAAAATGATAGAGAGCGCCCATTATGTGGATGTGGTCTACTCGCTTGAAGGACCCGGTTTATCCGGAATGCCTGTGCGCTTTACATCCAGTGATGATCAATTGCGTATTGAAGATCCAAACACTTCTGAACAATTGACTTCATATGTTGGATACCTGAACTCTGAAGGAAAGGTCCAGATCAAGCTCATCGGCTGGAACGGCGGTTCATTTACCCTGACAGCCACTACTCCAATGGGCAAGACTGCGACCGTTACCGTAAATGTTGACGGACTTAGTCATTCACTTGCCGGTGCATCGTCAAAGGACAGCCAATACTTTGTAAACGGAAAGGCTGTCTCCGGATGGATAAAATATGACGCAAATACGGGTAAATATATTTTCGGCAAGGATGTATTCAAAGGAGTAATAGAACCCAGTCATCAGTTTATCTGGTATGCTGATCCTTCAACGAAAAAAGTCGTTACCGGAGATGCCGAAAACAATCTGCCGGATACAGTGAAGAAGATCGACGGTAAGCTTTATGCATTCGGTGCAGGAGACGGCCTGATTCTTTACGATGCAGGCGGAGAAGCCGGCGAAGGCTGGATAACCATTGACAGTGAACAAATCGGCGATTCCTATGATCTGTATGTGTCCAAGACCGGTGAAATACAAACAGGATGGGTAAATACATCATCCGGCTGGATATACTTTAACAAGGACTACGGATATCATGAATCGAGTACATTCGTTCCCGCACGCAGTGGTAAAGGAATGACCTATGTAGATAAATACGGACAAGTCATTTATGGTATCCTGGTCGTACCTGGCAAGCCTACACAGCGTTTGGACGAAGGCGACGGTCTGTACAGGATCATCAGTCTCGACGATTGGTTCTGGGTCAAAGACGGAGCCTTCTATACCGGCTGGCTGTACCTCCACGAGGATAAGAATCATAATCTCTACTGGGACTCCAATAATAAGAATGTTCTGGAAAAGATGTATTTTGATCCGAATGATCACGGCGCGATGCAAAAAGGAACCTTTACCGTAAACGGTAAATCTTACTTTACGGATATATCCATGTATCCTGAATTCTGTGCGGACAGCTATGATTACTATGAAACGGTACAGACGATCAATAATCTGTATTACGGAATGAAGTATCCGGAAAAGTACGCATTGTTTGACGGCAGAGTCATCGATGCTGACGGTGCTGTTGTCTCAAACAAACTGGTGAAGATCGCTGTTGAGATGACAGGTGTATTTTATACAAAGTACGTTTATGCGGATACAGACGGATATCCTGTTAAAAATACTACGCAGAACGTGAACGGGCATAACTATCGCTTTGATTCCAACGGCTGGCTGGATATGCTGAATATGGATCCGACAGACTGGATATACGGTGACAAGGATAACAATAACCAGACAGTATACTGCTCGCTGAAAAATGCAGAGAAACCGGAAAATGGGTTCTACTATTACGGTGCTGACGGTAAGAAGCTGACCAATGTAATGTTCTACGACAGCTACGGCAGAAGGGCAGCGATGGTAGATGCCAAGGGAAATTTAGTGGTCAGCGGCATAGCGACAGTCAGATCGTTCCTTGGCGCAAGTGCATTGTCTTATCCACATATCGCAGATGAAAACGGCAAAATCATAAGATCCGGCAGTACGGAACTGGCACAGATCGTTACTGTTAAGGGAAAGAAGTATATTGTTGACGATCTTGGTGTTGTATTGAAGGACAGTAAAGAACCGGTTCCTGCGATCACGGAAGACGGTGAGACAGATGTCATTGTCATGGCAGACAAGAACGGTGTTCTTATCAGCAAAACGTTCAAGACACTCAGCGACAGCACACACGGTACATATAAGGTCTGGCTTAATGAAAATGGTTATGTTGCGCAAAACATATCAGGATGGCTCTACGATGATGGAAATGCTGATTATTACGCTTTAAAGCAGGGCGGCAAGTCATATCTTTGCTTCGCAGGACCGGATTACCTGTTCTTTGTCATCCCGGGCAAGACAGCGATTCCCGGATTCCCCGGAGAAGTCTTTAAAACAGGATGGTTCGGAAACGGGGATTCTCCGATCTATATCAACAAAGACGGTTCCATCAAGACCGGATTTGTAAATCACGCCGGGGACACACGCTATGTGCATGCATCCGCAGTCGGTATAGTCTATGTATTATATGGCGATACTATATTAATTGGATATGATGACTACAATATATTGTTCAAGATCGGCGGAAAAATCTACTGTTTCGATCCGCTCGGCAGGGTGGTCATCGGCTGGGTACACTTTGAACGGGCAGTTATCACTGATCCGGACAATTATCTGTTTATGGGGCAGCAGTCAGGTACACAAGTGTATGATGCATGCATGTACTTTGATCCGAAGACCGGCGCTGCAGCAACCGGTAAGAAAAAAGTACCTACTCCTGCACTGTACAATGGTGATATTTCCCTCGGTGAAGAAGATATATTCAACAACAATGCAAAGCGGATCAATACCACGGCTGTACAGAACACTCTGAACTTCGATTCCAATGGTGTACTGATCCGTGGAAAAAATACAAAAGTCGGCGATAAGCTGACGGAAGTCGGTGCGGACGGCGTGGTAGCTGCCGGTAAGGATCACTGGGCTGATGCCAGCAAGGAAATGTACATCCTCAAGAACGGTACCGTGGCATCCGGCAGAATGAAGATCGACGGAGTCTATTACTACTTCGATCCAGTGACAGGATACAAAGTCACTAACGCACTGCGCAAGACCGGCAGTAAATGGTATTACTACAACGAATTCGGTAAACAGGCTACCCCGGTCATGGGAAAGAACTATGAAGTAACTCTTCCGAAATACATGCAGGATGAGTGGGGAGATAAAGCCTGGGTCTATCTGGGCAGTGTATATGATAAACGCCTGACTGCTGTCTGGAACAAGGACGGTTCCCTGGCGAAGATCGTTTACCATGAAACAAACAAACCGGCAGCCGGTGAATGCATCAGCTTCGGTCTGTGGGATACAGATGACGATGACATTTCCAGACAGTATATCATCGCCGGTCTGAACGGATATGTCCTCGACAGCAAGGGTCTGCCGATGACCGGAGTCGTCTCCGGATTCAGCTATAAGGCTGACACCAGAAGTGATACCTATTCTTACACGATCGGTAAAGACGGCTCTAAAGTCTACACAGGCTACGGTCTCTCGCTGGTCAAGACCGATAAGAAGTACTATGTCATGTACCTGGGAGTTCTGTATACAGGTCAGGATCAGATCGTTCCGATCGATAACTGGTCAGCACTTCCTGAGTCCGAACGAAAGTCTTTGGATGAACTGGCAAAGAATGCCAGCGTCATTGGCAGCAGACTCTATGTCATGCTGAACAGGGATGGCAGTGTTGCAGTAAATACAACGAAATTCTGCAGCGCGCATATCACAGACAGTATATTTGGCAGCGATGTTGCAGGTATGTTTACCTCCAACAAGCAGGGGGTGATCCTTGATCTGATCAATACATTCTATCGTGTAGGGAAGAATACCTATGTGAGCGGAGCGGCAGAAGGAGACTTCACCGGGACATGGGAAGCCGAAATTCCGATCACAAAAATAACAGGAGCCGATGAAATGAAAACTGTATATGCAGTTTTGAAAGGAAACGGGAATAAAGTCCTTGGATTCTATGATGCGGATACAAATAAAGGCTTGACCGGTGCATATGTGCTTCCGATGAGCGCTACGTTCATAACCTGGCTGAAGAACGGCCAGCCGCAGACCGGCAATCAGAGCTTCAGCTACTACGGGATTAAGTTCAAGTTCTATGTTGATCCGGGCATGATCGGAACATATCCTTTGTGGTAATAAGCATTGAACAAAGGCAGGATCTCTATATGAGCTGACAGCGAAGCATCTGCAGGAATGCAGGTGCTTTTTGAATGTGCAATGCATGATGTTTCCAAATTCTGTGATGGACAGGTCAAAATGTGAAAGAAGTCTGCAGAGAGAGAAAAACCGCGGGATCAATGAGAGCATGGCTCTGCAGATCCCACGGTTTTAGTGTTTTGTTTGTGTCCTGTCAGATCGTTCCCGCTGCCGGAATCACAGCGGTCAGTGAACTGACAGGAACTGTGTCCGGATCAGGTACATATGTTTTGGATCCTTTTCTGGTTGTGGAAACTCCATGAGTTGATTCATGGAATGACAGCAATTAATAGAACTGCAGTATTGTTCCGGCCATATTCGGATCGACGTAGAACTTCACGTCTAAACCGTAAGCGTCGACCGACTTAGTTCCGCTCTGCGGCTGTCCGTTTTTGAGCCATATCATCATTGATCGACTGCCGAGGTACATCATGAAGAGACCTGTCAAAGGTTTTCCTGAGTAGGCATCATAGAATCCGGTGATCTTATTTCCGCTGTATTTGACCAATGCTTCGATTTCAACTGAACTGTCAATGGTTACTGTATCAATCGGCATCCTGAATTCTCCGGAACCGGAAGGAATCTCCAGGGCATTGCTGAAGTAAGTGGTCTTTCCGACTTTATACAACGGGGCAACAAGATCAAGTACGATACCCTGTTTGTTGGTTGTAAATGTGCAGGATACAGATGATCCAAAGTATGAGGAATGATCTAATAATGCGGTAGCGTACCGCTTTGTATTGACTGCTACGCTGCCGTCCGGATTGAACATGACATACAGACCGGATCCATAGCATTCTGCGATCCATGCCAGTTCATTCAGGCTCTTCTGCTCGGCTGCCGGCAGACCTGACCAGTCACTGATCCTGACGACTGCGCTGGGATTACTGATGATCAGTCCCTCAGACATGACGTAATATTTCTTTCCGTTCTTTACCAGGGACAGACTGGCGCCGGCGGTGACCTTTTTGCCGTCTTTACCGATATTGAATGTATAGCTGTCAAAATCATCTTTGAATGTGAAGTTTGCGGTGACACCGGTCATCGGAAGACCCTTGCTGTCAAGGACATAACCGTTCAGACCTGCTGTGATATAACTGATGAATTTGTCGTTTGCGCTGCTCCAGAGCCCGAAGCTCACACTTTCGCCGGCAGCCGGTTTACTGGTGCCGTAATAAACGATCTTTGCAAGGGAACCGTCTTTGTTCCACACAGCATACAGATCTTTTCCGTTCGTACTGCCGATCATGACCTGATTGACAATTCCCCATTTGTCCTGCATATAGCCGGGCATATTGACATTGAACGGTCTCATAGTCATGTCCGGTGTTTCCTGTTCACCATACTGACCGTAGTAATACCATTTACTGCCTGTTTTACGCAGTGCATTGACGACTTTCAGACCGGTATCTGTATCGAAGTAATAGTACTTGTCATCGACCTTCGTTCTTCCTGTTGCCAGCACACCGTTCTTCAATACATATGTATTCCTGTTGGCATCCGACCAGTGCGGTGCGCCTGATGTGACGACACCGTCAGCCCCGACTTCACTCAGTTTTTTTCCGACTTTTGTATTCTGATCACGGATCAAAGCGCCGTCTAATGTGAAGTACAGTGTTTTCAGAGAAGCTGTCGTATTGACTCTCTTGGCGTTATTCGGGAATGCACCTTCTTCACCAAGTGAGATCTCACCATTGAATACATACGGTACGGGAACTTTGGCTGAGCCGGTCACTGCAGCCCCGGTCTTATCATCAAAGTACATGTACACATCGTCCAGTGTCTTCACGGCGGTCAGGATCTCTCTTACAAACTCTTCCCCGTTGACTATAACAGCATGCTCGAAGTGTACCCATCCGGTGATCGCAAATCCATCCTCATCAAGGAAATATGTCTTTCCTTTGATACTGTACAGGAGGTTGCTGTGGACACCCTCAGGATATGGCACATACTCTCCGAAAAGACGGTACGCATAGCCTGTGCCTTCATAATTGAACGTTCCGATATATGTTGTTTTCTGATCGTGTTTGACAAGTCCGCTCTTGATCGATCCGTCTTTGTTCAGATAGATCGGAGAATCACTGTTTCCAAACCATCCGGTCTGGAAAGTGTCTCCCGATGTGCCCGGAATGATCGTTTTTCCGGGAATGACACAGCCCGGGTAGCCGCCTGAGGCAGAGATCGCCAGCCACACTTTCTTGTTAACATACAGACCATAGTAATAATTTCCGTCATAATAGAGCTCAGGCCCGTTTCCTACGGCCCGACCCTGCGCATCGAAATAGACTTTGAATGTACCGTTGGCTTCTGTTGTAACAGTCTTGAATGTTTTTGATACAAGCACGCCGTTCTTATCTGCCATGACAGATGCTGTACTATTGTCGTCAAACCGTGCTTTTACCGGTTCGCTGCTGTTTTTCTGTACAATGCCGTTATAGTCAACGATATATGTTTTACTGCCGACTTTCACAGCCTTGAATGCACTGGATGTATCGTTGACCACGATCTGTCCGTAAGAATCCGCAATGTATGTTTCGGAAGCAGCACCCGGAGCCTGACTTGTTTTGACTGTTGCAAGCTTATTGACGACAAGGCATCCCTTGGCATCAACCATAACGACCGGATTGCCGGATTCATCATAGATCAAAAGAGATGTCAGCTTTTTGCCGTCTGCGCTGTGGTATGTATATCCTTCCTCTGGTTTCTTTGCGTTCTTCAGTTTGGAATATACGATGCTGGTTAACGATTCGGAATCATAAAATCTGAAGGGTGTTGAATACAGGGCATCTGTCACCAGATATCCTGCCGCGTCAAAATAATATGTTTTGCCGTTGATGTTCTTCCATACACTTTTCTCCGGCCTTCCGTCACTGCCTGTGTAAACATAATATCTGTCATATTTACTGCCGTCCCAGACAGCGATCCTGACCAGTTTGTTACTGACGATGGCTCCATCGGAATCGACTACGATTCCCTGTGTCGGATGCAGTCCGTACTTTTCAGGGAACTTACCGTTACCGAATAAACCGCAGTTCAGCAGCGGTACCGTATAGTAATCGCCGGCTGCGAATTCCGAAGTATAAGCTTTATCGGAGATATATGCTTTCGTACCTGCATAGAATGATCCGAGCCTCATGGCACCATTATTACTGGGATCGAAGTACATCTTTTCGACAGCACCCTTAGCAGTCGTGTTCCATGTATAAGTACCGGTTTTGCTGTCGAAGTGAAGATACAGCCATCCGGTATGGAAAGCACCGCTCTTTACCCAGAAATAATCCGTTCCGTTTTTTGTGAAAACCTTGTAGAATCCATCTGCTTCCGTCAATTCCTGTGTAACACCGGTTTTGACATAGATGCCAATGGCTTCTCCGGAATTATCTACATAAGTAAATCCTTTACCGGAACGCGCAGGCACAAATTCGCTGTACACCGTGTAGCCGAATTCCGGATCCAGATAATAAGTACCGTATATGGTATCTGTCCAGCCTGTCTGTATCTCACCGTTCTTGTTTACATAGGCATAATATTCTTCAAACAGTTTCTCGTGACTGATGGGAACAGATCCTTCTGCAGGGACCCCGTCTTCTATATGCACGATCAGGCCGTTATTGGCACTGAATGCATACAGTTTGCCGTCGATCCTGGCAGTCGTATCACCATAACCGTTCTCCGGATCACCGGTAACAAGCTTTTTCGTAGACGGATCTGCATAATAGATCTTCTGATTTGCCGGGTCTGTATATCCTTTGAATACATCTTTTCCCAGGACATACGAATCTGTCAGAATGTCATAACGGATCCATCCGATTGCCGGTTTGCCGTTGATCAAGAACTGACTGTTCTTGACTGCTGAACCGGCAAAACTGTTGGTTATGCCGTCTATGTTGATCGTAACTGTTCCCGTTCTGCCGATCGGGGTGGATACATTGATCTTATAGGAGCCAGGATCAAAGCATCTGACCAGTGCCATGACTGTTCCGTCAGTGCCCACAATGCCTGTATAGAGATTTTCATAGACTGCACTGTCACTGGGAGGAATGGATGTATCTGTCTGGAACTGCATTCCTCTTCCGTCTGCACTGAAGGTGACCGGCATACCGAACAGTCCGTCCAGCGGCTCTTCAAACCTGAAGATCACTTCTGCCATATGGGCTGAGGCAGGATTGGATGGATATAAATACTTCTGCTGAGTTCCGATCGTCCAGTTGAACGTGGTGTATTCCTGACCGTCAAACCGGACTTTCAGATCGGATTTACCGAAAACAACATGCCTGACCGGAACGACAATACTGTCAGTCAGCGCCGGGTAAGCGGTGCTCTTTGCGGTAATCGTTACAAGTTCTGTTTTACCGACATCAGGCAGTCCTGTTACCGTTACAACACCGTTCGCATCAACTTTGAGGTATTTGGTATTGCTGGATGTATAGGTTATCCTGCGGTCGATCCCTTCGTATTC
>JAEIGA010011223.1_pt1 | contig 13602 bp, 7 predicted proteins | sample 9270691 | NCBI WGS metagenome assembly JAEIGA01 (sample SAMN17057246, study PRJNA624740) | gut metagenome | biome: biome; isolation source: fecal sample | host: Bos grunniens | place: China: Xizang | collected 2019
ATAAAGCTCTGGCAGAAGCGCATAACCTCTCCGTCGGACTTGCCGGTAGGATCGAAGTCGGAGCCGCCCTTACCGCCGCCCATGGGAAGACCGGTAAGAGAGTTCTTGAAGGTCTGCTCGAAGCCGAGGAACTTCATGATGGAAGCGTTAACTGTGGGATGGAAGCGAAGACCGCCCTTGTAAGGACCGATAGCGGAGTTGAACTGTACACGGTATCCGCGGTTTACCTGAACCTTGCCGTTGTCGTCAACCCAGCTTACTCTGAACTGAATCTGACGCTCAGGCTCTACCATACGCTCAAATACACCTGCCTCAATAAGATCGGGGCGCTTTTCTGCAACAGGCTCAAGAGATTCAAGAACCTCTTCTACAGTCTGATGAAACTCGGTCTCGCCGGGGTTTCTCTTGCACACATTCTCGTAAACACTTGCGAGATAAGAATTCTTAAGTGCCATTATACATACCTCTTTTGTTATAAAATTCACACATATTAACGTGCTAAAATGTACTTTTTCATTATACTACAATATTTTTCATTTTGCAATATATTTCGGCAAAAAAATCCGAAAAATTATTGTTAATTTTTTGAAAATATAAAGCTTTATAGCATTTGTACAACCAAAAGTAATGTTTACGCGGCAAATTAAATATATATTACTAAAATTGTTTTGTCACGGAGGGTATGTTGTGCAAAAGCTGCGGAGATTTATGGTTAACGGCGTAATACTCGGCGCAACCTCTTTATTTTTGCGCGGTCTTGGAGTAGGATTCGGTGCATTTGTTTCAAGAGTGCTTGGAGCTGACGGCATGGGACTGTTTACGCTTATTATGAGCGTTTACGGACTTGCCATCACTGCGGCGGCGGCAGGTGTGAACCTGGCTTCCACAAGAATGTGCGCCGAGGCGCTTGGAAGAAACGATGCTGCCGCACTGAACGCATCGCTGAAAAAGTGTCTTGCTTATTCCGTTGTCTGCGGCACTTTGGCGTGCACTCTTTTGTTTTTTGGAGCGGAATATGTAGCTTCGGTTTGGCTTTCCGATATACGCTGTACCCTCTCTTTGCGGCTTCTTGCGCTGAGTCTGCCGTTTATTGCAGCCTCTAATGTGCTTCACGGATATTTTACCGCGGTGAGGAAAGTATCAAAAAGTGCCGCGGTGCAGATATTCGAACAGCTTTTCAAATTTTTCATAACCGCATTTGCACTCCTATACATCGTCCCCGACGGAATCGAATATGCCTGCATGGCAATAGTCGGCGGCGGTGCGCTGGCGGAGATAGCTTCATTTCTTATGGCACTTACCCTGTATCTTGCAGACAGACAAAAGAAAAAATCCGGCAGTGTTTCAAAAAAAGACAGCAAAAAGCTTACATATGAGCTTTTCGGAATAACTCTCCCTGTTGCAGGCGCCGCACTTATAAGATCCGCGCTCACCACCGTCGAACACATCCTGATTCCACGCGGTCTTGAAAAAAATCCGCTTACAGCCAATACGGCTATGGCGGCATACGGTGTACTTTGCGGCATGGTAATTCCTGTTATAATGTTTCCGACGGCACTTCTCTATTCGTTCACCGGACTTTTAGTGCCGGAATTTGCACAGTCCGATGCAGAGGGCGATACAGTACGGCTTCGCAGTATGGTAACTCGCTCCCTGCGGCTTACACTTATTTTTTCTATCGGATGCGCATATGTAATGACCGTTTTTTCTGATGAACTCGGTATGCTGATATATGCAAATAACGAAGCCGGAAGATTTATCGGAATAATGGCACCGCTGATTCCCGTAATGTACCTCGACCATGCGGTTGACGCCATGCTGAAGGGACTTGGAGAACAGCTTTACTGCATGAAAATAAATATCGCGGATGCCGCGCTGTGCACATTTCTTGTATGGTTTCTCTGTCCGCGAATAGGCATATACGGATACATTGTAACTCTGTATGCGGCGGAGATCATGAACGCTTCCCTCAGTATACATAAGCTTTACAAAACCTGCCCATTCGAAGTCAATATCCGAAAGCTTCTCATAAAACCCATAATTTGTGCGTCCGGAGCTTTCTTGCTTCTGAGACTTTCCGGAATTTTCAAACTCCCCTGTACATGGGCTGCGCTGATCGTCGGGGGAGCTGTTTCGGTGGGGATATACGTTCTTCTTCTGATGCTGACAGGCTCAGTCTCTCCCTGTGATATAGGATATCTGAAAAAGCAAAAAATAATGACGCGCTGAAAATCGCATCAGCGCGTCATCGCTTTTAGTATATCAGTCGGGAATAGAATATATCACATCATCATAGAATGTGACCTTGTATGCTTCCGTTATTTCTGCAAGGTATTGACTGAGTGCCTCCGAGGTTATGCCCTCTGCGGCCTCTGTCTGCCAAACGGGAAGTCCCTCTCCCTCGAAAAACATCAGATGCCATCCGTACTCACTTTCGATGATCTCCGCATCGCCTGCCTTTCGTGCAGGGTCAAAACACCAATCATTAAACGCTTCAACTGTTCTTCCCTCGGTGAGATTTTCATAAAGTCCGCCATTGTAATAGGTGCTCTCATCAGCGGAATACTCAAGCGCAAGCAGTCCCAGAGTCTCGGCATTGCCGCCATTCTTAGTAAACTTTTCAAAAAGCTCCTCTGCCTTTGCCCTTGTCTCATCACAGCTTCCCCAATTTTCCTCGGAAAGCAGTACATGGCGGACATTTACCGTCTTCGCCTCATTGTAATACGGCTCGGATGTGCGCAGATATACGGTATACATGGTCTTTGACGGATCGGAAAGCACCAGCGTGTCTTTGGAATCCTCGCCAAATGCCCACTCGGACACCTTACTGTTTTCTTCAAACAGCGCACCTTTGGTTTCAAGCTTCGAAAGCTTCGCCTCGATGTCTTTCTCGCTCATTTTGGAATCTTCCGCAAGAAGTATTTTTTCTGCGGTCTTTTCAAACTCCGCTTTGTCGGACGAGCGTGCAAGCTCATTTGCAAGCTCTGCCGCACGGCTCTCGGTAAATGTTCCCTTGGAGCTTTGTCCGTCCTTTGCGTAGTATATCTCAAAGGAGCAATAATCCACATACCTGTATTTATTGGCATTCTCGTCCCTCACGGCACGAAGTACGTCAGCATCGGGCACAAACTCCGCTTTTTTCATAAACTGATACTTGTATGCAAGAGCCTCAAGGAGCTTGGCATCGTTAATATCTTCTTTTGTTATGCCGTCGCCGTAGAGACCGGTATCCATTCTGTCGGAGCGGCTTTTAATCGCCGCCTTTTCCGCGTCGCTAAGCGAAACGCCGCTTGCCGCCGCAGCTTCATTAAGAATAAGGATATCCTCCACCACAAGCTTGGCACCGCCCATAAAATAGTCATACCAGCTCTGATTATCCTCGCTCCTCTGATCGCGCAGGGATTTTTCGGTATCAAGTCCGAAATACTCAACATAGCTTCCGTAGTAGTCCACAAATGTATTGTAAACATCGTTATAATAGTAGCTCATCATAGCGCCGTTCACAGTTATGTTCTCGGTAGATGCCGCAGTTCCTGCTCTCAGCTCATCGCCAATATTCGCATTGCAAGCAGATGCCGCAAACAAAGCCGCTGTAAGTAATAATGATATTGCACTTTTTCTCATTATCGTAATTATTCCTTTCATTACCCTTTTTTAAATACTATGAGGCAAAAAATGCCATGCAGTACATTTTCGCAAAACCGTAGATATTATATCATAATCGCTCAGATATTTCAATCCTTTCTAAAAAAGTTTTACAAAATAACGCCTGTCGCCGTAATAAATTCGCAAACAAAATCGACTTTTTTTGAGCTGTCCTTAAAAATGTGCAATCCACACAAAAAAAGCAACTATTTGCGCGAATATTGTCACAAGAAAATTTTACAGAAATTCTTCTGTAAATATAGACAAGCGAGGTCAAATGTGGTATAATGTAGGATGGTATAATATTTTGTACACTTTAATTAAGGGCGGATGTCGGAATTTATGAGAGTTTTAGTTTTGCCGCTTGGCACAATGCGCGTTAACTGCCTTATTGTATACGACGAGGATACTCGCACCGGTGCCGTGGTTGACCCCGGCGGCGAGGAATGCCATAACAAGATTTTATCGCGGTGTGAGGCGGACGGAATCAAAGTAAAATATATCCTCCTGACTCATGCACATTTTGACCATATGCTGTCCCTCGAAGCACTTCGCGAGGCGACCGGTGCCCCACTCGCCCTGCACGCCCATGACGCCGATTCGATTCTCGACCCCAATCTCACCTATATGGCACAGTTCGCAGGAATCCATGTTGGATGCAAGCCTGCGGAAATACTCCTTACGGACGGAGATACGCTTGAGCTTGGCAACACCGCACTCACGGTGATGCATACTCCAGGTCACACAATGGGCTCGGTATGCTACAAGGCAGACGGAATCATTTTAACCGGAGATACGCTGTTTTCCGGCGGCATCGGTCGGTGTGACCTTTACGGCGGCGATGAAATGACAATAAAGGATTCACTAAAAAGGCTTTCAGACCTTGAGGGAGATTACAAGCTCTTCCCCGGTCACGGCTCCACCACAACGCTCTCACGGGAGCGCGCCACAAACGTATATATAAAGCATTTAACATAAAAGCTCTTACGAAAGGAATTAAAAATATGGACAACAACTATTTAGCCGAGCTTCTTTTCCCCAATATAAAAACGCTTCCCGAAGATATGGAAGCACGCTTTCCTGCACGAAATCTTCCGGAAGGCGCAAAAGTAACACGTTTTGCACCCAGCCCCACCGGATTTGTTCACTTCGGCGGACTTTTCCCCTCCACAGTAGGCGAAAGACTTGCTCACCAGAGCGGCGGCGTGTTTATTCTTCGCATCGAGGACACCGATGCAAAACGTGAGGTTGAGGGTGCGGCCGAGGGACTTATAAAGACCCTTTCCACATACGGAATCAATTTCGACGAGGGCGCTATTCTGGATGAATCCGGCAAGATCTCCGATCACGGAGCATACGGTCCTTACAAGCAGAGTATGCGCGGTGAAATATATCAGACCTATGCAAAACAGCTTATCCGCGAGGGAAAAGCATACCCCTGCTTCACCACCGAAGAAGAGCTTGAGGAGCTTGCGCAGGTAAACAAGAAAGAAGAGCTGAAAAACACCGATTGGCAGGCAGAAGCCGAAGCAAGACGCGCTGAAATGCTGGCTCGCCGCAACTTTACAATTGAAGAAGCCGAGGAGCACATAACGGCAGGTCATCTCTTTGTTGTACGCATCCTTGCTGACGGTGATCCCGAAAAGAAAACAAAATTCACCGATCTTATTAAGGGCAACATCGAGGTTCCCGAAAATGACGAGGACTTTGTGCTCTTGAAATCCGACGGCATCCCAACATATCACTTTGCTCATGCCGTGGACGATCATCTCATGGGCACTACCCACGTAATCCGAGGCGAAGAATGGCTCCCCAGCCTTCCCAAGCACATTATGCTGTTCCGTTATCTCGGATTCAGACTCCCCAAGTATATGCACATAGCACAAATAATGAAGCTTGACGAAGCAGGCAACAAAAAGAAGCTTTCCAAGCGTGACATGGGCGCGAACATGGACGACTACACCCGTATGGGGTACTGCCCTGAGGCGGTGTGCGAGTATATCATGACACTCCTTAACTCCAACTACGAGGAATGGCACGCCCAGAATCCGGACAAGCCTTACACCGACTTCCCATTCAACATCAAGAAAATGTCCACCTCCGGATGCCTCTTTGATTTTGACAAGCTTAATGATGTATCAAAGAATGTCATATCCCGTATGAGTGCCGAGGATGTTACAAAGAAAGTTACCGAATGGGCACTGGAATTTGATCCGGCTTTCGGCAAGGTGCTTGCGGCAGATCCTGCATTTGCCGAAAAGATATTCGCTATCGGAAGAGGCGGAAAGAAGCCGAGAAAGGACCTTTCCACATGGGCGGATGCCAAGCCGTACATGGGCTTCTTCTACGATGCTTTTTATGCTATAGAAGATGCATACCCCGAAAACTTCATGAAGACTGATATAAAGTCCGCTCTTGAAAAATTCACCTCAACCTATGATGAAGCTGACGATATGAACGTATGGTTCGACAAGGTAAAGGCAATTGCCGACCAGCTTGGCTATGCCTCCGATATGAAGGCGTACAAAGCCGATCCCACCGCATTCAAGGGCAGTGTTGCCGATATCAGTATGTTCATCCGCGTTGCCGTGACAGGCAAAATGAACGCTCCCGATCTCTACACGGTAATGCAGATAATCGGAAAAGAAAAGACACTTTCAAGAATAAACGCTATGATTACCGTCCTCGGTGCATAGCACACAAAATAGATATTAAGGAGACACAAAAATGGCTATCGAAGCTTCAAACTTTATCGAAGAATTTATAAACGAAGACCTTGCCGAGGGTAAGGTAACAACAGTCCACACACGTTTTCCGCCCGAGCCTAACGGATACCTCCACATAGGTCACTGCAAGGCGCTTGCAATCGACTTCGGAACAGCGAAAAAGTACGGCGGTATGTGCAATCTTCGTATGGACGACACCAATCCTGCCAAGGAAGATACCGAGTACGTTGACGCCATCAAGGAAGATATTCATTGGCTGGGATTCGATTGGGAGGACCGTTTCTTCTACGGCTCCGACTATTTCGACAAGGACTACGAATATGCCGTTGAGCTTATTAAAAAGGGACTTGCCTATGTATGCGAGCTTAGTGCCGACCAGATGGATGAATACCGCGGCGACTTGCAGAATCCTGCAAAATCTCCTTGGCGTGACCGTCCCATGGAAGAAAGCCTTGATCTGTTTGAGCGCATGAAGAACGGCGAGTTCCCGGACGGAAAATATACCCTCCGTGCAAAAATAGACTTAGCTTCCGGAAACTTCTGGATGCGCGACCCCGTTATCTACAGAATCAAGCATATGCATCATCACCGTCACGGCGACAAGTGGTGCATCTATCCCACCTACGACTTCGCGCACCCCATTCAGGATGCACTTGAGGGAATCACCCATTCTCTTTGCTCCCTTGAATTTGAAATACACCGTCCGCTTTACAATTGGGTAATCGAGAACGTAAGTGTTCCCCACACTCCCCGTCAGATCGAATTTGCACGTCTTAACATAACAAATACCGTACTCTCCAAGCGTTTCCTGCGCGGACTCGTTGAGAGCGGTCAGGTTGACGGCTGGGACGACCCCCGTATGCCCACCCTTTGCGGACTCCGCCGCCGCGGCTACACCGGAGCATCCATTGTTGATTTCTGCGGACGTATCGGCGTTGCGAAATCCGACAGCCTTGTTGATCTTCGTCTGCTTGAAGCCTGCATCCGCGACGAGCTTAACGAAACAGCTCCACGCCGCGTTGCCGTGCTTGATCCCATCAAGGTTATAATCGACAACTACCCGGCTGACAAAACCGAGGAATTTGAGCTTCCCAACCATCCTCAGAACCCCGAAATGGGCACTCGCAAGGTAAAATTCACCCGTGAGCTTTATATTGATGCCGAGGACTTTGCCGAGGTTCCACCTCCGAAATTCTTCCGTCTGAAGCCGGACGGAGAGGTTCGTCTTATGGGCGCGTATATCATAAAGTGCGGCGAGATCGTAAAAAATGCTGACGGAAGCATTAAAGAGATTCACGCCACTGCCGATCTTGAAACAGGCAACGGAAATCCCGTTGACGGACGCAAGATCAAGGGTACTATCCACTGGCTGAGTGCTGACAACACCATAGATGCAGAAGTTATCCTTTACGAAAACCTCCTTACCTTAGAGGACCCTTCAAAGCTTCCTGAGGACAAGCAGTATACCGATTATATCAACGAAAACAGCAAAACAGTTTTGAAAAATGCTAAACTCGAGCCTTCTCTTGCAGATGCAAAGCCCGGCGACAAGTTCCAATTCGTCCGCACCGGTTATTTCTGTGTTGACACCAAGAATCCCGGCGTATTCAACCGCGTTGTAACGCTCAAAGACGGCTACAAGCCTGCAAAATAAACAACGTATCAAAAAAGGAGACTGACTCATGAAAAAAATTGCAATATTTCTGTGCACACTGATTCTTCTGTCGGTAATTCCCATGTCTGCATCCACAAATCCTTATCCGCAGGCATTCTGGAGCCTTAACGACAAGTATATTGCCGCACAAAACGCAGGAAATGATGCTGACATTGTCACTTATGCCACTCAGATATGCGCACTTTTTGAAGGCCGCACCGATGAGATCGCCGTCAGCATATTAAGCTCCCGTTACTATGAGCTTGCCAACGCTCATGATCGCCTTGGAAACTACGAGGCATCTGGCGAAGCTTACGAAAAGTCTATCCCCTATTTTGAGCTTCTCTCAAACTACGGTATTGACGGAAGCGAAAACATAAAGATCGCCTCCACCAAGGCAAAGCTTTACGAAAGCGTTCTTGATCTTTACCGCACCACATACGGTTATCAGACCTACTACGGCGCAATAAATGAAAAGAGAATGGGTGTCCTCTACGGAGTCAACCATGACGGCGGCACACAGGAAAAGATGACCGGTGATTCCCTTGTTCTCATATACCAGAACTTCGGCGACACTAGCATAATCCCCTTTAACAAGATTCAGATTGCAAAGGCAGCGGATGAGGGCTGTGCGGTGGAATTCGCACTTAATCTCCCCGGAGAGGGCGCGGATGTTACCAAGGTTCTGTCAAGCACCGACTATATCCTCACGGTTATCGAAATGCTAAACGAGGTGGACACCCCCATATTCCTCCGTTTCGCCGCTGAGATGGACGTATGGACAACACAGTGTGCACCGGCTGATTATATTGCCGCGTTCAGATATGTTGCTGACCTCGTTCATGCCAACACAGATCACGTGGCTATGGTATGGAGTCCCACCTATGCTTCCGGCTGGAACATCAACAAGCATGATTTTTACCCCGGCGATGAATACGTGGACTGGATCGGAGTTTCGCTGTATCTCCAGACATATTTCAACGCACGCGACAATTGGTCAAAGCAGGAAAGAATAGCACTCCCCTGCTTCTTTGGCGGAGATGCGGCAATTCCGGTTAAGATAATGGAAGACCTTATCTCGACTTACGGCGACAGAAAACCATTTATCATATCTGAGTCCGGCGCATCACATCAGTGGAACAAGCTTAACGGTCAGCCTGTAAAGATTGATACCACATCCTGGGCAATACACAGACTTACAGCGATGTTCAAGTACCTGCCTATGGCATATCCTCAGATCAAGGCTATCGCTTACTTCGACAAGATAATGCCTAACGAGAACTGCTATTTCGCCCTTGATATAAATCCAGCACTTCAGACGTCATACCTGAATCTCGTAAAGGACGATGCGTTCATTCAGAATTCCTACGACGATGAAGCAAATGCCACCTACGAAAAGCTCCCCGATGTGTTCCTCGCCGAACAGGGTATAACCGAGCTTCGCACAATGGCAATATACTACGGCAAGGATAATGTTACCGTAACCTACCTTATTGACGGAAATACCGTTGCGACAAGCGCAACGCTTCCCTACACCGTAAGCGTTGACCTGTCAAAATACGCTGTGGGAAACCACACCCTGACAATTCGTGCAACGGCAAACGGTGCTGTTCTCGGTGAGCGCAGTTATACGATGTCACTTGCAAAGGCGGCTGACGTGTACGTTAACGGCGAGCTGCTTGAGCTTGCGCAGAAGCCGGTCATTGTTGAGGGCACAACCCTTGTTCCGCTCCGTGCAATTGTTGAAAAGCTTGGCGGAAATGTTGAATGGATAAACGAGACCCGTGAGATCATCATCACCGATGATTCCACCGAGATAAACCTTCGCATAGGAAGCTATGACATGGTAACAAACGGCGAGACATCAACTCTCCTCGTTCCGGCGCGACTTATCAACTCCACCACGTATATTCCGCTTCGTGCCGTTTCCGAAGCCATGAAGGCAACAGTTGCTTGGCACGGCGAAACACGTTCAATTACTATTGACAAATAACACTAAAGGAGTAATTTACCAATGGCGTACAAAATAAATACAAACTGCGTTCAGGCAGGATACACCCCCGGAAACGGCGAGGCTCGCGTCCTTCCCATCTATCAGTCCACCACCTTCAAATACGAGTCCAGCGAGCAGATGGGACGTCTTTTCGACCTCTCTGAAAGCGGATATTTCTACACAAGACTCCAGAACCCCACCAACGATGCGGTTGCGGCTAAAATATGCGCCCTTGAAGGCGGTGCGGCGGCTATGCTCACCTCCTCCGGTCAGGCGGCTACCTTCTTCTCTCTGTTCACTATCCTTGGGGCCGGCGACCACATCGTAGCATCCTCCGCAATCTACGGCGGAAGCTTCAACCTTATCGCCGTTACCATGAAGCGTATGGGTATCGACGCAACATTCGTTCACCCCGATATTACCGAGGAAGAGCTTGCGGCAACATTCAAGCCCAACACCAAGGCTGTGTTCGCGGAAACTCTTGCAAACCCTGCACTTATCGTGCTTGATATCGAGAAATTCTCCCGTCAGGCTCACGCACACGGCGTTCCGCTGATAATCGACAACACATTCCCCACTCCCATCAACTGCAATCCTTTCAAATTTGGTGCGGACATCGTTATCCACTCCACCACCAAGTATATGGACGGTCATGCAACTGCGGTTGGCGGATGCATTGTTGATTCGGGTAATTTCGATTGGCTTGCACACGCAGACAAGTATCCCGGACTCTGCACTCCCGACGATTCCTACCACGGCGTAACCTATGCCAAGGATTTCGGCAAGGGCGGATATATTACCAAGGCAACGGCACAGCTTATGCGTGACCTCGGTTCTATTCAGTCTCCCCAGAACGCATTTCTTCTGAATCTGGGTCTTGAAACACTTCATCTGCGCGTTAAGCGTCACTGCGAGAACGCACAGGCGGTAGCAGAGTATCTGGAAGCATCCGACAAGGTAACATGGGTAAACTACCCCGGACTTGAATCAAACAAGTATCACGCTCTTGCAGAGAAGTATCTGCCAAACGGCTCCTCCGGTGTTATCTCCTTCGGTGTCAAGGGCAGACGTGCGGCGGCTACCAAGTTCATGGACAGCCTGAAGCTTGGTGCAATAGTCACCCACGTTGCGGATGCACGCACTTGTCTTTTACATCCGGCAAGCACCACTCACCGTCAGATGACCGATGAACAGCTTGTTGAGGCAGGTGTTCTTCCGGACCTTATCAGACTCTCCGTTGGTATTGAGGATGTTTCCGATATTATCGCCGATCTTGAACAGGCACTTGCAAAAATGTAATTTTCCTGCCGCACGCCAAAAACGTGCGGCATTTTTTGTCTCATAACCGTAAAATCACCTCTGTAATTTTGAAAGTGTGCATAAAATCTTCAATAAAATAAAAAAACGCTTGAAAATTTACAATTACTTATAGCAATTTTCTGAAAAATGTAGTATACTAATTATATGTATGCACTTGCGCGGTGTTTTTGGTGCGCATTTTGCAAAAAAGACCTTTGAAATGACAAAAATACTCGTAATAATACGGAGATGAACATATGAAACTTCTTGATAAGGTATTTGGCACTTACAGTGAGAGACAGGTCAAAAAACTCCTGCCTATGGTTGACAGCATAGATGCGCTCACCGATAAATATAAGGCTATGAGTGATTCCGAGCTTCGCGGTATGACTGCTGTACTCAAAGACAGACTTGCAAATGGCGAAACCCTTGACGATATTCTGGTTGACGCATTTGCAACCGTCCGTGAAGCGGCAGACCGTGTGCTTGGCAAGCGTCCATTCAGAGTACAGCTCCTCGGCGGTATCATCCTCCATCAGGGACGTATTGCCGAAATGAAAACCGGTGAGGGTAAGACTCTTGTTGCAACCCTTCCGGCATATCTTAACGCGCTTGCGGGCGAGGGCGTGCACATCGTTACCGTAAACGAATACCTTGCCAAGACCGGAAGCGAAGAAATGAGCAAGGTGTACGGCTATCTCGGTCTTACCACCGGTCTTATCATCCACGACCAGACAAAGGAAGCCAAGAAAAACGCATACAATGCGGACATCACCTACGGTACAAACAACGAGTTCGGTTTTGACTATCTGCGCGACAACATGGTAAACTACAAGGAACAGCTTGTACAGCGCGGACACGCTTTTGCAATCGTCGACGAGGTTGACTCCATACTTATCGACGAGGCAAGAACTCCGCTTATCATCTCCGGTGCAGGCGAGAAATCCACAGACCTTTATGACCGCGCGGACAAGTTTGTTCGTACCCTTAAAAAATTCGTTATAAAGGAGCTTGACTCCAAGGAACACGACGACAACATCGACGCCGATTACATCGTTGACGAAAAGGCAAAGAATGTTACCTTAACAGGAAGCGGCATCAAAAAGGCAGAGGAATATTTTGAGGTTGAGAATCTCTCCGATCCCGAAAACTCTACCCTCTCCCACCATATAAATCAGGCAATAAAAGCTCACGGCTCCATGCAGAAGGACGTCAACTACATCGTCAAGGACGGCGAGGTGCTTATAGTTGACGAATTTACCGGACGCGTAATGCCCGGACGCCGTTACTCCGACGGTCTCCATCAGGCAATTGAGGCAAAGGAGCACGTCGATATTCAGAAAGAGTCAAAGACTCTCGCTACTATCACATTCCAGAATTTCTTCCGTCTTTACAGGAAGCTGTCGGGTATGACGGGTACTGCGCTCACCGAGGAAAACGAGTTCCGTGAGATTTACTCCCTCGACGTTGTGGAGGTTCCCACAAACAAGCCTATGATAAGACGTGACCACAGCGATGCTGTTTACAAAACCATACGCGGAAAGTACAACGCTATCGTTGAGCAGATCAAGGCCTGCCACGAAAAGGGACAGCCTGTGCTTGTAGGTACTGTATCCATCGAAAAATCCGAGGAGCTGTCAAAGAAGCTGAAGCTGAACGGCATTCCTCATGTAGTGCTTAACGCGAAATACCACGAAAAAGAGGCGGAGATAGTTGCACAGGCAGGTAAGCTCGGTGCTGTTACCATCTCCACCAACATGGCAGGACGCGGTACGGATATCATGCTTGGCGGTAACGCGGAATTTCTCGCTAAAAACGACCTTCGCAAGCTTGGTTACGACGAATCCGTCATTGTGCTTGCTGTTGGTATGTCAAACGAGGTTGACGAGATCGTGCTTGAAGCGCGCGAAAAGTACCACGAGTCTCTTGAAAAGCACAAAATCGCAATTGAGCCGGAAGCAGAAAAGGTACGCGCGGCAGGCGGTCTGTTTATAATCGGTACGGAGCGTCACGAGAGCCGCCGTATTGACAATCAGCTCCGCGGACGTTCAGGCCGTCAGGGCGACCCCGGTGAATCAAAGTTTTTCCTCTCTCTTGAAGATGACCTTATGCGTCTCTTCGGAAGCGAGCGTGTGATGGGCATGGTAGAAAGACTTGGTCTTGAGGAAAATCAGCCTATCGACGCCGGCATTCTTTCAAACGCTATTGAGGGCGCACAGAAGCGTCTCGAGGATACCAACTTCCAGCGCCGCAAAACCGTCCTTGAATATGATGACGTTATGAAT
>JAEIGA010011224.1_pt1 | contig 13601 bp, 12 predicted proteins | sample 9270691 | NCBI WGS metagenome assembly JAEIGA01 (sample SAMN17057246, study PRJNA624740) | gut metagenome | biome: biome; isolation source: fecal sample | host: Bos grunniens | place: China: Xizang | collected 2019
GATGTGCCATACGATCAAAGGTCTATTGGATAATCTTAATAGTAAATCGGAGATTCTTGGTCCTATCGTATCTGACTTGATTGATGTTCCGCTCAACCAATGGTACAGATGTGCTGAATATACCGCCGATAGAGCTGGATACATATGTGCGAAAAGTATAACACACATTAGGTCACTATTCGGAAGATTGTGTAACACTACCATTAAGGAAACAAATCAAATCGCAAGATATTTTGAGTTGAGTAATATACACCCGATGTATAATAATAGAATCAACCAATTGGAACAATTCATATTGCAACAACAATAATATAGATGTTGTATGATTAAGAATAAGAAGATATTAAAAGGCTTGGATCACTCACAGTATGAGCATCCATTTGACCAAAAGGCTTTGAGCGCATTGCAAAGCACCCCAGGCGTTGACCTTGTTGGTAACTTTATTACAAAGCATACCATTGAGAAGATTTATACAGTACAATACACTGGAAGTAACTTGAAGGTAACAAGCGAAAACTATCCGAAAATTTACGAGTATTTACAATATGCCTGTCAGATCTTGGATTTACCTAAAGTTCCAGAGTTGTATATTGAATGGGGGTATAGTATAAACGCATTTACTGTCGGCTCTGAGAATCCAATCATTGTGTTAAACTCAGGTCTTATTGATTTGTGTGATGACGATGAGATAATGTTTATTATCGGTCATGAATGCGGACACATTAAGAGTAATCATATGCTCTACCATATGATGGCGCAAGTCATTAACATTTGTATTGATTCTATCCCGTTCGGTAGTATAGCAGCCGCTCCATTGCAGTACGCACTATACTATTGGGATAGAATGTCTGAGTTTACAGCAGACCGTGCAGGATTACTCTGTTGTCAAAATAAGGATGCAGCCATTCGTACATTTATGAAGATGGCAGGTATGCCAATTAAGGAATTCAATAATATGAATTACCAGACATTTATCCAACAAGCGACAGAGTTCAAACAGTTGGATTATGATGCAATGAGTAAAGTTATCAAATTCATTTCTATTGCAGATAATTCTCACCCTTGGACTGTAATGAGAGCAGCAGAGTTGTTAAATTGGATAAATAGTGGAGAATATAATAAATTTAATTTAGGGGAAACATCAAGGCTCATAGTAGATGAATGCCCTAAGGTTATAACGCAAAGTAGTGATCAGAAGATACGTAAAAATAAATATTTAAACCAGTAACTTTAAATTATCAAATTATGGCAAGATTACAGTGGGGCCAGAAAACTCCTGGCCATTTGGTCTTTCTTATTGACCAATCAACATCAATGAATGTTAAAGATGCTAATGGCAAAACTCGTGCAGAAAAAGTTGTTGAAGCAGTCCAGTCAGCAGTCATTGACTGTGTTAATGGCTGTATCTCAGGTACAAATGTAAAAAACCGATTCTTCCTTACTATTATCGGTTATGGCGGAGAACCAACGCCTACTGTTACTACAATTAAAGAAGATTGGGCAAAGAACTTAATCCCTGAGTTACAGGCAATCAAATCTAATGGTGGAACATTCATTCCTGCAGAAGCTTGTGGCTGGACTCCGATGGCAGAGGCTTTTGACTTGGCAAAAGAGTGCCTTGAAGGCTGGCTTGAGGCTTGTCAGGAGAAAGTTGACGATGGCTCTTATTTAGGAATCCCCGCCCCTGTAATCATTAATATTACTGACGGAGAACCATGCGATGGTTCAACAACAGCTAAGGATCGAGCAGCAACCTCTGCTAAGGAGCTTTTATCTTTGTGCGGTTCTGATGGTAATGTTACATTATTCAATCTTCATATTTCAGATGAAGGTGTCGAGATTGTTTTCCCTGGCGACAAGAATGTATTGAGCGGTTGCCCAGAAGGCGAATTCCTTTATGATTTGTCGTCCGATATGTCTGATGAAATGGCAGATGCAGCAAAAGTTAGAGGAATCGAAGGTGTTTGTGCTGGTTCTAAATGTATGGCTGTAAATGCTAAGGGTGCCACTATTACGACTCTTATTAGTTTTGGTTCTGGTTCTGGTATGACTAATCATTAATATATAATATTATGCCTTATTCTATACAATGGGGACAGAAGAGTCCTGGACATATCATTTTCCTCATAGACCAGTCTGGGTCTATGTGTGGTTCCAATGAAGTGAAAGCAGCTGAAGCTGTTCACAAGGCGATAGAGGAGATTATTAACAATTGTATCAACGGAACAAAAGTTAAGAATCGTGTATATATTACCATTATTGGCTATGGTAATGAACATGATGTTTGCATTCTCAAAGAAGGTTGGGCAACAGACTATGTTGTGGATCTGCAACAGTGTAAGTCTACCGGTTCTCTAATTATTGAACCTGATTCATATGGCGGCACACCTATGGCAGAAGGTTTTGATATGGCAAAAGATTGCCTTGAAAAATGGCTAAATGATAGAAGTGCTGCAGGAACTGATATTCCTGCACCAATAGTCATCAACATTACTGACGGAATGCCTAACGATGATGATGAAGCAACAGCATCTGCACATGAAATTATGAATATGACAACTCCAGATGGCAATGTCATATTATTTAATATTCATATGGACGAAGATGGACGCGAAATAAGATTCCCAAGATCAATATCTCAGACTGGTGGTAGCGATGAAGCAGCTTTTTTATTCAATATTTCCAGTGAGATGAATGACCAGTTCATTCGTGTTGCACATTCCAAGGGTTTTGAAGGTGTTTCACGAGGGGCGAAGGGCTTTATTGCAAATGCAAATGGCGACACACTTGTAAGATTCATCGAATTTGGTTCTAGTGTTTCTTCTATGGCGATGACACCTAGATAATATTTTAGTAGTGGAGCGTCATACTTTGTGACGCTCCACATATTAAACTTAAGATGATGGCATATTCAATACAACATTTCAGTTCCGACACAATTCAGTCTGACCCACTACAAGTAAGATGCCTTACACAAATTGCAAATAAGGATAGTATTCTATTTGTAACCGGGGTTCAAAATACATACATACCAAATATTTGGTCTACATTATTATGTGATGAATTTAAAAAGTGCCCAACAAACTTCATTAGAAAATCTTGGCTGGATTTGTCTTTTCTTAATGCAGCTTGTTCTAGATTTGGTAGTGAACTCTCAAAGTTTAAGAGTACGCTTTCGTCTGAAAAACTATTTATTTTAGACAATCAATATGAGAAGAATAAGAAATCAGGTTCTTCGTTTGTTTCTATCAAAATCAATAAGAACAAATTAAAGTATAATATGCTTGGTGATAGTTTCTTGTTTATCTATAATAAACACAACAAGAAACTACATGCGTATTGTTCTATGATCGATCAAAATGGCAGGTTGGATTTATCACAGCCTTGTCATTGTTTGTATAATGATTTGACATTTATAGGGAGCCCTATCATTGGCGAAAAATCATTAAGAGACTGTATCTGTTTTATAATGAGCAAGGATTTAGCAAATTGGTTTATAAATAATTACAAGTCAGATCAGTCTCAAACAATAAATTTCTTACTATCGCTAAAAAACAATGATGAATACAATAAATTGCTAAGGAAAATACAATCTCAGCAATTATACAATAAAGTTCCATTTAATAAAGATACGGCAGATTTAGTTATAATTCAGCAAGATACAGAAAAATATAACATATTCGCATCACTGGATATTCCCAGAATCCTTTATAAGATTAAGCAAAATAAGAAAGTAATATTCCTTAGTTTGACTATTATTTTACTAATCTATTTTATATTTGAAGTACGTAGTTGCGAATCACAAAAGTTAGAAGATAATAATCAAACTGCCTCTCAGTCTTTTGAAGTCCCAACAACTTCTCAACATACACAAGGTTCTGTTACAATACCGCAAGATCTCTTTGAATTTTATCATAGCAATTTATATAAAGGTGCATTGACTTTTGATGAAGTTCGTATGATGATGGAGAGAGCTAAAGCGGATAATTTAATTGGACTTAACAAACAATTATTTGACACCTTAAATGTCTATTCAGAATTTGTTAGGCTTTATAAAGAAGAGGACGAATGCTACTTGCAAAAAGCTATACAAATGATGTTTCAAAGTCCGGTTCAAGGTAGTTACCATATATATAATAGTTCAGGTGGAGAAATTACATCAACAAATCTTACAAACGGAAATATATCTTATCTCAGAGAGGTTCATCAAAGGATGTTAATAGAGTTATTTATAGGTAAATATAGCAATGATGGTGTTTTGATCCCATATGACATGGAAACCCAAAAAAAGAATTATAAAAAGGCTATAAATTCGCGCTTAAAATGGAAATCGTTTAGTGATATGAAATAATAATTAAAATCAAAATATTATGCCACTACCAACAATCGAGTCAATAAAGACTAGTATAGAGAATCATTATGCAGTCAATATACATGATTCTAAATTAAATGGTTATAAACCTATTCCTGGACTTTTGGGACCAATGTTTTTCCCAGGAGGATTTGGCGTCGTTTTCCCATTGGAAAATTCCAATGGCCATAGATATGCTTTTAGAGTATGGCACAAAGAGATTCCAGGAATTAAAGATCGTACAAATAAAATTGCTAACTATTTAAAATCTCTAAATTCCCCCTACTTCGTAGAATTTGACTATGTGCAAGGGGGATTGACTGTCGAAGAAGAAGATGGTTCACAAGTAGTTGATACAGTACGAATGGACTGGGTAGAGGGTGATAATCTTCATGATTTTATTACCAATTCAAAAGAGAACGACTCAACTCCAGATTTTAAGAGAAAAATGCGAGAACTTGCAACGAACTTCAAAACGATGTTTAAATACCTACACCAAGCAGGTATATCGCATGGAGATTTGCAGCATGGAAATGTTGTAATTAAAGATGATTTATCAATTAAATTAGTAGATTATGACTCTGTGTTCGTCCCAACAATTAGTGGAGAGACACAAATTACAAGCGGGTTAACCGGCTACCAGCACCCTAGTCGTAAGGGAACATGTACAGAAGCAAGTGCTTACGATGACTATTTTTCAGAATTAATTATCTACTCTGGACTTTTAGCACTTTCATTAAAACCCGAACTATGGCCTGATGATGAGGAAGAGATTGATAACTTCAGTTTCTTATTTACAGAAAAGGATTTTGAATGCATCTTAAATGATACAATAGGGGTAGGTAAATGTTCTGAAAATGATTTAGGTTCGGTAACTTGTCCTTTATTTCAGCAGCTAGTTTGTGAGACATCTACAGATCCCGAAGAACAGAAGATTATATCGGAACTAAAAAACTTGCTGATTTTACTTGTTGATTATCTTAATACAACCGACTTGTCTTCATTAAAACCAATCCCTGGTACAGCTAAATCAAAAAAGAAGTCAATTTACGGTGAACAAGATACAACTCCAACTACCATTGATGGAGATTCTTTGAAAGATTTGCTCAAAGAGTTGGGTGCTAATGTTAAGCCAGGATACATCGGAACAACTGGATCACGTCCTATAGTTAATGTCAATAAGACAGATACCGATAGCAGAAAGGACAAATATCGCAATCAATGATGTTACCTTCAATAGAAGAGATTAAAAATACGATATCTGACCCAAGAAATATCTTGGTGGATCGGCTTAATGGATATAGTCCAATCCCAGGTCTACTTGGGCCAGAACAGTATCCCGGAGGCTTTAGTATTGTCTTCCCTTTTACAAATGGTAGGGATAAGAAGGCATTAAGAATATGGCATAAGGAGATCCCTGAAATAAAGAAACGTACAGCCCAAATATCAAGTTATCTATCTCAAAATACACAACTTGATTATTTTATTGACTATGAATATATTAACAATGCTATAAGATTTGCTTCGGGGATTAAGTTAGATGCTGTTTTGATGGATTGGGGTGATGGACTTACGTTAAAAGACTATATTGACAATATAGTTCATTCTAATACTGATAGCAAAACCAAGACTAGCGAGATTATAGAATTGGCAAAATCATTCTATGCACTTTTTGCAGATTTACATAAAGTTCATATTTCACATGGAGATTTGCAGCATGGTAATATACTTGTTTCGGATTCAAAAAGGATTAAACTAATCGATTATGATTCTCTTTTTGTCCCAACAATGGGGAATAAAATCACTCAAGTAACATCTGGGCTTTCTGGGTATCAGCATCCTGCTCGCTCTTCATCTGCCTATGCAACAGAAAAAAATGATTATTTTTCCGAATTGATAATTATCACATCACTTATATATATAAGTGAGGATATTAATGTGTGGGATGATTTATCAGTGATGGATGATGATTATTCTCTATTATTCAATGCAAAAGACTATCGTGATTTTAAAAACTCTATAGTATTTAAAAGAGGAATTAGCAAAACTAACTCATTAAAATTGTTGCTTGAAGAAGTCCTAATCGCACTGGATTGTGCCGATATAGAATCTTTAAGTCCAATAGAAGATATTATAGAAAGAGTGGGGCTTAATTGGACTATTCATAGTGCTAGTGGATATTGCATTAATTGTGGCTCATTTTTTACTATAGGTGATAATTATTGTACAAATTGTGGAACAAAACGCATATAATTATGAAAATTAAATTCACAACTCATATTAAACAGCATGCTGGAGATATTCTTTTAGAATGTCAAGATAGCTTTAATTACAATTTGGAAAATCTGAGTTTTGCTGTATCAGATGGTGTTAGTCAAGCTTATAGACCCGAATTGTGGTCACGCGTATTAACAGAAGCTTATGTAAACAATCCTGAAACATTTTTCATCAAAGATTCAGATAACAACTTAGTTGTCAATCCTGTATTAGGATTGAGCTCAAAGTGGAACGAAGCAGAAAATCTTGCCTACAAAAATGCAACACCACAAGAGCAATTTGTTCTAGACATGAAGAAAAATGCTATAAATGTTGGCGCTGCTACTTTTATTGGAATAAAGTTAGTTAAAGAGGGAATTAGTTTTCAAACAATAGGAGATAGCGTACTTTTCTTCTTTGATTACGAAACAAAAGAATTAATGGCATATTCCTCGATGATGCCAGAAAGTGGTGCTATGGTTTTCAATAATAATCCTGAATATATTGACTCTAACGAATGTAATCATGGATAGGTTATATCAGGATTATTGCCTTATCGTGAAGGAATTTTATTGTTGGCAACAGATGCTTTGTCAGATTGGATAGTGGAACGCCGCTTCCCATCGGATAAAATTGAAAAAGTTTTGAAAGATTTGATGGCTATATCAACGCATGATGCATTTGATATATGGGTTGATAATGCTCGCAACGATGCCAATCCTACGAAACTCAAAGACGATGATACAACATTTATTGCAATTGAATTTTTCAATACATCAGACGAAAATATAGAGGTAAGTCATAACTTTACGGTTAAATTTGATGCTCTTATGAAGGATAGTCTGTTGTCTGAACTTAATAGTCAGAGGAATGAACTTGAAGAAATTAGAAGTGCTAAGTCAAAATCAGAACTAGCCCTTCGTGGTAAAGAAAAGCAAATAACCGGATTGACATCAGATTTAGAATCTTGTAGAACTGAAGTAGAAAACAAAAGAAACGAAATTGCAAGGTTAAACTCCGAGATTCAATCTCTAAATAATCAAATTAATAAGCTAAAAGCCGATTTGAGTAATTCTGAGTTAGAGTGTCGTAGATTGCGTTCAGCGAATTCAACATTAGGCACCGATAAGAGTAAGTTAGATAATGAGCTCCGAGCTTCAAGACAGGAAGCTTCACGACTCAAGAGTGAGAACAAAAGACTTGAAAGTGTTATAAATGCACATAAATCTTCACCTGCTACTTCTACTAAAAAAGATGAAGAAATTGCACGGTTGAATAGTGAATTAAATGAGGCAGCAACGAAGATGCAAAACCTACAATCTGAATTAGATTCACTGCGAGATATAGTAAAGAAAACGAGGACTTTATATGATACAAATGGTGAATTGACAATTCTTGATCTGAACACCTTATTCTCCCAAATATTGGGTGAAACCTTGGTTTCTCAAGAAGTGTATTTCCAACAAAGCATAGTGGTTGGTAAGCCAACCGGTGATGGCGGTTTCCAAATGTAAAATGATGCGCATAACTCCTGATTACATAACATCTCTGAGACAAGATGAAATATTTGTCTTTGGTAGCAATTTGCAAGGCAAACATTGTAGTGGTGCAGCTAAGATAGCATTAGAAAGGTTTGGAGCAATAATAGGTGTCGGTTTGGGAATACAAGGACAATCGTACGCTATTCCTACCATGCAAGGATGTTTGAAGTCTATAGAAGCCTTTATTCAAGTTTTCATTCTATTTGCTAAGAACAATCAAACGAAACGATTTTATGTAACAGCAATTGGTTGTGGAATTGCTGGTTATACGGCAGAACAAATAGCACCATTCTTTATAGATGCTACAGAGTGTGCAAACATATTTTTACCTCAGTCCTTTTGGAAGGTAATAGAAAAACAGAAGAGGCTCAATAAATATAGGGACAATGTTCCTCAACAGACAAAAACATTACCAACAAATTTACAGCCTTCTGTCATAAAAACCTCAAACTACTCCAGTCTTTCAATAGATGTAAGGATATTGGAAGGATACATAATTGTTACTTCTGGATTTGCGAATGCACATATATCTTTGTGTGTAATATTGAAAAATGCGCATGGAGATATAATTGACAAAAAATATATCAATGGTGAATGTCAATATATAACACTCATACCAAGTATATCCCAAGAGCCATATACAAACATTGACATATATTTCCAGAAAGAAGTTCATAGTAGTTATTATCGACAGTTATTTTTACCACTAGATTACACCCAGAACACACCTACAATACGTAGTTCGGATTTTTATAATCACAACACTTCGTTTTATAATTCAATCCCTATTGACTCTGCGTTTCTGAAAAAACAAACAAAGTTAACAGCAGTAGTTCCTGGGGCTATAATAGAATTTCGAGATCTTGCTAATAATATTACAAAGTATGATAACTCCGAGTACAATAAACTGCTCTCTGTTCACAATTGGATTGCTAAAAATATCTTTTATGACTACGATTCGTTAAACGACGGAAGTTATAAAAACACTCCACTAGAAAAAACTGCCATTACAGCATTAAGAAGCAGAAGATGTGTTTGTCAAGGGTATACTGACTTATCTGTTGCATTATTACGTTCTCTTGGTATCCCTTCAATGGGAATATATTGTTGGGCAGTTGGTGAGGGTGATGACAAAGAGGCATTAAAACAGAATCGTAGTAATCATATCTTTACAGCAGCATTCTGTGATGGTCGTTGGGTGCTATGTGATATCACATGGGATTCAAAAAATCGTTATGAAAATGATTCGTATGATGAGGACAAGAAACTATCTCATACATATTTCGATGCAACAATTCAATTTATGTCATATACACACAAATTTGTTGGATATTAATTGATTGAATGGTATGAATTACTATTTTGGATACGGAATAAAAAATCCGGGACTAGTATTTATATTATGCGATCTTTCTAGAAAGAGCGCATTGGTAAAAGATGAATTAGAAGTTTGTGTAAAGAAAATATTAATAGATTATATAAATGGATGTGTTTCTGGTTGTAGCGTAAAGAACAGAGTGCGAATTACGCTTATAGGATATGGAAATAGAACCCCATATATAATAAAGGAAGGATGGGCTGATGAATGGTGTCAAACATTAATTGATACAAAACAGAATAATACACCTATAATAAAAGAAAAAATTGAGAACAATTTAGAGTGTGAAAGTGTTTGGGCGTTCTGTAAATTATTACTTGATAATCAAATGTCGGAAATAACATCTAAAACTTGTTATAGTGGACTTTGTTCTCCTTGTATTATTAATATTACTTGTAGAAAGCCACAAAATGAACAATTATGTAGTCAATATATCAGTGATATTAAACAGAAATCTTTTGCTGGATTTAGACATAGTAGTTCTCCTATTCCACAAAAATCTATACTCGAGATTTTTAATACTGTCGTTTTGAATATTTTATTGCTTGATAAATACAATAATCATAAAGATGTTGTTCTCCCAGAAAAAAACTATTTTTCTAATTCAAAAGCGATATCTTTTTGGAAAGAAAACACATCAGAAATGGATGGGGAACGTTTAAGAGCACGAGGTTTGGTTGTTGAGGATGGGACTTATATACTTTTTACGGCTACTCATAGTGGGGATTGTTATGTGCCGGGTATTGAATTTTGATTATAATAAATAGAAACCGTATGATTGCATTAATATGGGTAAGGATTCACACGATATTTCTTGCACAATAACGACTCCTGGTCACATTGTTTTTCTTATTGATGGAGGAGCCAGTATGCTTACATTCTATAATGGTGAAACGACTAGAATATCATTTGTAGAAAGATGTATAAATGAAATAATCTTTGATATTTTGCGCGAATGTATAGTTGGTATGCGGATTCGTAACATTGTTTATATTTCGGTTTATCAATATACAGTCGATGGCGTTAGATTATTATTTGATAGTGATATAGTTTCATTATATGCCAAATACAAAAATGAATTTTATGATTGGCATAAAGATAAGTCTCCTACATTTATAAAAGATATTGAGGTTTCAAGTTATGGTGGTGGAAGATTGTCTGAGACATTGAGCATTGTTGCTGATTATATGGAATTGTGGAAATGTGAAATAAAAGGCAGCGACAGGTTTATTAGATCTATTAGTGCTGATAAATGCAAAAAGTATGGAGAGTTTCGTGAACCCTTAAAAGCTCCATTAATAATAAATATAACCAAAGGTTTTCCGTCCCTTGACAATGAAGAGTATGTATTATGCGAGGTTGAGAAATTAAGAAAATATCTTTTTCATGACGATTCGCCTCTACTATTTAATATCTTATTACCATTATATGATGATAGAGTCTGTTTAAATGTAACAGAAGATTTTGTAGATTTAGGATGGAAATTGTTATGGAATATTAGTAGTGATTTTCCAACTTATTGGAAAGAAAGATGGCATATTGATATAGAAAAAGGTTGCCTTCTTAACCCAAGAAATTCAAAAGAGATATTCGATTTATTTATTAAACCATGGATGTATCCATATCGGACGTCTAGTCCATACAGTTATTAGAGATTCATATATTTTATGTTAGGTGCAATAGCGGGCGATATAATAGGAGTACCTTTTGAGCATAATCCTATTAAAACAACAAAATTTCCTTTATTTAGCGAAGAAAGTTGTTTTAGCGACGATACAGTCCTTACATTAGCTGTCGCGAATTGGCTAATGACTGATATAAAACATAGCCATTTAGGCCTTGTCGAATCTCTTCGTGATATTGGGAGGAGACACATAGGAGCTGGATATGGAAGTAAATTTTATAATTGGTTAAGGTCCGAGAATATACAGTCACCTTATTATGCTTTTAGTAATGGGTGTGCTATGAGAGTTAGTCCTGTTGGACTATATGCAAAAACATTGGATGAAGCATTAGAACTATCAAAAATATCAGCAGAAGTTACGCATAATCACCCCGAAGGGATAAAAGGTGCTCAAGCCATTGCAAGTTGTATATACTTATGCAAAAGTGGGAAATCTAAAAATGAAATTAAAACATTTATTGAATCTCATTTTGGGTATAATCTGAATAGAACTATTGAAAATATCCGCCTTGATTATGAATTTGATGTTACATGTAATGGAAGCGTTCCTGAAGCTATAATTGCATTTCTCGAAGGAAATTCATTTGAAGAAGTAATAAGACTAGCTATCTCATTAGGAGGAGATTCTGATACATTAGCTGCAATGGCAGGATCTATAGCGGCTTGTATGTATGAAATTCCTGAGTGTATTTCCGTTAAATGTAATGAAATTTTAACAAATGACCTGATAGAAATAAAAGATAACTTTATAACATTCATAAGAATTAAATCTCATAAATTAAGAGAGCATTATTCTATGTTATATAAAGACAGTATTCTTAATACTGATTCCTATGGTAATCACAAGTTTGGATATTCCTATCACACTCTTTTATACACTGATAGAAATATTGCTAAAACATTAAATCCTTTTGGCAATAGAACAAGTTTGAACTTCTCTAAAAATATAATATCTGTAGTTGATGCCTACCATGGATGGTACATATTAACAAATGATGGTTGTATCTGTGAGTGGAGACGAAATGGTGATGTAAAAACAATCAAATCTCAGAGCCTGTTTATTTCACTTGCATTTGGATACTATGGTATATTGTTCGCTTTGGATGGATCTGGTAAAGTGCATGTTATTTCAAACACAAGCAATATTCCAGATTACTTTAAAGGTTTATATGATTATAATAGCGAACTTTTAGCTTCTATTATAGAAGACCGAAAAAAAATCTCTAAAATGATTTGCGAATTAAACGATGTTGTGCAAATATGTGCAGGTCCTAAACATGTTGTATGCCTCTTAGTTGATGGTACAGTTAAAGCATTTGGTGATTCAAAAGCATGTAACCCACTTGAATCTTGGAGGAACATTAAGAAAATTTATGTATCACAATGTTTGGATGATTTATATTTTACATTTGGAATAACAGAAGATGCAAGGCTTTTGATTGATGGTAATTGTCCCCATGAATTGGAGCAATATTGGAAAGAAATTCGGGCACAACATAATGTCACAGATATTTTAGAACGATATGGGATAACTTTGATTCGTTTTTCTGATGGAAAGATGAAACTTATTAGTAAATGGGGCCAAGAACAATTTGATGATATAGAAGCGCTATTATCCAATATGAATATCAGATACGCATATATGTCTAGAAGGCTATTTTCTGGATTATATGAAAATTATTTTCATAATTATGATTTTGAACCTACTTTGGCTCTTTTGCCATAATTGTTATTTTAATAATAGTGGACGAATGTATTGAGAATCAGTTTACATATTTGAATCAGATTAACCAACAACATATAAAGTCGCAAAATAATTCGAATGACAGATCTAAACAAATATTTGAATAATGATTGCCAACCTCAGTCTTTGACTGTAGAACAAGTAACAGCATTGGGACTGCCCGTTTTGAATTATTATAAGGTTGAAGAACATATATATGCAGGCGAATATCCTTTCGCAGCAAACCAAATGTTTGGTATCAAGAAACTTGATGTCTTAAAAAGTATTGGAGTTACTACCATAATTGATTTGACTGAATGTGGTGAGCTTTTCGATTATTCAAATATAGTAAGCGATATAAATCACTATAAATTTCCAATTAAAGATAGGAATATCCCAGATTCGTTTGAAAATGTCTATAAGTTGATGAGTTCCATTGATAATGCGAAGAGTGAAAATAGTACTATATATATTCATTGTTGGGGCGGTGTTGGCAGAACGGGTACAATAGTAGCTTGTTGGCTGGTGTACAATGGTATGGCAGCAAACGAAGCGTTAGCTCATTTAAACGAGCTATGGAAATCATGTCCTAAATCTCGGCGTAGGCCATATTGCCCTGATCATGGGTGTCAGATAGATTTTATCAAACAATTTGAAATATACATTAA
>JAEIGA010011225.1_pt1 | contig 13600 bp, 4 predicted proteins | sample 9270691 | NCBI WGS metagenome assembly JAEIGA01 (sample SAMN17057246, study PRJNA624740) | gut metagenome | biome: biome; isolation source: fecal sample | host: Bos grunniens | place: China: Xizang | collected 2019
TATATTCGTCGTAACCAGGTTTGCCTTTTGCATCTACAACGGCAATGCCTTTTGCATTTTTAACACTACCAAACGGCGTCCCCTGAGGGGACGCCGCGTTGTTTTCAATTGCATGAAGTTCAGTAACGTAGAACACCGCATTCGTATTCCACATTATGTATCTCAAAACTTCTCGCAAGTCGGTAGACTCATAGGTATACGAGCCGTCAACACCTGCTCTCGAAACGGTAACGGAGCCATCGCCGTTGTTGGTGATGACTACTTCACGCCATTCGGAAGAGCCAATAGCAAGGTATTTACTACCGCCATCATAGCCAATATAGGTTGGGCCGTTTTCAGAAATCGTCTTGAAACGAACTTCCGTATACTTGGAAAGATCAAGGCTTACAAATGCATGCATCTGATCGCCCGAAAGCGTCAACTTATAAACGCTAGTGTAGCCTTCTACCGTTCTATCGGTAAGAGTACTGTTCGTCAAAATCTTTTCGCTTACGATACTATTCTCGACAACGGGAGCGTCTGGCTCACCAGGGTTAGGCGTTACTTCCGACAACGTACCTTGAAGCTCCGTCGCGTACAAGGTACCGCCTTCGTTGTACAACGTATATCTAAAAATTTCCTTCAAGTTGGTGGATTCGTAGGTGAAGGTATCACCGTAGCCAACAATCGTTACCGTAACCGTACCGTCGCCGTTGTTGGTAACCACTACTTCACGCCATTCCCAATTGGTGATGGCAACACACGTACCTGCATCCCAACCGATATAGGTGGTGTTGCCTTCAACATGAGCCTTGAAACGAACTTCCGCGTAATTGGAAATATCAAAATCCGCAAATACCCACGCCTTTTCCACACTATCAAGCGTTACGCTATAAACGGAGTTATAACCACTTTGCGTTTGCTCGGTAAGGGTACCGTTGGTCAAAACCTTTTCAAGTACGGCTTCACCTTCCGAAGGAACGTTAGGCGTATCAGGGTTAGGGGCGTCGGGGTTGGTAGTACCTTCTCCCAATACACCGCGGAGTTCAGTAACGCTAATCAACAACGCTTTATCCTTATCCGAAGCCGCAACCGTATAAGGCAACAATTGCGCAAGGGTGCTACCCGTTACGTTGGTAAGCGTTCTATCTCCGCCCTTTCCGTTGTAATCTACGGTGATATTCCACGTGCCGTCTTCATTTTGAACGAGGGTAAATTCCGTCCAAACCCCTCTCTTTTGCGTACAGTCAGACCAATCCGCCTTCCAAAGGAAGAAGCCGTTGGTGCGCATTGCAAAACGAAGCTCTGCATATTCCGAAACGTTTGCTGTTGCAAGCGACCATGTACTTGCCGAATATACGCTTTCATAACCTTCGGGCGCGTTGTTGCTTTCAAGGGTTGCATTGTTTACAACGCCCAAGTCTACCTCTTCGCCCCATGCCGTTGCAGGAACGTAGTTGTCGTCCTTAACACCACGGAGTTCCGTTACTTGAATAATCGTCGAAGTCGTATCGGTCGTTTTCAACCAAGAACCAACCGTCTTGTACAATACTTCTTGCAAGGTTACGCCGTATGCGTCACCCGTATAGGTAACCTTCTTGCCCTTCAATACTTGCAAGGTCCAATTTGCGCCCTCGCCCTTGGTTAAAATAAATTCACACCAAACGCCCAACGTAGGATCGATAACGGCACCTTCATTCCAACTGCCGTCTACGAGCAACCACTCGTCCGATTTCACCATGAAGCGAACGTCGGAGTAAGGCAAAATGTATACGTCCGCAAAACCGCCGTTTGCAAGGTTTTTGCCTACAAGTTCTTGACGGGTTACCGTTTCATAACCGCTGGGAGCAACGACATCTTCCACAACGGTAACGTCGCCGATTACGTTGGTGTCCACTACCGTAGAAGCAACTTTCTCGCCGTAAGGCTCAACCGTAAGAAGCACACCCTTCAATTCGGTTACGTACAACGTACCGCCACCGTTATATAACACGTATCTAAACAGCTCGCCCAGGCTAGTGGTTTCGTAGGTGAAGGTATCTCTCAAACCAACTTCCGTTACCGTAAACGTACCGTCGTTGTTGTTGGTCAACACAATTTCACGCCACTTGAATTCAGAAATGGTAATATTTCTATCACCGCCGTCGTAACCAATCCACGTTGCACCATCTTCCGAAAGCGCCTTAAAACGAAGCTCTGCATAGGGAGAAAGGTCAAAGTTTGCAAACGCCCACATTTGTTCGTTGCTAGTAATGTCCATGCTATATACGCTTTCGTAGCCTTGAGGCGCCGTATTCGTCGTAAGCGTGGATTCTTTCAACACGTTATCAAGTACTTTCTTGCCTTCAAATACCGTAGGCTTGGGCAATTCTACGCCTTCCTTGCCGATAACCTGTACGTTGGTAACGTACAATGCAAAACTATCGAGTTCACTATTCTTGATACCCTTACGAGAGAAGACGTTGCTCATGTCTTCTACGGTCAACTTCGCCGCCGCAAGAACGCCGTCTTTGTAAATATTCCACATGTTTTGCGCATTGCGCATCAACACGATTTCCGACCACGTTGCGCCGATTTCACCGATTTCGCCAATGTCGTCACTACCAAGGACTAATTCCCCAGATTCTTCATTCGTCTTGATTGCAAAACGAATAGCTCTATAATAGGAGATGTCTGCCGTTTTGTCGATACCGAACAACGCTTCGTAGCTCCACATATAGTCCATAACGCCTTCGATAACCGATTTTCTGCAAGTACCTGCGTATACTACGCTATAATCCATAGGCACTTCTTCGCCTGATACGTCCAAAAGCAAAGGGGTAATTATGGAGTTTTCCCACTCGCACGCCTGTGCTTCTTCCATATCGTAAACGTAGGATACGTTGTCTTCGGTGTATTGATAAACGGTTTCGCCTTCAACGTCCGCACCGTTACTGCAAACGTATGCAGCAACAACCACTTTGCTATCCGTCAAGTTGGCAGGAAGGTGTACTTCCAAACCGTCTACTACGCTATCCGCAACACCCCAATCGCCAATTTCCACGGAAGCCGCCAATGCCGCAATACCGTCCATTGCCGTGTTGTAAGAAGGAGTTTTTACGTAAACCTTACAGTTCTTCACAAGACCGCCGAAGAAGGTACCGATAACCGACGCTTGACCGATTTGCGCATACGAAGCGTTAATCGTAACGTCTTGCAAGGTGGACTCTACAAACTGACGGCACAAACCGCCTGCGCGGGCAAACGCCAAACCGTTGAAGCTAACGTCAAGCGTTACGTTTTTAATGGTAGCATTGTCCAAGCGCCAGAACAAAAGCCCTTCGTCACTTACGTCGCCGCCTGCTATGGTAATGGTATATCCTCTACCGTCGATACTGCCTTGGAAGCCCGTCAAACGATTGTCTTCGTTTTCGAACTTAATCATTTCCTTGCCTGTAAAGTCGATATCCGAAGCAAGGAAGTAATTGCCGTTTTGCTCGATTGTCGCCAATTCCTCTGCGCTGCTGATTGCAGTTGCAACCAAAGCGTGAATACTCGTATCTCTAACAACCATGCCGTCAACGGCTTCTTGCCAACCCCAAACCTCTTGGGTATCGTTGCTAACAGCCGCCAATGCTTCGGCAAGCTGTGCTTCCGTCAAGATGCCGCCATGGGGAACCATTACGAAATACGCTTCTTCGTCACCGTTATAGAAGCTAACCTTGTATTCGTTTACGGAAATACCCGTCACCGTTACAACGATATCCCCGTTTGCATTGTTTACAAAGAAGCTATCGTATTCGTCCAAGGTAACGGTAACCGCTTCGCCTCCGCCCACCGTGTAGGAAACGGTAGCCGTCTTAATACTTTGGGAATAAATTTCGTCCAACACAAGCACAACTTCTACTTCGTCACCGCTTTGGTAGGTGAAGGCTTGCGAAAGGATAGCCCCTTCCACGTCCCCTTCAAAGGTAACGTTGTACGTTTGCTTTTCTTCTTCGGAGCTTTCTTCCGAGCTAGTTTCTTCTTCCGAGCTTACGTCTTCGCTGGACGTGTCTTCGGAAGTAAGCTCTTCGCTAGATTGCGTTGTAGAGCTTTCCTCTTCGGATACTTCGCTTTCTACAAGGCTAGAGTTTTCCACATTAGCCGTACTGCTTTCTTTGTCACCGCCCTTATTGTCGTTACAAGCAACCACAAGCGTTGCGGACATTGCCAACGACAATACGAGCATCAACGTTTTCTTCATCTTATTCATCTTTTTCACCTCTTATCGCCTTATTGTTTTTCCGCAAAAGTGGGAAGCCCCATCGGGGGGATAACCCAAACGGCTTTGTCAAACATTTGATGCGCCTTGTAATTTGCTTCCAACCCATTCAAGGTATAGCTTACGTTGCTCAAAGGCAACGCTTCGGAGCTTTCCTTTCTTGCCATTTCTTCGTTTAAAACGCCTGCTTCGATAAGAACGACAATGTTGCTTGCCGCCTTGGCCCCCCACCAAATGTACAATGTTTGCGCAAACATATAATCCGTTTCGTTAAACGCTTGGTCGTCGCCTCTGCGCATATTGATATACACGTTGCTTACTACGCCGCCGTAGAAATACTTGGCAAAGCCAACGTTGCCATGGCCGATAAATTCCGCATCCAAAATCACGTTGTTTACCTTCGAGGGGAACAGTACCAAGGTCGACGTTTCGCTCACCCTCAAGATGCTAGCACCTTCCACGATTTTACTGTCAATCACCAAATCGGAGCCTTGTACGGACCAATTGGGACGAAGATTTACGTGTTGCAACAAACTGCTAAAAAGACCGCTTGCATTGTTCGAGGTATAGGTTACATTGGTAAACGCGATATCGTATACGTCTACGCAAGTTCCGCCGCCGAGCAAGGATTGGTTGCAAGCGCCCGTAACCGTTACGTTGGAAAGGGTATGGTAACCGCCGTTCAGTTCACCGCAAAATCCAGAATCTATACCTGCGTAGGGTGCAATGTTGTACTCTACACCCGTGAAGTCAAGGTCACACGCCAAGTAGTAACGGGCGAATACGTCCCTTGCTTCCTTTTGATCAGCAAGCATCATAAACCACTCTTCCGTCGTCGAAATAACGTCGGTATATACGTCTGCAATTACGTAGGTTACAAGGTCGCCGCAACGCACTTCGATATCCGCTTTGCCAAGCCCTACCGAGGTAAGCACACCCGTTTCGTCTACCGTTACAACGTCCGTGTTCAACGAGGTGAAGGTGAACTGCTTGGTGCCGTCAACCTTCTCGCCGCCTTCGTTCACCGCTACGTAGCGGGGAAGAATTTGCGGAGCGTTTTCATCACTCAAGGAAAGGTAAGCCGTACTTTCTACGTCGATGTAATCCACAATCTTTTCCGCCGCAACAACCGTTACCGTGCAGGTTACCGTCGTCTTGCCGACCTGCGCCGTAATCGTTGCCGTGCCAGCCGTCTTTGCAATAACCTTACCTACAACGGAGACCGTTGCAACGGCTTCGTTGTCCGAAGTCCACGTTACGGGCTTATTGACGTTGCTCATCGCCGACAAAACTTTCGTTTCATCTTCCACAAGCGTCAATTGCGTTTCGCTAATGGAAATCTCGATATTCTCCGTTTCTTCTATGGAAGAAGAGGACGACGTAGTCGTCGAGGAGCTTTCTATCGAGCTATTGCCCGTATCCTTACCGTTGTCTTTATCGCAAGCACCCAAGGAAGCGATGGTAACAAAAGCGAGAAGCAATGCTAAAAATTTATTTCTTTTCTTCATACAATCCCCCCTTAATTACCAAACAACTGCTCGTACCACGTTTCATAGTTCGTTTCCATGTCCGTACCGCCTTCGCTTTCCGAGAAAATATTAAACATTCTGGAAATGGTTACCATATCGTTGTAGTATTCCTCTTTCTTATCCAAAGGCACTTCGCTGATATGATGGCGGAACATCAAGAAGATGGGACACAATCTTTCACGGCGAATACGATTGTTCAACGTGTTGAAGCGTACGGGGTCGGTTTCTCTCAAAGGCTCGATAGCCGCCAACGCTTCATCACAATAGGAAATCATCGTGTCGATAACTTCCGTGGGCCAGAAGGCAGGATCTGCACCGTGTTCGTAGAAGATGTGACCGTTAAGGCCCTTTGTTTCTTCCATATATTCATAGTACGCACGAATAAAGTTGTACAAACGGGAAATACCCTCTGCCCCTTCGCCGTAATAATGGTTGATGAAATCCGCTGCAATTTCGTTGTAGTCCAACGTGTTGTCGTACATCAATTTGGATTGCGTATACACACGCATTGCTTCGAAGGAGAAGATTGCGCTATGGGCGTTTGCTTGGTCGAACAAGAAACCTACACCCATGTCTTTATAGAACTCGTATTGTTGCTTCCAAGCACCGATATTGTCTTGGGGTACCCAGGAGTTGAGCGCCGCCAAGCTGTATGCCCATACGATGATGTTGTCCTTGCCTTCATGACCTGCATATACGTACAAATCACGCCAACCGCGCAATTGGTCGTAATTTACTACGTTGCTTTCGCTAGTAATCGGCTCGTTAAAGTTCGCGTCGATAGGACAGTACATAAGCTTTACTCTTTCATGAATTGTAAGATTATCGTAGTAAGGCAGGTAATTACCGTTTTCGTCCAAAACAGGAACCTTTTCCCCTTTTTCGTTGACCGTCGTCTTAATGGGGGGGTCTTGCGAGGTTTGATATGCGAAGAATACGTAGTTCATTTCACGGCCAGGGAAGTTTGCTTGTACCCAAGGGTCAAGCTCTTCGGCAATCAAGTTTGTGAAATGCAATTCTTGGCCGCCATAGTTGCCGTAAAGCTCTCTTTCTTCAATACAAGCGTCACACGTACACATATCTACGTTGTCTTCGTGACCGATCATGATATAGCGAGCGTCCGAAAAGTCTTCAATCCAAACCTTCATCTGCTTCACCATTTCTTTACGCATACCTTCGTTGGCGTAGCAAACCTGCTTACCGTTGGTGTTGCCGTAGTATTCAGGGTGCGCTTCCATGTACTTTTCAACGGGCAAATACGTCGTTTCTACCGTGTGTGCGAAGGTAGCCCAAACGCCTTTACCAAGCTCCGAATACATCTTCATTCTTCTTTGATAGGTCTTCGTCAGCGACGTTACCGCCATATCACGAATATCAAAGGAAGGGATAAATCTTACGTCAAAGTCAAGCAAAGGCATGGTGTCCATTTCACGATAAGCCACTTCGTCGTAGGAGTAGTACTCCAAACCGATGGTTTCCGAAAGCATATCGTATACACCGCAGAAGACGCCGTTGCCGTCCTTTGCATTGATGAAGAGCGTTTTACCGATACGCTTCATAACGTAACCCGTTAAACGTAAATCTTCAGTAAGGGCAAGGCTGCTATGTTGAGACAAAGCGTCCTTGTATACCGTCGTTTCGCCAAGGGAAATCACACAGTCGTTTTCGTGGAATAAACCACCGTCCTCTTCGACACGGATTTCTACGCCCGTCGAGAAACGAATGTGCGTCTTCAATTCATTAGCGCCAAACACAACGTTTTCGTCCGCACCCTTGGGGATTACGATAACGTAATCGCTTTTGCCGTTTTCAACGATGTTGTATCCCGAAGACTTAATCGTCGTTTGTTTGTCCGATACCGTAAACAACGGGGTGTCCGTAACCACCGCGCCGTTGCCGCCGCCATTGTTGTCTTCTTTCTTACACGACGCCGAGAACATCGAGGTACACGCAAGAACGAACGTTAAAATACTAACAAGAATTTTTTGTTTTTTCATCGTCTGCCTCCTTTATTCCGCCTTTACGCTAAATACGTACGTCGCAATGTTATTATTTTTGTCCATAACCAAGTAATGAATGGTGTAGTAGCCCTTTACCTCAAACTTCACCGAGCTACCCGTTACCCTTTGCATCAAACCATCAGGCGTTGCAAAATAGATACGTACCACCAAATCGTTCAAGGAATAGTTGTCTTCCAAGGTATACGAAGGCAATTGAAGGGTCGTGCCTACCGCTACCGTTTTAGGAACTTCCGTTTTGAAGGTAATGGAAGGCTTCACGGAGTCGTATACCGAGAAGGTCTTCTTCACCGTTTGTTGGTTGCCTGCGTTATCTCTTACCGTATAGGTTACAGCGTAGTAGCCCAACTCCTCGGGAATGAAGGCTTGCGTCTCTGCCGCCGATACGCCGTCTACAAATACCGTACCGCCGTCCTTTTGAATGGTTACGCGTACGTCGCCAACGCCGTTCAAAACATCACGAGCAACTGCCGCAGGAATTTGGATTGCATGACCGATTGCATAGCGTCCTTCAAACTCTTCGCAAAGGGAGATAACAGGTTTTTGAAGGTCACGGTTAATCAAGTTAATCGTTTGGCCGTTGATGTTTTGTACACCGATTTTGCTTTCGCCGTATACGCCGTTTGCCGTTACAGTAAGGTAGATGGAATTGTTGGTGAAACCACCTTCCAACTTACCGAAGAGTACACCCAGGGAATCGGTAAATTCCTTCGTAGCGGACGAATAACGGATTTGCAAAATGTTGTTGTCTACGTATACGTCTTTACGCTTGCCGCCGTTTACCGAAGCATAAAGCTTTGCGCCCTCTTTCTCCAAAAGGATTTCCGCCGTACAATCTCTATCGTAGATATCCTGCATGGTAACCGTTACCGATTGATATTGGTTGCTCTCTTGATGGAAGTTCAGCTTCAAGCTAAATACATTGCTATCAATAGGACGAATGAAGGAGAAGGACATATCCTCTTCCGTATTCACCGCCGTGAAATATACGTTGTGCGCATCTGCGTCCTTCGTTGCATTTTCCGCCACGAAGTAGTTGGTCAAGAACTTCGATGCATTTTTAATTTGCAATACGGGAAGAGTACGGGTAACCGCCAAAGCGTTACTTCCTTCGCCGAAGGTATAGGTTACCGTTGCGGAATCGGTTGCCGAACCGACTGCGGGGGTGTATTTACCGTCTGCGCCAATCACCGTCGTGGAAGCACCGTCCTTTACGGTGATTTTTGCTTCAAGCGTCTTCACCGACAAGTTGTCGTCGTATACCGTTGCCGTGTATTTCGTGAAGGTGAAGGTATCCCCTTCAATAAACGCAGGGGGCAACAACAAGGTGCTTTCGTCCAAAATGGCTTGACTAGAAACAGTAACGTTATCGATGATATGCGTTACTTCCGTCGTTTGTCCAACGTAGTCCGTCACCTTAATTTTAATGGTGAACTTGCCCGTTCCAGAGCAAGTAAATCTATCGCGGTCAATTTCCAAAAGCTTGCCGTTGTGTTCTACCTCATAGCTTACCATAGCCCAACCTGCGCCGCCGTAACCAAACGCTTCGGGTAAAGTAATTTCTTCGCCGTAGAACGCCGTCGTGGGAAGGGTGGAAAGATCTACCTGCAAGGTAGGCATATCCAAAGTGTTTTTCGCCTCTACGATTACTTGCTTTTCCGTCGTCAAGCCGTAAGCATTGGTAACCTTATAGATGATGGCATAGGTCACCGCTGCAACGGGAGTGAATGCACCGTCCTTCACACGGATAGAACTGGTCAACACACCGTTTTCTACACGGCGAACGGATACTTCCTCTTCAACGATTGCGATAGAACCGTTGGTGGCAGTATAGTCAATAATCTTGTAGGGCTTACCAACCTGCGCATACGCTGCCGTAGCGTTGTCTTGCATATTAATAGTAAGCGTGGGAGCGGCAGGTTCGATAAACTCCTTGCCGAGGCTTTCGCCGTCAAGCTCCGTGATGTAGAAGTCTGCCGTATCGGTAACGCCCTTTGCATAAACGGTGAGGTATACTTCACCCGTCGTGAAGCCGCCCCAAGGCTTGTTACCTGCGGAAAGCTCGGTATCCGTCGTCTTGAAGTCACGGATTAACCAAGGCGTAACAATCGATTTGTCTTCGCCGCTATTCGTGTGACCGTACTTCCAAGCGGGGTCACCGTACAAGCACTTCGTTTCGTTATCATAGTACAACTTCAAGGCGAAGCTCTTAAAGGCAGCGTGGAAGTTGTGGGTCATGCTCAAGTAGGAGAAGAAGCCGCCCTCTTCGTGTACCTGTGCATCGTGTACCGCAAGCGCCGTCGTATAGAAGTTGTAGTTGTAACCTACCCAGTTTGCTTGACCTGCCGCGCGCGTACGTATATATACGCCTTGAGGTGAGTAGGAAATGTACTTCATACGGATTTCCACGTAGTTGTCGGGATTGTATACGTCCGTCAAAACGATGAACAAGGCGTCAACGTCAGGGGAATCCACCTTGTGGGGTTGCGCATACATTTCAATCAATTTGGAGTTTTCCGAACGGTCTTCCAACGTATTGTCGAAGGTGTTGTCCGAAAGGTCGATAATCTTTTCGTATTGGAACTTCACGTTTTCACGAAGGGCAAGCTTAACGCCCGTCGTTTCGTTGTTGGCAAGGACTTCTCCGTAGGTACCAACGTTGCCGTCCACGTCCACAAACAAGCCTGCGTACGTTTCCTTCACGTAGAAGTTTACCGTGTATTCGTTATCGCCTGCACGATAGATCAACGCATATGCGCCCGTTTCGTCCAAGACAACCGTTGCTTCTTCCTTTTCTACACCGCTGGGATATACCAAGGTTGCAACGGGGTTCATTTCCTCGCCGTTCAAGTACATCTTCGCCGTGGGCAAGGTGAGCTGTGTATTTACCGCCATCGTTTGTTCGATACTTTCGGAAAGTACAACACCCAACGTGCTTGCAGATACGGTAACTGCAAAGGACTCCGTCTTTTCCCACTTGCCCGTAAGCATAGGCGTGGAGTATACGATTTGGTATTCGCCTTCTTCCGCAAAACTATAAGTGAAGCCTGCGGGTACGTTATCGTAGCCCGTTACAACGGTTCCGTCTTTATAAATGCTTACACGCGCGTACATGGTAGCCGTGGACAAGAGCAAGGTGCTTTCCACCGCCGCTCTAGGGATATACATTTGCGTATTCACACCCACGGTAGCCGTCTTTGCAATCGTTCCGTCCAGGTAATATTCGCTTACTACTTCGTTTTCGGAAATGGTATCAATTGCATAGTATGCAGTTGCGCTCTTACCGTCTTTGTCGTAGGAGTAATATACGTAGTACGTTCCTGCTTGCGTAGGGGTAAACGAGTAACCGTCGTTTACCTTCACACCCTCTGCATCATATACGTCTACGGTTACTGCCGTAGCGTCCAACGCGCCTTCGATAACGTCTACGATGCTTGCCATAGGCAATACGTATTCGTTATTCAACACCGCTTTGCTATCAAGCTTTGCAAAAAGGGTAGGCGCAAAGTCTGCCTTCGTCGTGTTGAAATTGCAGTTGCCGAAGGAATAAATCAAGATATCCCCACGGGAGTTGCTGGTAATTTCATCAAACACAACGGAAACGGTATATTCCCCGAAGGTGGGCAAATCGTGCTCCAACTTCTTACCGTCGTTGTAGAGGCTGGAGAAGTTCCATACCGTTCTGTCTACGCCGTCGTCCAAACGAAGCTTAATTTCCATCAAGTCAGGATTAAAGGAAATATACGCCGATTGCGAGGAGAAGAAGGTATACTCGTCCGCCGCGTTGTATTCGCCCGTCAACCCGTACATGCTAAAGGAAGAAGGCTCGTGATAATGGATACCTGCGCGTTCTCCTTTGTAGGATACGCTTGCGTCCTTTTGTGCGGGTTTATTTTTGATAACAACGGAGAACTCCGCCCCCGTTTCAACGTCGTGGAAAAGCAAGGAGTATTGTTTCAACTCTACCGAGCCTTCCTCGTTTGCCGCCGCCGTCAACTCCGCAGAGAAATCCCCCGTAAACGAAGTTTTGAAGGGAACGCTTGCGCCGTTGTCGTAGGCGTACAATAACAAGCCTTTTCTAGCCGCCGCATCGGCAGGATCGCTTTGGTAGTCCTTATAACGCACTACCTTTTCCGATTTGGAGTAATCGAACACCTCGCCACTTGCTACCAAAACGTTTGCCGTAGCGGCAACGATGCCGATTACGCACATAACGACGGCAACAACTGCGGATACGATTACTGCAATGCCACGTTTCTTTTTAAAAGTTATCACGCTTTAATACCTCCTTCCGTAAGATTTCCCATAATCTTATTGCGGAATACAATAAATATGATGAATATAGGCAAGAATACCATTACACCGGTAATACTCTTTTGCGCCCAATCTAACGCCGTGCCTTCGCCAAGGGAGTTTACCGACCATCCGTTCAAGGTTGCATACAAACCAATGGAGAGTGTGGGTCTATCCAAGAAGACGTAAGGCGTTTCAAAGTCGTTCCAATATGCGATGAAGAGCAAAAGGAATACTGCGCCGATCAAGTTTGCAACCAAGGGAAGCATGATACGGAAGCATACCGAGAAGTGGTTTGCACCATCCATAAATGCAGACTCTGCATATTCCCAAGAAAGACTGCTAAACGCTGCGTAGAAGATGAAGTAATACATGGAGTTAAAACCAAACTTCATAATCCACATACCAATCATCGAAGCCCCGTCTTGTACGGTGTACAACGCCAAGGATTCCATAATTTGCAACAAGGACGTCATACCGCCGACGATGGGCAATGCGATGGTAACGAGAACGACGTTGAAGACGAGGTTACTAAATGCACCCTTGTATTTTGCCGTACAGTACGCCGCAATTGCCGTACATGCCGTTTGAAAGAAAGCGCTACCAAACGCGTACAACAGGGACGTCGTAAACATATCAAAGTAACCATAGGGGTTTTCCGTACTCCACTTATTCGAGGTGTAGAAGTACTCCCCAAGGTTCATATAGTTTTCAAATTTCCATTCCTTTGGAAGCCCCAACACGTTGTTGTTAAGCTCCTTTGGGGATTTGAAGGTACTCAAAAGCGCATAGGCGAAGATGAGAAGCATAATTGCAGCAAACAATGCAAGTATGGTAAAGCATACGACCGCAAAGACATTGACGTTGATTTTTCTCTTTCCTCTAGGGGTAACGTTTACGTAATTTTCCATCTTTTTATCCCCCCTTAATCTTCGCTAGGTCCAAAGGTGACCAATAACTTTCTAACGCCAATGGTGAGAGGCGCTATGATACAGGTAAGCAACACACCGATAGCCGCTACGTAAGGATATTGAAGATAGTCGGGCGTGTCGGGGTTGATGGTTACGTACATGTAGTACCCCATCGTTTGGATAAATTGTCTTGCATCGTTTCCAAACAAGCTAAACAAGTACGCTTGGTTGGAAAGCATGCCAGCCATCGATACGCACAACAAGGATACCATCGTACCCCATACGCCGGGGATTACTACGCAAACAAAGGATTGCATTTCCCCTGCGCCGTCAATCTTCGCCGCTTCCAATACAGAAGAAGAAATTTGCGACATTGCATTGAGGTAGAGCAAAAGGTTGCCCGAAAAGCCAACGACGATACTGAAGAACATCAAGGCATACCATAATCTGTTTTCTTCTCCCGCCTTGATGAAGCCGCTCAAAATGGGAAGAACCTTTTCCCCTCGAACGTCCGAAAGAAAGGTAATCAATACGTTATCCACAAAATATTCGTAGAAGATAAGCAACACCATGCTACAAATAACGCTGGGTAAAAAAAGCAACACCTTGAAGAAACCGCTCATGAAA
>JAEIGA010011226.1_pt1 | contig 13599 bp, 12 predicted proteins | sample 9270691 | NCBI WGS metagenome assembly JAEIGA01 (sample SAMN17057246, study PRJNA624740) | gut metagenome | biome: biome; isolation source: fecal sample | host: Bos grunniens | place: China: Xizang | collected 2019
ACATCTGGCGCTAAGTTGAAAACAATTACATTGGGTAATGCTACAACTGGATATTCTAATAACTCTCTTCAGACATTACAGATTGGTGCTGGAAACAAGTTGTTAGAAGAATTGGATATTCGAAACTTATCTAATTTAAATAACACTGTTTTACCAGTTTCAAATATTCCAAGTTTAAAACGAGTATATGCACAGGGTTCTAATATTAGTGAAGCCTCTTTTGCTAATAATGGTTTGTTGGAAGAAGCTTATTTGCCAGAAACAATTACACGCCTTGAATTAAGAAACTTGCATTACTTGAAGACAATGAATTTGAAATCGTATAATAATTTGTTGCATTTAGTTGTGATAGATTGTTCTACTACAAAAGATAGTAATGTTACAATGAATGACCTTGTTCTTGATATGATTAGCAAGGCGCCAGATTTGCAAACTTTAAGAGTAAATAATGTTGATTGGGACTTAGATAGTATTGCTGTACTTGAAAGGCTTTATAACTTGATAAAAACTCCAAATTCTCCTGAAATTATGTTATCTGGAACGGTTCGTGTTCCTACCATTGGAGAATATGAGTTGTATAAATATCATGAAGTGTGGTCTGATTTAATCATTACACCCAAAGATGGTACTATTCCTCAGTATAAAGTCACTTTTAAGAATGAGGATGGAACAGAATTAGATGTTCAATATATATATCAATATGGAAACGCTGTTGACCCCATTACAAGAGCAGCAAAACCCATTGCAACACCAACAAAAGAAAACACTATACAATATAGTTATACTTACTCTGGTTGGGATAAGACATTTACAAATATTGTAATGGACATAGATGTTTATGCTACATATACCGAATCATTAAGAGAGTATAAAATTCAGTATGTTTCTATGGACGGTACAATTCTTAAAACGGCTACTGGTAAATACGGTGACAATATTGTATATGATGGCGTAATACCAACATACACAAAGGCAGAGCCTACCGTTTTCTATTTATTTAATAGATGGGATAAGAGTGGTTTCTTGATTGATGGTATTGATGAAAACACTGGTGTTAAAACCGTAACCGCCATATTCGATAAGTTTAGCGGCAATTCAACTTACTTTAATGGAAAAGAATTGAAAGACCTTTCACCTGTTGAGATTTATGCTATGAATAAGCTTGGCGTAGCAGAAAGTGTTGTGACAGACAAAGACCCATATACCATTGTTGTTGGCAATGATATTGATTATGATGATATCGAATCCGAATTATTGATTTCTGAAAAGACTTCTTTTAATGGTAAAAATACTTGTATTGATACAGGTATTAAACTGTTTGATGAAGATAAAGATTTTATTCTTGCTGTAGATTATGAATTTTTGACTGGTTGTGAATCTGGTTCTACATTGGTTCAGTGTTATCAAGGAAATACAAATCAAGGATTTAATTTAGTTTATGATGGCAACGCTCAACTTGTTTGGGGTACTTCTTCTAATAATGTTTCTGCTATTAATAAGCGTGAAATGATAATTCTGCGTCATAGAAAAGGTGACAATAATTTGACTATTTATAAGTCGAACCTTGATGGCGATTCTGTTTTGACAACTGAGTTAACTAAGAAACAGGCAACTGTAACCAATGCTACTTTAATCTTTGGTGCGTCTAGTCCAGAAGAAGGTTATTATGAGAACTATGCTGTCGGCAATATTAATTGGGCTAAGATATGGTATAAGGATTTGGGCGATGAAGTTTGTAAGAACTTGGCTATGTGGACGCACGAATCTATCAGATTAGAGGCTTGTGGCTTTAGAAGATATTATTTAGCGGATGATTCGGGTAATGTTACAAGCCAGAGATGTTCGTTTAGCTTGCTTGCCTCCCATTTGCTTGGCAGAACAAAGAAATGGAATCCTTCTAATACAAATGCTGGTGGTTGGGCTAACTCTGAATTGAATAGTTCGTTAAATACAAGACTATATAACGCTATGCCTACACAAATTAAATCGTTGCTTAAACGAATGGCTGTGCGCTCTTCTGTCGGTAATATGTCTGAAGATATAAGTACCTCTGCTTGTTATATCACGGTTCCCGCTCTTATAGAGCTTGATTCTGGATATAGCAATACATCGAGTTATAGTGCGGCATATGGAAATGAAATCAATGCAGTTACTGGCGTAAATAAGACGATTTCTTATTTAAGTGATAATGGTGCAAGGAAACGAGCATTTGATGGCGGTGATTATTATGGCTATTGGACTCGTACTCCTAATGTTTCTTTCCAGAATTATATTTGGCGAATAGATGAAAATGGTGCTGCACAAGGAATTACCAACGCATCTGGTCACAATGGTTATCCTTTAGGCGTATTGATTGAAATTTCGTTTTAAATTATAGAGGGTTTAGGGGATATTCCCCTACCCTCTTTTATTGTGAGGTAAAAAATATGTTTTACAAAGTAATGAAAAATAATAAAGTAATTGATGTTTTGGATAACCTCACTTATTTGAAGTGGCAACCAAAACATAAAATTATGGTTTTAAGCGACATAAACGAAGCACAGGCAATTCTCTCTTCTGATAAAAACACCATTTGGCACGAGCGCACTTTGTATAAAATCCCCGTTGATGGCTATGAAACTGTTAGCTTGGTTGAAATAGATGAGCACGAGTTCAAGCAATTAAGAGTTCTTAATATGAAAACACCTGAGCAGATAATCGACGAATATAACTTGTTGCTATTAGAAATGGGGGTTATATAAATGAATCAGTTTGTTGAATCCTTAAGGCGTTTGTACAAAGATGGGAAAGTTACAGAAGAAAAAATTTGTGAATTATATGAAAGTGGGAAAATAACTGAAAAAGAAAAAATGTACATCTTGGAAGTTAAAGAAGTACTCTAATTCCTATTAGGGTTTTTATATAAATAAAAATTTATAAAAAAGGAGGTAACGAGTATGGCTGAAAGAGCAAAACATGCTTTTGGTACTCTTGAAAAAATCGACCAAGCACTTGCTAATGGAACCATTGATTCATATGATATTTTATTCGTAAAAGACGCCAATGGGAAACCATATGTTGGTTGGATTGACAAAGAGGGTCAAAAGGTAATTTGTGATGATTCCGCTGAATTTGCAGAACTTGAAGCAGAAATTGCTAATAAAGTTAGTGCTGATGAAGTCGATGCTAAAATTGCAACCAAAGCAGATGTTAAGGATGTAGCCAATTTGGAAGTTGAAATTGCATCTAAGGCTAACGCTGAAGAGGTAAATGCAAAAATTGCTACTAAGGTTGACGCTGAAAAGGTTGAGCGTTCATACGAAAAGATTAAGTATGAAATTACCGATGTTCCTGTTGGCGCTATCGTAGATTATGGCGACAAGGAAATTAGAATTATGTGTCCCAAAGATTCTGTCTTTGCTAAACAGTCGGTTGGTACGGGTGGAGACGCTAATTGTTATTATATGACATTTAGAACTTATGTGCCTAATGATAATATCGTAGGTTACAAAGAGCATCTTGGCGACAAGGTTGACCCTGAAATTTTAACTGATTTCAAAACCGATACATATGGTCGTAGGTATCAACCTACTTGGTTGGCGCTTGCAAAATATGATGAAGCGACTAAGGCTTGGACTTATTATGGCGCTAACTCTACGACAAGTAAGTATATTGGTTGGGATTATCGTATTGATTGGTTTGATGCTAACGGTAAGATGATTGCATCTGATAGCGTTAGAATTAACCTCTCTAACGAGAATTGTCATTCTTCCATTAAACCTTATTATGGGGCTTCTGAGATGACAGAGATTGAAACAAAAGTTGAGGAAGCAGTGGAAGAAAAGGTGACTGAAAAAGTTGAGGAAGCAGTTAATACTGCAAATGCGTATACAGATAAGAAGATTGCAGAAATTGCAGAAGCAGCTTCTTATGAAATAGTTGAATTCTAAAAGTCCTAATGATGGAGGTGTAAGGCATGGCGGACACAACTAATACAAAATCTGTAATGTCCTTGATTGCTACATCCTCTTCTCGAATTAAAGATTTGGTAATAAAAGATGGACAACTCATTTTTATTCAAGATTTGGGAAGAATTGCTTTTGATTTTAAAGGTAAAAGAGTCTTTTATAATCAGATTGTTGAGTTAGAAACGGAAGCAGAGAGATTGGCTTTGGAATCGCCTCTTGATGGATACTACTTTGTTATTGGCTCAGCTTGTTTGTGGGCTTATAAAAACGGCTGGATTCAGATTACTGACAAGCCCGAAGAGGTAGTATTCGTTGGAGTTGAACTTCCAAAATTAGGACAAGAAAATAAACTTTACGCAAACACCACAAGTGGCTTCGAAAACATTTCGGTATGGAATGAAGAATTGGGTTGTTATGTGGTTGTTGCAGACAAAACTCAAGAAGTATCAGATAATGAAATTTTGAGTTTATTTGAGTAAAATTTAATTCTTATTTTGATATGATATCAAAATGATATCATTATGATATAAAATGAGAGTTTTAAGTGGTGTTTAATATTTGATGTTGAATTAATTTGTTTATTTTGCGTTTAATATTTGATGTTGAAAAATATATTTAATTTTTTTATTTAAAAGGAGATTAAAATTATGGCTACACAGAAGAAATATGTTTCCCTTGAAAAACTGACTAAGTATGATGAGCTGTTGAAGGCTAAGATTAAGGCTGATGATGATGTTGTACTGGATTCGGCAAAGGATTATGCCGATTCTTTGGCTTCTAATTACGATGTCGCTGGTGCTGCTGCTACAGCAAAATCTGAGGCAATTGAAGCCGCTAAGACCGAAACCACTACTCAGGTAAATGCTCTTGCTAATGGTCAGGTTAAGACCAACAAAGAGGCAATTGCTGCAATTAAGGATGGCACTACTATTGACAGCTTTGCAGATGTTGAGGCTGCACTTGCTGGCAAACAGGCTACTGGCGATTATGCTACCAAGGCTGAAGCTCAGGGATATGCAAACGCTAAGGATGGCGCTATTGCAGAGGCTAAGGCTGCTGGTGAAGCTGCTGGTGCTGCCGCTGGTAAAAATGCTGAGGAGATTGCAAAAATTCATGATACAAACGACGGTATTCTTGCTCAGGCTAAGGGTTATGCCGATGGTAAAGCTGGTGATGTTCAGGCATCTGTAGATACTCTTGCTGCCAAGGTTGGTACCGTTCCTGAAGGTTCTACTGTTATGGGTATCATCGCCAACATTCAGGAGAATGCTTATGACGATACCGATATTCAGGGCAAGATTGACGGAGTTTCTGCTAAGGTAGACACTCTTGTTGGCAACGACGCTAACAAGTCTGTTCGTGCTATTGCTGCTGAAGAACTTGCTGCTCAGCTTGTTGCTGAAGGAGCAGCTGAGTCTCTTGATACTCTTGAGGAGATTGCAGCTTGGATTCAGAACCATCCCGATGATGCTGCTGCTATGAATGCGGCTATTGAGGCACTTCAGACAAAAGTTAACACTGGCGACAAGACAGTTTCTGCTTATGTAACTGACGCTATCAATGCTCTGTCTATTGGTGACTATGCTAAGGCTGCTGACCTTACTGCTCTTGCAGGTCGTGTAACTGCACTCGAAACCGCTTCTGCAACCCATGCTCTTAAGACAGAAGTTGAAGCTGTTTCTAATGCTCTTACTGAGTATAAGGACGCTCACAATGGCGACTACACCAACACTCAGATTGACAATGCTATCAAAGCTGTTGCTGACAATGTTGCCGCTCTTGACGATACTTATGCAACTGACGATGAACTTGCTGCTGCTATCGAGGGTGAGGTAACTCGTGCTAATGCTGCATACGCTGCTAAGTCTCTTGAGACTACCGTTGCTAACCTTTCTACAACTGTAGATACCAAGGCTGCACAGTCCGATGTTGATACTCTTAATGAGTCTGTGGACAGTATACATCAATGGATTTCTGAAGAGAATTGGGTAAGTAGAGATAGTCTCAACACTACCGTTCAGACTCTGAATGCGAACATTGACAAAAAGGCTGATAAGGCTACTACTCTTGCTGGTTATGGTATTACAAATGCTTATACTTCTGGTGAGACCGATACCGCTATTGCAAATGCTATGGCTCAGTTCGTTGAAGTTTCTGAGGCAGAGATTAACGCTCTTTTTGCTGCTTCTGCTAACTAATTTTAAAACAACAATAACTAATAAAGTTATAAAAATAATAAGAGGGTCTTTCATTAGACCCTCTTCTTTTTGACAAATAAAATGCGGATTTTAATCCTTTGCCTTAATATACGATGCGCAGGTATATAAAAGCAAAATTAACTTGTCCGTATGTTATATGTTCAAATAAAATCTATCTAAGAAAGGAGAAGAATAAATGGCAACAAAAAAGTATGTCAGCTTAAGCCAGTTATCAAGTTTTTTAGAGAATTTAAAAAATTTATTTGTATCAAGAACAGAATTTGATGAAGCTACGAAGTCTCAAGTTCAAATTATTACTTGGGAGGAAAATGACTAATGGCTTTATATATAGGTAAGAACAAAGTAAAAATAAATTTAAATAGTGTTGCATATTATTTGAATGCATATATGCCGTGGATGTCTGGGATGTATTCTTCAGATAGGTATAGATTACGAGATGCTAATGGTATATGTTTGTTGCCAAAAGCAGAAATTGAAGGTGTAATGTTGGAGGCTATAGATGGCTATATTTTACATGATACCAATGGTACATATTTAACAATTGAGGAGGATGTTTGATTATGGATAGAGAATATAGATTATCTTATACAGCAAGTGAAATAGATAAAAAATTAGGAAAAATTGACAAAATTGATAGAATCGACTCAATTCCATCTATCGAAAAGGGTGTGTCTAGAAACACCATGCAGCAAAATGGAAATACGGCTGGTGCGAGAGCGTATAAAATTGTTGATACACAGTCTACAGAAGAAAGTGGTTATGGCAAATATATCTTAAGAACAATAGATGGGATTGTTACTGGTATGCGATATGCTTCTTGTACAAGCGAAATGAATGCGATTGGGGGCACAATTATAGATGTTGATGCTTCTGAAAACACAGTTACCGTTGATAAATATGTTAATGTGCCTTTGAATGGTAAGGAAGATAATGTCAACACAGGCGATGTTTATGATTATTTGATTATTGTAGACCACCCAGAACTTGGCGACATCGAAATTGGATATGGAGGAGTGTCTTTTGGATGCGACTCTGCTGTGTATGCAAAGAACGGATTTGCAAGCGCAAAAAACGGAAAGGTTCTTGGCAAATACGGCAAAGTTGGTGGTATTGATACAAAAGCAGGACACGCCGCAAGAGCAGATGGAAATAATACAAGAGCATTAGCTCCTTGTTCTTCTACTGATGGCACAGACACAGAAGCAACTGGCTTTGCGTCACATGCTGACGGTGTTGGAACAAGGGCAAAAGAATGGGGTCAACACACAGTTGGAAGATATAACAAAAATGATTCCTCGCACGATATGTTTATCGTAGGCGCTGGTAATTCAGATGCAGATAGAAGAAACTGTTTTACAACAGGTTTTGACCCAGACACAAACAATGGTGGTTCATATATAAAAGTTGGTACAGAAATCCTTAAAGCTTCAAAAATCAATGCAATGAAAAATGGAATCTTTGGTACAGGCACTATAAGTGAGGGTACAGACCATCAGATGGTGTGCGGAGAGTACAATCAGAAAAATTGGGACGCACGCTTTATTGTCGGTAGAGGTACAGAAAGTCAAAGATTGAATTGTTTTGCGGCAGGTGTCAAGGACGGTGCTTCTGTTATTTGGGTGGGTTCTAATATGCTCACCGCAGGACAAGTTGGAACATTGGCTAATATGGCTAATAATTCTAGTTCTTATGCTAAGAAGGCAGATATTGAAAAGTCTTATGTTAAGAAGACAGATATCCCAGATGTAAAGGCAGATATTTCAAAAGATATTCAAGCACTTACATTCCAAAATGTATATGATACTGTGATTACGCCATATGCCGAGGGTGGTACCTACCGTGGAGAGGAAACTTCCTATGAACAAGCATATGCATATCCGCAACAAGGTGCATTTTTCGAAGCAAATGCTAATAAGTTTTTCGATATTAACTTTAAGAATCTTGGTGACAATGACTGCAAGCGTGAGCTCACTATAAATAACTATTGTGAATCATTAAAGTTATATGTGTATGTAAAAATTAGTTGCAAGGTTGTCTCTGATTATATTACAGGGTTTGAAGAAAATCAAAAAATACTTGTAGAGCCTAATAGCAAATCTATAGTTAGCTTCGATGCGTCAACAGTTGCTACTGATGGTGTGTATCATTCAACATTTGAATGGACTGTTGATGGATTGTATTTCAAATTTGAAGTAGATAAATAATAATGATATAAAAATTATACGGTATTGATGAAATACATACCTGCATGAACTTCGCATAGCGTAGAAAAATGAATGATATATATAGAATGAAGAAAGGAGATAAATTATCTAAGATATGAAACAAGAAAACTTATCGACTTTAAAGATACATAGATTAACGCAAGAACAATATGACCGTGTACTACAAAATGGAAATATTGATGAAACTGCATTGTATCTGACTCCAAATGAAGAAAATACTAAGTTTGATGAGATAGACAGAAATATTTCTACTATTAACACTTCTATTGACAATATTGAAAATAATTACGAAACTAAAAATGATGCAAACACGAAATTAGAAGAGGCTCGAACATATATAGATAGCCAACTTACTACTAAGCTTGCATCCAAAGCAGATGCTAATCATAATCATAATGATGCATATGATAGTAAGGGTTCTGCTGCTGAGGCATTAGATAGTGCCAAGGTGTATACAGATGGCGCCATTTCTAATTTTGTGTCTAATGATGATGTAGATTCGAAAGTTGGGACGCATAATACTTCTTCCGATGCCCATGAAGACATTAGAGATTTGATTCAGAATTTATCTGATTCGGTCAACAGTCTTCTTGATGGTGACACAAAAGGCGAATTAGAAGACATTATAGCTCTTATTGATGCAAATAAAGGCACATTGGACTCTTTAGTTTCAGGCAAAGTCAATGTGACTGATATTGTGAATAATCTAACAACTAATGACCAAAACAAGGTATTGTCTGCCGCCCAAGGTGTCGTGATTAAAGAATTGATTGACACTTTGCAAAGTGGATTGAATATTCACGGACATTCAATTTATGATGTAGATAATCTTGAGTCCATTTTAATTGGTCTTCATGATGCTTTGGATTCTCATGGTACTCATGTTAATTTTTCCGATACTGCTCCTGTTATGGATGGCGATGCTTTTGTTGGCAAGGCAAATACGGTAGCAAGAAGCGACCATAAGCACCCAACTGATACAAGTAGAGCATCACAAGTAGATTTCGATACCCACACAAGCAATACTACATATCATGTTACTGAGACAGACCGTTCTAATTGGAATGATGCTAAAAATCATGCAGATTCTGCTCATGCTCCAAGTAACGCAGAAAAGAATCAGAATGCTTTTAGTAAGATTGCTGTTCGTAATCAAACAGATGTTGTGGCAGATACAACTACGGATACACTTACTTTTGCTGGATACAATGTGTCGATTACAACTGACGCTGACAATGATAAAGTGACATTTTCGGTTGCAGATGGCAGCACAGCCAATAAAGGAGTCGTTAAACTTGCAAGTGAAATAAGCAATTCTACTTCAACTGCTGCAACTCCATTGGTCGTTCAAGTGGCATATGTTGCAGCAAATGAAGCTAAAGATGCGGCTGACGAGGCGCAGCGTACGGCTGATTCAAAACAGGCAACTATTACAGGTGGTGCCACTACTATTACATCGTCTAATTTAACCGCAAGTAGAGCATTGGTGTCGGATAGTTCTGGTAAGGTTGGTGTATCTGCTGTGACCTCAACTGAGCTTGGTTACTTAGATGGAGTAACTTCTAATGTACAAACTCAGTTAAATGGAAAAGCTGCATCAAGTCATAATCATGCGGCTTCTAATATAACGAGTGGCACTTTGTCTTCTGATAGATTGCCAACAGTTCCAATTTCAAAAGGTGGAACTGGTGCAACTACAGCGGCAGTAGCCTTGACTAATTTAGGAATTACCGCTACAGCTACTGAATTAAACAAGTTAGATGGTGTTACTGCGACAACAACAGAACTCAATTATGTAGATGGTGTAACTTCTAATATTCAAACGCAATTAAATGGTAAAGCAGCTTCAAGCCATAATCATGATGCTTCTAATATAACAGCTGGAACACTAGCTGGAAAGGTGGTTGCAAATGCCTCAGCAGTTTCAACGGTTGATACGGCGCAAGTGCGAAATATCAGTGCTGGAACTACAGATATGACCGCAGGTACATCAAAATTGAACACTGGAGACATTTACTTTGTTTATGAGTTATGAGTAAGGAGGCGCACTATGGCTAAAAAGATATATATTGGAGTTGGTGATGTTGCCCGCAATGTCAAAAAAATATATATTGGTGTTGATGGAATCGCTCGTAGAGTTAAAAAAGCATATATTGGCATAGGTGGAGTTGCAAGACCAATTTTATCTAATGGTTTGGAATATTATGGTACGATTTCGGGATTGAGTGCTACACGACATTCTTTAGCTGCTACAAGTATAGGCGATTATGCATTGTTTGGAGGAGGAAGTGGAGGCTCATCTAAGGCAGTAGATGCTTATAATAAATCATTGACTCGAAGTACACTTGAAGCATTGAGTGCTGGACGAATGAGTTTAGCTGCTACAAGTATAGGCGATTATGCATTGTTTGGAGGAGGGCATAACTATGTTGAAACTACAGATGGAGGGTATACGAAAGCTTTTTCTACCGTAGATGCTTATAATAAATCGTTGACTAGAAGTACGCCTACAGCATTGAGTGTTGCACGAACTAATTTAGCTGCTACAAGTATAGGCGATTATGCATTGTTTGGAGGAGGGTATACCTGCACAACTGATTTAAATTTATTCGCAATTTATTCTAATACCGTAGATGCTTATAATAAATCGTTGACTAGAAGTACGCCTACAGCATTGCGTTTTAAAGGAGAGTCTTTAGCCGCTACAAGTATAGGCGATTATGCATTGTTTGGAGGAGGACATATCTATGCTCATGGTGAATATGGTAGTTATGAAACTTCTACCGTAGATGCTTATAATAAATCATTGACTCGAAGTACACTTGAGGATTTGAGTGTTGCACGAAGGAATTTAGATGCTACAAGTATAGGCGATTATGCATTGTTTGGAGGAGGGTATAACCTTGTTGAAACTACAGATGGACGGATTGATAAACCTCTTTCTACCGTAGATGCTTATGATAAATCGTTGACTAGAAGTACGCCTACAGCATTGAGTGTTGCACGAACTAATTTAGCTGCTACAAGTATAGGCGATTATGCATTGTTTGGAGGAGGGCATAACTATGTTGACAATCCAGATGACTGGGATATGAAACCTCTTTCTACCGTAGATGCTTATGATAAATCGTTGACTAGAAGTACGCCTACAGCATTGAGTGATGGACGAACTAATTTAGCTGCTACAAGTATAGGCGATTATGCATTGTTTGGAGGAGGGAATACGACCTTCCTTTTGTATACAAATATAGTTGATGCTTATTTATTTAGCAATTAATAAAGGAGTGATAAAAATGAAAAGATATGCAATTTGGAATAAGATAGACCCGATTATTACACCCATTGGAGAGGTTTTGAATGCTCAACAATGGATTGAGCGATATCCAGTGGCAGGTATTCCAACTATTACAGTTGTATGTGCTTATGGAGAAATTAATGGCGCATTCTTTGGTACGCTTGGTCAGATGGTACAAATGTTTGAAGCACAAGGATGCGATTTTTCTGCTTGCACAACTGATGAGGAAAAACTTGCAGTTATTGAAGCGTTTGAAGATGCCAAAGAAAAAGAAGCAATGAGTGCAAGTGTTAATGTGACATCAAATGAAGAGTTAACTGCAACTTCTCTTGCAAGCATTGCTGCAAGTCTTGAATATCAAAATATGCTGACGCTGGAAGATATTGAGGAGGTCTAATTATGAGTTATGAAAGAGTAAAATATTATTATGATGCAGGTCTTTGGAGCAAACCAATGGTAAAGACTGCTGTTCGTAAAGGAATTATTACAAAAGAACAATATACCGATATTGTCGGTGAAGAATTAAAATAAAAAATATAAACAAATTGATGAAAAGTATATAAAAGTACTGGTTAAATGATTTACCAATAGTACAACACATATAAATCGCTTGTATATGTATATAACAATATGTATACAAGCGATTTTCTTTTATAGCAAACAAAATGAAACCAAATAAAAAAGCGAAACCCGCATTTTTTAATCTTCAAAGAAAGGAGTTATTAAAAAATGGCAATAAAGAAATATATAAGTTTAAGCAACTTAAATAGTTTTTTGAATAATTTAAAAAATTTATTTGCAACTAAAACAGAAATAGACGGAAAATCAGATAAGTCACATACACATTCTGTTTCTGATATAACAAACCTCCAATCTACTTTAGATGACAAGGCAAATAAATCTCATGGTACTCATGTATCATATTCTACTACTGCTCCTGTTATGGACGGTACGGCTTCTGTTGGTAGCGCTTCTACTGTTTCTCGCTCTGACCACAAGCACCCTACCGACACTTCAAGAGCCGCACAAACAAGCTTAGATTCCCACACAAGTAATACGACCCCTCATATTACTTCTACTGAGAGAACTAATTGGAATACGGCATATACACATTCTCAATCCGCTCATGCGCCAAGCAATGCAGAGCAAAATCAAAATGCTTTTAGCAATGTAAAGGTTGGTGACGTGACAATTGCGGCTGATATTAAAACCGATACGCTTACTCTGGTTGCTGGAAATAATATAACTATTACTCCAGACGCAACAAACGACAAAATAACTATTACTGCAAAAGATACAACTTATACTTTGGGCAGTTTTGGTATTACTGCGACTGCTGCTGAATTGAATAAGCTGGATGGTGTTACCGCAACTGCTACTGAAATTAATTATGTAGATGGAGTGACATCAAATATCCAAGAACAATTAGACGGGAAAGCATTAAGTGGTCACACGCACAATTACGCTGGTTCATCTTCTTCTGGTGGAGCGGCTACAAGTGCAAATAAATTAAATACGGATGCTGGTTCTACTACACAACCTGTTTATTTTAAAGACGGCATTCCTGTTGCAACTACATATACTTTAGGAAAATCCGTTCCCAACAATGCGGTTTTCACAGATTCTCACTATTCAAGTAAAAATGTTGTTGGTGCAACTAATGCAACTGCAAACACTGCAACCGCTTTATCTAATGGGAATGTTTACATAAATAGCGTTGAAAATGGTGCTGTAACTTCGAGCCATAAAATTAGTGGCTCTGGTGCAACAACTGTTACAACTGATACAAGTGGAAATATAATTATTTCTTCTACTGATAATAATACAACATATAGTGCCGCTGGCTCTGCTTTGGGATTGGTTAAAAGCGGAGGCGATGTTACAATTTCAAGCGGTGTCATTACGGTTAATGA
>JAEIGA010011227.1_pt1 | contig 13599 bp, 10 predicted proteins | sample 9270691 | NCBI WGS metagenome assembly JAEIGA01 (sample SAMN17057246, study PRJNA624740) | gut metagenome | biome: biome; isolation source: fecal sample | host: Bos grunniens | place: China: Xizang | collected 2019
AACATGTCGCTGGCACACGGCAGAAGCAGGGAAGTGCCCATGTGTCGGGAAGGAGTTGCAACCCTGCATGGAGCATGATAGCCGTTAAAATGAAGCCCAAAAGGGAAAGTCCACGAGGCATGTGAGGCATCTTTGTCGCAAGACGGAGTGGTATGCGGGAGGAGAAAATAACATCCCCCCGAGAGAGACAATAGAGAGAAAGTGCTCTTTCGGGGGGAGTGAAGTGAGAAGCGTTGGATTACGCTTCGAAGTCTTCCGGCCGGCGAGACTGAATTGCCTTTGTGGCATCTTCAGGTGTCGTAAGCGCGCAAGGACCAGCGACGCAACCGCCAGGGCAGACCATGATTTCGATGATGTCTGCCGGCGCCTTCTTCGTCTTTGCGAAGACCTTCAAGAGAGCAATGTTCTTCTTGTTGAGACCATTGATCTTGAAGACGGTTGGTTTCGGAGCGCCTTCAGGCAGATAGTGCGCCACAGCGTTGGCCACGCCACCACTGATGGCGAATTCTGCACCGTAGTGGGTGCCGCCGAGTTCGGGCTGAACGGCTTCGAGTTCGTCGAGCTGCACATTGTCAGCCATCAACCATGCACCGACTTCTTCCGCCGTAATCACATAGTCCGGAGAACCCTTCTTATGTGCTTCGGTACGCTTGGCCATGCAAGGACCAATGAAGACGGTGACGGCATCGGGATACATTGCCTTTGCGCGGCGGTCAGAGAAGATCATCGGCGAGGGCGTGTGCGAGACATAGGGCTTGATTTCCGGAATGTGACGTTCCACGCATTCCATCCATGCAGGGCAGCAGCTGGTGGTCATGAAGGGTGCACCTTCTGCCTTGCGTTCTGCCCATTCGGCTGCTTCGGCGATTGCGGTGTCATCACCACCGAGGGCAACTTCATGCACTTCAGAGAAGCCGATTTGCTTCAATGCAGCGTAGAGTTTGCCAGGTTCAACAGGGAAGAAGCCATTGACTGCAGGTGCGACAAGAGCGATGACCTTCTTGCCTTCCGTAATGTCACGCACGACGTGTGCCACCTGGTTGCTCTGCATGATTGCCGCGAAGGGGCAAGCCTTGATGCAGCGACCGCAACGGATGCACTTTTCGTCATCTACCGTCACGCGACCATCATCGGTCTTACCGATTGCGCCAACAGGGCAGGCGTCTGCGCAGGCGAGGGGCACCTGGATGATGGCATGGTAACGGCATACTTCAGCGCACTTACCGCAGTTGATGCAGAGTTCGTGGGAGATGCGGGCGCGACCATTACGCACCTGGATGGCCTTGCGAGGGCAGATGTTGGTGCAGGGACGAGCCAAGCAACCGCGGCACATATTGGTGACCATAATCTGCGATTCCATACACGCCGAGCAAGCGTCAGGGAAGATCGTCAAGAAGGGGTCACATGCAGGAGGCGTGGTCTTCGTATCGTCTGCGTAGGAGGCCAATGTCTTCAATTCGTCGGTTTCATCTTCCACGCGGAAACCGAGTGCAGACATGCAACGATAGCGCAATGCAGCACGGTCTTTGTAGATACAGCAACGAGAAGAAGGGGTGCCTTTCGGACGCATCTTCAAAGGAATGCGATCAATGTCTTCGTGCTTGCCTTCCTTAACAGCCTTAATGACATAGGCCAATACTTCGCGACGTAAACGATCGGCTTCACTAATCATCGGAATCGACATGGCAGTCTCCTTTCGTCAAAATTAAGCTTCAAGAATTGAACGAATCGCGTTTAACACTTTACCTTCATCGGCTTCAGCGATTAATTCATCGTTGACACGAACAAACGGTGCGCGACCATAGGTGCCACCCTGCTGGCAAGCTCCAACGCAACGCATGCCCTTCACCGTCACGCGGTCTTTCCATTCTTCTGGAAGGCGATCAGCAATGCTCGCAAGCTGTGCGCCACCCATGACGTAGCATGTCGTACCCATACAAATTTCAACAGTTACTGTTCCTGTCATTTGCTCTCTCCTGAACGTATGCGGATTGTGTTTCAAACTAAACTCAACTTAACTATTATAGGATAAAAAAAGAGAAGATGCAAGAAAAAGGAAAAAGTTTTGCATCGTTTTTACGCTTACAAGTTAAAGTTTTAGAGACGATTGTACTATTTTTTGAAAAACGATGATGAGTACAAAGTGTACGATTTGGATGACGAGACAAAAGGGACAAAGGAGACAAAGGGACGAGAGTGACAAAGATACAAAAGGGATAAAAGAGACGAGGGTGACAAAGGGGCGCTGTTTTTATGGTTTGCCTTCGCTCGTCGGTGCTAAATCGATTAGATGCAGTAAAGTCCTGTAAATGCGCTCTTACTCCGGCCCTACAAGGGCGGTCACCCTTGTAGGACATCTTTTTTAATAACTCCTTTGATATCAAAAAGACGGTACAATTATAGCGAATTACAATAGATAACCCCTTACTGAATTGTGCGAGCAATGGAGTCTACTCTCCAATCGTTGCATTCCATATACACGCCAAATCTCAAAAGTACGGCGAGTTACATCCAAAGGAATTTCTTATAGACATAAAATTGACAATCCTTTAACACCTTATCAAAGACTTGCCCAAATAATCTCATTACCGCCACCTCCAAAATGTAATGCTGTAAAACTTCGAGCACAGTGTGAAAGAATGCCAAATCGTCTCTATCCTACGCAACATTCAGCTCGTTCTATGGGGAAGGGACGGCATGCCGTCCCTTCCCCATAGAACACCTCTCCTTCGGTGCACATATCAATAACACACTTAACTCGCACATCTTCAACCATTTACCACCTCTTCGGTGCACTTTTTATTTGACACATTACGATGTAGCGTGCGAAAGGGAATAGGATTTAGACAATCCGCATCCGCATCTGTAGCGGCGAACACGCTCGCCCTAAAAGACCTACGTGTGCATGCACGTGTATTAAGTATTGATGTACATGACCTGGGGATATTGATCTTCTTGGCAAACTAACTGCTCTTCTCGGCCAGACAAAACGCCCTTTTCTTGGCACAGTAACTGCACTTCTTGGCAAACTAACTGCTTTTTTTTGGCAAACTAAGTGCACACTTCTATCAGAATAGTGCAGTTAGTCTAAGAATTGACCTCTGGAAGAAATTTTAAATAGTACAATTTTTAGCTGGGACCTTTTTAGCCCTGTATAGAAAATTCTAGAAAATATGACGAGGGGCTAAAGAGGTGAAATCAGTCAAACTTGATTTGAGTTTCTGTGAAAGGTATCGGGGATTGGGCTTGGATTGTTGGGGAATGGGGTACAGTTGGGGCCTGGTAGGGGTGGGGATTGGTTTTGTTTAGTGGGGTGGTTGTGAGGCCTTTAAATGTGGTATGCTTTTAAAGGTCCTTTAGGAGGTGCGTTGCATGAAGTTGAAAGCGATTTTAGGTGGTCTGGCGGTGGGCTTGGCGATGCCGTTATTGGGGGCGGTGACGAATGAATTTGGGGTGTGTTATTTGCCTGAGCGCAAGGCGTTTGAATTGACCTTTAAGAATGAACGCACGTTGTTTGATGGGCAGTCGGTGGATTATCGGTCGACAGCAAAGACGATTACAACGCGGACGTTAAAGCGTCTGAATCGTCATTTTTACCGCACGACGATTGAGGGGAAGACGCCGGGGCAGGAGAAGGAGGTGGTGCTGTTTCAGTATCAACGTGGCAATCCTGCGCCAAAACGCTATGGCACGTTGATTCTTGGTGTGGCGGCGGGAGAGCAGGTGTTGCAGGTGCAGGGGGATTGTCTCGTGGTGAAAGAGAGGCATAAGGATGTGCTTTACTCAAATGGTAAACGTTTTGAGCTCTTTCCGCATGTTTTTTCGCAGACTGGGCTTCATTATTTGGGGGACGATCGTTATCTCTTTCTGCACGTGACGCCCTTTGCGGAATACGCATCTTCTCGATATTTCCTTGCCGACCGCAAGACGGGGGCCGTGGTGCAACAACCGTTCGTGATGGTGTTTGATGTGTGGAATCAGTATGCCTTTGCTATCCAGTCACTTGCGGAGGGTGGCGTGAATTGTTTTTATCACTTGCCCACGGGGAAGCAAAAGGTCTTTCCAGAAGATTTTTTTGAAGGCTATAACCTTCTGGACATTATCCTGCGTCACGATGACGAGATTATCATGTGGACCTATACTCAAAAATTGCTTGGGTATCAATTTGATTGCCATATCTTTGATGGTCAGTTCAAGAAAAAGACGGTGGCGTATACGTACGAACGTTATTGCAACGTGCTGCTGCAGCAAGACCCGACCCGTGGGACGACGGTGTTCAGTCAAGCTGGCGACGAACTTTGGCATTCGGCAACGCCGATTCAGCCGCACGAGAAGATTGATCTTGATTTAGATGATCCCATCGTTGCGCTGACAACGGCGCGTTATGAAGCGCTCATTTTTGCGTTGGCCGACCAGATGGTGCTCGTGGATTGTGTTGCGGAACGGGTTTTTAGTGCCGATCAGATTGAGCACGTCGGCATGGGTTTCTTTAAAGTCACCCGTGATGGGGCGGAATCGTGGATTACGTTGTAATCAATCGCTGCCTCTTTTGAGCGGATCACACCTCAAAGTAGACCTTGTTTTGAAGTTGGATATCAAGGTGTTTGGGTGGGGTGTTCCACGTGAGCGTCCAGAATGTTGTCAGGGGAAGTTGTGGGGCGGTTTAAATAGGGCAACGCTTTACGGCCCAACACTTTTAAGGGGATATTTCCGCTCGGGAAGAAATCTGAAATAGTACAATTTTTAGCTAGGCTTTTTTAGCCTTGTCTAGAAAATTCCAGAAAATAGTACGAAGGGCCGAAGAAATGAAACCAGTGGATTTGAGTAGCATATTGCTCATTTCATTCATCGGTATGGGGATGATACATTCGCGTGTTCAACGGTTTGGGCAACCATTGGTGCGAATGAAATGATGGGTTCGTAAACAGGGATGTAAAACAGTTGTTTACCGCAAAAACTGCGACGGCTTGATGTGGGAAGACCTGCGGGGTCAATTCATTGCCTTTAATGAATGCGTGAAACGGTGTGATTTATGCTCTTGGGAAGCAGTTTTTAAAGGTGTTTTTGAGTTTACGGTCAGAGACGTGGGTGTAGATTTGTGTGGTGGCCACAGAGGTATGACCGAGGAGGTCGCGAATATCTAAAAGCGGCGCATTATGGTCTAAGAGATGGGTGGCAAAGGCGTGGCGAAGGACGTGTGGGGTTACGCGTGCATTGGGGTCGGGGAGGTATTGGCGAATGCGTTCACGGACAATTTTCGAGAGGGTGGCGCGTCGGAGTATTTTTCCTCTGGGGGAAAGGAAGAGTGGGGCATTGGGGGCCAACAGTTTACGCGCTTGTTTTCCTTTGTCGAAGGTTTCAGCGTAGCGGGTTCGCCAAGCGAGATAGCGTTTGAGGGCTTCTTTAGCTGGATTACCAAAGGGGACGACGCGCTCTTTTTGACCTTTACCGCAGACGCGGAGGAGTTGTTGCTTGAAATCAATATTGTGAAGGGTCAGATTAGAAAGTTCGGCACATCGCAATCCGCACCCGTAGAGTAACTCTAAAACGGCACGATCACGTAAGGACATGGGCGAATCATCCGTAATGGCATCAATCAATGGCCCTAATGTTTTTTCAGCAATTGTTCGTGGTAAGACTTGCGGGCGTTTCGTTTTGGGAAAGATATCGGTCGGATTGGTTGAGATACGTTCTTCCTCAAGCAACCATCCAAAGAAGGATTTGATTGAGGCAATGTTACGCAAGATGGTGCGTTCGACAAAGCCACGTTGTTGCAAATTGGAGAGGTGGGCAATCAGATGCTCTGAGGTGACGGCTGAAAGGTCGGTAATCTTGTGTCGCGTTAAGAATTGGAAACACGCCAAGAGATCGGTTCGATAAGCCGATAATGTCGCAGGCGCGAGGCCCCGATTGTAACGCATTGCATCAAGAAAATCGTTTAATGCCGTTTGCATTTTGAGGAAATTCGTGAGTCTTAACCGTTTTGTTGGTGTAAGCCGAGTGTTGCAAAGGTGGCTTTTAACGCATCAAGACTATCGGCTTGTGGCGCAATGACGCAAATCTTGCCTGGGTAGATTTGGTAACCCTCTCGATAGAATGCAGGGGTGAGATTCGGCATGAAGACATTGGCGCCAGAGGAGAGACCCTGCGTTCTGCCATTGATTGGGTCAAGCGTTGAGAGGGCGGTCGTCGAGGGAATATTGGCGTTGGGCAATAACAGACGGGTGATGGCGTAACAGCGGCAAGTGAAATCAACCGAAACCGGCACTTCAGAAGTAAGCGCAGATTGACCTAAAGGCGTTTCAGGGTGACGCAGATAGGGGCCGAGGCCGACCATGTCGAGTTGCAATGTCTGAAAGGTAAGTAAATCGGTAACAACGGAGTCAAGCGTTTGCCCAGGAATGCCGAGCATCACGCCACTTCCAATTTCGTAACCTTGCTCACGCATCCGTAACAACTGAGCAATGCGAGGATGTTCGTCGGTTTGCGGACTACCAGGATGAATTTGATTAAAGAGCGTCCGATCGGTGGTTTCAAAGCGTAAGAGATAACGATCAGCGCCGGCGGCTTTCCATTCGGCCGTATCTGCTTCACTGCGTTCACCCAAGGAGAGGGTGACCTTTTGTCCTGTTTCGGCTTTAATGCGACGGATTAACGTTGAGACGCGTTCTCTTGTCCACAAACGTTCACATTCGCCAGCCTGGAGGACGACGGTGCCGAAATCAAGTTGTGCAGCGAGTGCCGCACACGCAACAATTTCATCGTCTTGCATAGCATAACGATGCACCTTCGGATTATCATGGCGCATACCACAATAGAGACAGTTACGTTGGCAGATGCTTGAGAGTTCAATTAAGCCTCTCAAGAAGATGCCGTTCCCCTTTGTGGATTGACGAATCTGACGCGCTTCAGCAAATAAATTTGCCGCAGAGGGAGCTGTAAGGTGATGTAAAATCTCTTCACGCGTCATCATTGTAACCCTATGGATTAGGGGATAATCTGAGCATGCTGTTCGACACAAGCCTTAAAGTGTTCGCCACGTTTCGCCATGCCTGTGTATTGGTCAAAGCTGGCACACCCGGGCGAAAGGAGAAGCACGTCGCCCTCATTTGCGTCTGCGAGTGCATGGTTGACGGCTGTTTGCATATCCCCGCAACATTCACAGTCGCAGAGGTCTTCCCATGCTTCGTAAAGGGGTTGGGCTGCTTCACCGATGAGATAAGCCTTCTTGACGGTCTTTTCAAGTTCAACATCAAGGAAGTCTAAATCATCTTCCTTTAATTGACCGCCTGCAATTAAGAGTGCTTTCGCAGGGGCCACCATCTTGAGGGCCGCCTGTGTCGCCGTGAGAGAGGTGGCCTTGGAGTCATCAATAACGACCACACCCTTGCACGTGCCGAGACGTTGCATACGATGGGGAAGCGGTTGGAAGGTGGCGAGGCCCTCGGCAATGATTTCAGGTGCGATGCCTAAATGCGTGAGCATCGCCGTGATTAATGCTGCGGCTGGTCCCAAGACCTTATTGTTGAAAAAGCCTTTGACTGGAATGGTCAGGTCGCCATGAATGATGGACTCGTTGTAATAACGCCAAGTATCCCAGGGCTTCACCCCGAAAGTTTCAACAGGCACACCCTGAGGCACGCCTAAAATGGAGATTTCCTTTGGCAAGAATGCGGTGGCCTTGCCTGCGACTTGGGCCTGGAAAATACGACGTTTCAAGGCCGAATAGGCTTCAAGACTTTCGTGACGGTCGAGATGATCGGCCTGAATATTGAGGATTGCAGCAAGCCGTGGTGAAAAGGTACGAGTGTGTTCCAACTGGAAGGAGGAGACTTCTGTGACGGCCATCACGCCCACACCCGCCGCTTCACATTCCAAGATGCGTTCACATAAGGGAATACCATAGTTGCCGGCGGTGACCGCTTTTACCCCCGCCAGATTGAGGGTGTCTGTGAGACACTTGATGACCGAACTCTTTCCCTTGCTGCCCGTGACCGCAATGAGTTCACCTTTCCAGTAGTTGGCCGCCAATTCGAGTTCGGAAATCATTGCGAGGCCACGCTGTCTGGCTGTTACAATCCAAGGGTGGGTCAACGCAATAGAGGGCGACACAATCACGAGATCATAGGCCCCATCAGGCAAATGTTCGCGATCCGAAGTGAGGCAAGAAATTCCCTCCGTGGAGAAGGTGGCGAGCGCTTCGGGTGTCCACGCTTCGTCAACTACGGCTACACGTCCACCACGTTCTAATAGCAAGCGTGCGGCAGCGTGGCCACTTCTTCCTGCACCTAAAATGAGAGAATTGCGGTTGTCGTAACGAGCCATAGGAGTCTCCTTTTAAGATGAAAGGATGATTACTGCAGATTGACCTTTTTCGCGAGTTCGTCAAATTCAAGTTTTGCCTTACGATCAAGCGTCTCATACGAGGAACGTGCCGCGGCTAAGTCTACGCGAGCCAAGTCTGGATGACCTTCTTTTTCATGCAAGCGAGCCCGAGTGATGAGCAAACGTGGGTCGGGTGCTTGATTTGCATTGCGCTGTTTTTCAAGGTCAAAGGCGGCTTCAAGGTACTGATGGGCTTCGGCATAACGACCGAGTTCGAGCAATGCGGCGGCCGCTGTTTCACGTGCGATAGCGAGATTGGGCGAAAGCTTGCAAGCGTGCTCTGCCGCAGCGAGGGCGGCGGGCCAATCTCCCAGTTGACGTTGTGCCTCGGCGAGGTCATTAAAGGCTTCAGGGAGGGGCGGATTCACATCGGGTGCGGTTGCGAGTGAGAGGTAGGAGAGGGCACGCTTCGGATCGCCATCGCCGAGCGCAAGGGAGCCCATGATGTAGTTGGCCAAAGGCAACTTGCGGTCGTGATAGAGGAAGTCTTTCGCATGTTGTGCGGCGGCGGCTTTATCATTCATGCGAATATCCAGCGTTAGCACGGTATTGCGCAAGGCATGCACTTCGGGTTTCAACGCAAGGGCGCGCAAATAGGCGGCACGCGCTTTCGGAAGTTGGTTATCCTTTTCTGCTAATTGTGCCGAGATAATTTGGACAAAGTAGTTGTCTTCAGTGCCAGCGGCTGTCTTCAACTTAGGCAAGGTTTCCGCCGTGAGCGTGGCCAATTCGCCCTTTTGCAACTGCAAGGTGGCGAGCATTGCAAGGGCTTCAAGGTGACGAGGATTATCCGCTAAGCAACGTTCCAATTCAACACGCGAACGGTCGGGTTGCCCTGCTGCAGAGAACCAAAGCGCACGCTCGTAGGACAAATCAGTGGAATCGCCAGTGGGGTCGACCTGTTCAAGCGTTTGCTTGGCCGCTTGGAGGTCATTTTCAAGGATGTTCATGCGCACCAATTCGCGGACATAGACGAGGCTCTGACGGCGATCTGTGGAGTTGCTCAACATCTGCTGATACTTTTTGATTGCTTCATTGCGCTTTGAAGGATCCACTTTATAGAATTCGGCAATCATTTGGTCAAAGACGACCTTTTTGCCATCATCCAACATCGCAAGAGCCAAGTCCATACCACTTAAAGCCGCACCCGTTTGGCCACTCATCGCCCATGAACCAGCCAACATGCTGATGACCTGCGGTGAGCGGATGTAACCATAAGTACGAGCCAAGGCCCAGAGTTGGTACTTGCGACCACGCAACTTACGAATGCGTTCGGTGAGTTCCTTTTCGCACCATTCCTTTGCTTCGGGGTGAAGACCGCCATTAATCAGTTCGAAGAGGTTGAAGAGCGCGGAGATATTGTCGGGATGCGCAGTATAGACATCGGTGAAGAGTTGATAGGCTTCTTCAAGCTTGCCTGCATCGGCCAGATAAAAGGCGGTGTTGTTGAGGATGAAACTCTCCTGACGGAGAACATAATTGGCAAAACCCTTCACTGCAGAGAAGGTTTGCTCAGAGGGTGTTTCATGCTTGAGCGCAAGCGTTTCTGGCATCACCTGGTTTAATTGGAGGTGTTGTGCTTCACGGGTGGAGGCACCGCGATACCAAAGACCTTGCGGCAAGGGCAAACGATTACCCGTGTACCAGAGGTCCGGCAGACCCATGGTCGCGAAGACCTTTTCGGCGCCTTCATCTGCGCGGAGCCAGTCTTGGATAAAGGGAATAAGACCTAAATCTAAAGCACGCGATAAGGTTTCACGCAGTTCGGCCTTGTCTGCGAAGTAGGCAGATGCTTGCAACTTTTCACGTAAGGCATTCAGTGCGCCCGCATCTCTGTTTTGCGTCAAGGAGAAGAGGATGACGGGAGACTGACACTGTGCAATGCGGAGGGCTAAATAGGCATCCGCGGCACCATCAGAGAGTAACCATGTCTCTTTATTTTCTGCGTTTGCCAGAACGGCATCGGTGTAAGCTTGGGGCAGTTTGCTGAACCGAGCTTCTTCAATTCGCGTCGGTACGGTGACCATAATTGCCGAGACAATCAAGGCGATGGGCAACACGATGACGCAACACCAACCTGCAAATTTGCAGAGGGGGCGCGCGAAGAAGGATTCGTTTGCCGCTTCAGGGGGATGCTTCACGGTGAAGAAGAGAACGCCAATTGCCGTAAGACCCGCGAAGGCAAATGCGGTGAACATGGCGGGGAAGAGCGGATAGGCATCCGTCCAGTTCGCGGTCAATGTTGGGATTGAGAGTTTGAAGGGTAAAATGGCTAAGATGCTTAAGACAACTGCCGTGAGGAAGGTGAAGAAAAGCGTTGCAGTGCGCTTGTTTTTACCAGCATCTTTGAGCAGGAAGAAGGTCAAAACGGCAGGGATAATGCCAGTCAATAAGACCAAAATCCAGGGGCCGTTGAAATAACTCAAAAGCGTAGCAAAGCGGGCATAGCCTTGGATAAGAATTGCAGCGCGAAGGTCGGTCGATGGCTCCAGCGCAAACATTTGGAGTAAGACGGTGGTAAATGTCAATACAAATCCAAAGAGGAGCGGAAAGGCAAGATTTAAAATAAATGGACGCGAGGAGAGTTCTTCTTGGTCGGCATAGTAGGCTGTTGCCAACAATAACACGAAGAATGGGGTAAAGAGCAATAACTCAACGGATTCAAAGGTGAGAAGGCCCCACGCAAATGCCGTAAGCGTGAGCAACAGACGCGTTGGTTTGCAGGCCACGCGGCAGAGGAGGAAGAGGGCGCCAAGGAGAAGGAAGAGGTCAAAGATTTGCCATTGGAAATGGGTGGCAGCACGTAAAAAGTCCGGCGAGAGTAAGAGGGTAAGCCCCGCGACCGGAACCGCAAGATTTGCTGCGCGACTTACCGAGGGGACTGTGCGGGGTTCGTCAGCGAGGTAGTGAACCGTTAAACGGATGATTTGGCAGAGGAGGGTAACACAAAGGGCTCCAAGAATGGCCGATGAAAGGTTAAAGACGGGCACCACAATTGAAGCAGGAAGCAGATTTCCCAAGGCGCCAAAGAGGAGGGAGAAGAGCGGATGCGCCGTGACAATACCAGAGGAGGCATGCCAAACGCCTGCAAGATGAGCCATCAAGGTAACCGCTTCGCCAGGATAAACCCACGGGGTTAAGCTGAGGAGAAGGGTGACGAGGGTGATTATTCCCCAGGTGAAAGGATGGGAAAAGAGGCGTAATTTATTCATGGTGCAGGGGTCTCTGGGGGTGTTGCTTCAGGTTGAGGACGACGCCAGGTGCCTTCGTTGCAGGTAAAGTCGTCTTCGACTACGCGAATATCATCATTGGTTTCTGGTAAAGTGTCTGGGCCACAAGAGTAAAGTTGGGGCACTTCAAAGGGGGAAAGTGGCATTTTGTAGACATAAGGTGTGCCCCATGGATCTTTATAGGCCCAATTGATGTAGGGGCCTTTCCACCCTGGCACATTGTAGTTACGTGCTAATGCATAGAGCCCCAGACGTTGTTCTGGCCATCCGCCGGTGTGAACACGATAGAGGGTAAGCGCCGTGGCCACGGCTTGCAGGCTGCGTCGCGCACGATTTTGTTGTTGGGGTAATGCTGAAACAGTTGTGGGACGTGGCCCCCTAAAGGAGCTAATCACAAGACTGCCTAAGACGACCAAAAATCCAAGCAGGCCTAAGATAAACTTTGGGGAACGTAAAAGGGAGAGGTCCAGTTTCGTGGACGCATTTTGAATACGCTCTAATTCAGCTGCGCGCCGAATGGCTGCGATTTTGCGCTTCGCCTCTTGTCGTTCTTCACTACTGCGCCAACGCACCCCCTTCGCAACGCTGGGATCGCGTTTGACCTTGAGGGGTTTCGGGGGTTTAGACATCGTGACTGCCATAACGTCTTTGGCTTTCGGGTTTAAAAGAGTTCACCTTGACGGCCTAACGGGTCGATTCCTAATCGATGATAGGCCTTTGGAAGTGCGATGCGCCCCTTGGGTGTGCGGTCAATATAACCTTCTTGGATGAGGTAGGGCTCGTAAACTTCTTCCACGGTATCGGGTTCTTCACCCACTGCAACCGCAATGGTGCTTAGCCCAACAGGGCCACCGTTGAACTTGACCGTAATCGCTTCTAAGATGCGAATATCCATTTCATCCAACCCTTGCGGGTCGATTTCCAGAAGGGAAAGTGCCTTATCTGCCACTTCTCCAGAAATATGATTGTCCGCTTTCACCTGGGCATAGTCACGAACGCGACGCAAGAGGTTGTTGGCGATACGCGGCGTGCCACGACTTCTGGCTGCGATTTGTTGTGCGCCATCAGCATCAATGGAGACATTTAAGCGCCCCGCACTCCGCGTAACGATAGCGGCGAGCTCGTCATAAGAGTAGTAGTCCAAACGATTCTGAAGGCCGAAGCGCGAACGAAGCGGTGCGGAAATTAACCCACTACGCGTGGTGGCACCGACCAAAGTGAAATGGGGCAATTCCAATCGTACACTACGCGCATTGGGGCCTTGGTCAATCATGATGTCAATTACGAAATCTTCCATTGCAGAATAGAGATATTCTTCAACGGTACGCTGCATACGATGAATTTCGTCAATGAAGACAATATCGCCAGGTTCCAGTGAGGTGAGCAAGCCTGCTAAGTCTGCCGGCTTATCAATCACAGGCCCGCTGGTGGCCTTGACATGCACCCCCATCGCTTCGCCGAGAATGTAGGCGAGGGTCGTCTTTCCTAATCCAGGCGGTCCGGAAAACAATACATGGTCTAATTGTTCGCCACGGCCACGCGCCGCTTCTACTGCAAGCATCAAGCGGTCGCGTACCTTTTCCTGGCCTAAAAAGTCTGAAAATCGAGTCGGGCGTAAGCGATTGTCAAAGGACGCATTACGCATGTTCATAGCATCTGAGGGTCTGGGAGTCTCCATATCGCTCACATTATAACACAGACGCATATACACGTGTACGTGCGTGAGGAGAGATTTTAGGGGTAATCACAAGACCTCGCATCATTGAGAGCTTCAATGAATGCGAGGTCAAGGGGGACGTCATCAGGTTAATTCTGGTGGAGGATCATCGGGTTTTTCAACAATGGGTAGTTGATGAGGGCTACGGATTCCAAATTCTCGGAGTGAAGATGTACAGCGTGGATGGCTTGGTTTTCGTAGGTGGTGTAGTAGTAGGTGCCTGTCTGTGTGTTGCAACAGGAGGAGTAGATGGTGTATTCGTACTGG
>JAEIGA010011228.1_pt1 | contig 13599 bp, 14 predicted proteins | sample 9270691 | NCBI WGS metagenome assembly JAEIGA01 (sample SAMN17057246, study PRJNA624740) | gut metagenome | biome: biome; isolation source: fecal sample | host: Bos grunniens | place: China: Xizang | collected 2019
AGTTATTCACCAACAAACTACCACTCTATCTATGCTAATCAAGACATATCAATGGTATATGCTCTAGCTACATCTGATAATATTTATGCAATGAAAACTCATTTGTTTTTAGGCCCGGACAAACTTGCAAATAGGCTTATTGATTTTGGGTTTTCAAGTGACATTCCTAAAGATCTTCCATCTCTTGCACTTGGAACTAAAGAAACAAGTCCAAAAGAACTTTGTGAAGGATTTAGTATTCTTGCAAATCTAGGTAAATTTATTACCCCTACAGTTATCACAAAAATTACTACATTTGATGGAGAAGTAATATATGAAGCAAACCAAAAAGTAAAACGTATTGCAGATGAAAGTGATGTATATATATTAAATGAAGCTATGACATCTATCTTTGATAATAATATGACTTATAATATCAGACCAACTGGTGTAATTTTAAATCCTTTATTAAAACATACTTATAGTGCTAAATCCGGTTCTACAAAAACAGATAATTGGATGATTGGATATAATCCAGATATATGTTGTGTTGTTTGGAGCGGATTTGATGATAATACTGAAATCTTAAAAACTGCTGATTTAAGAAGTGCAAAGTATATTTGGGCAGATTGTGTAGAAGCTTTCTATAATAATAAGGAATACTCAAATTGGTATGAAACACCAAGCGATGTAATTAAAGTTGAGCTTAACCCAATCAGTGGGTTTTATCCATCTTTTACAGAATATTATAAAGGAATATATTTAAAAACTGATAATCTTCCTTGGTTTATAAGACTACTTTATCAAAAAGAAGAAAATATGTTTATATAAAAAAGCAAAATGAATAAATCCAAACAAACGGATACATTCATTTTGCTTTTTCTTATTTTTGAAAATATTCAAGTAAGTCTTCACTTATACTATCAATTGGTATTGCAAATCCCATACCTTCAATATCTTCATTTGCAATTTTCCAAGTATTGATACCAAGAAGTTCTCCTTTTATATTAAATAAACCACCACCTGAATTACCATGGTTTATTTCAGCATTATGTTGAATATATAAATTTCTTACTTCTTTATTATCATCTATCTTATCAATAATTATTCTATCAACATAACTTACATTGCCTACTGTAATAGTACTATAATATTTATCAACATCATACGGATTACCAACAGCTATTACAAATCTACCAACTTCTGTTTTCTTAGTTGCAACCCTTGCAACTTCTAATATTCTTGGACATTCAAATGATATTATTGCAATATCTTTAGTATCATCTAATTTGCATACACTAGCACTATAAGTATCACCTTCACTAAATGATATATATACAGTTCTTAAATTACCACTGTTTGTTGCAACGACATGTTTATTAGTAATAACATAATAACTATATAAATTATCATTAATTTTTGTTTTTGAAATCACTACACCCGATGCAAAACTGTTATTTGTCATAATTGCAGTTTTCGTTTCAGTCTTAATTGCAACAACAGTTTTACTTGCGATATTTGATGCTTCTACAATTGCATCTTCAAAATCTAAGATTGAAATATTTTCCCCATAGATAACTTCTCTATTAATTACTTCATTAATAATAGTTGTTTTTGAACATGATGAAGTAATAAACAATATAAACATTATAGTTATAAAAATATAAACTTTTTTCATGTTAAACACCAAATACCCTTTTAACATTCTCTTCAATTTGTTTTTCAACTATAGATTCATCTATATTTTTTATATTTGCAATTTCCTTTATAATATAAGGAATATACTTAGGCCCATTTTCCTTTCCTCTAAAAGGATGAGGAGTCAAATATGGAGAATCAGTTTCTGAGATTAAATATCTTAAATCTATCTCTTCTACAACTTCTTTCATAACACGACCGTTTTTAAATGTAACGGGGCCAGAAATACCAAGGACAAAGTTTTCCTTAATAAATAATTTCGCCATTTCTTTAGTTCCACTAAATGAGTGCATCACTCCGCCAACAACTTTTGCATTCGTTTTCTTAAGTGTTGTCAGTGTCAATTCAATAGCATCACGAGAATGAATACTTATTGGTAAATTTAATTCTTTAGCAATCTCAATTTGACGAATAAATGCATACTCTTGTTCTTCTTTAGTTGTTACATCCCAGTGAAAATCATAACCTATTTCACCAATACCTACAACTTTAGGTTTTTTTGCATTTTCTTTAAGCCAGTTATATTCTTGATCACCATAGCCTTTAATTTCAGTTGGATGAAAACCGATTATAGCAAAGCATTCTTCATATTTATTTGCAATCTCAAGTGCTAATTTACTAGTTTCTAAATCATACCCAACGACAAAGAATTTAGAAACGTTGTTTTCTTTTGCATCGAATATTACTTCATCAATTTTACTATATAAGTCTTTATTATTTAAATGAACATGAGTATCTATTAACATAAAAATACTCCTTTCTATGTAATTAAGTATATTATAACATTATTTTAAAATAATATCAAATAGAGAATTATTAATATAAAAAACACCTTTTATTAAGGTGTTTTATAAACTTGATAATACTTCCATAAGATCTACTAATGTCCACGGAAAAACAGTTGCAACTCCAAAAACTAACATCCATGCACACATAACACTAAAAAACAATATATTCATAATCATTAAGCCCTTGCCTCGATAACTATAATTTCTAAGAGCAATGCTTACGATTAAAGAAACTAGTAATCCAAGTGGTTGTAATAAATATCCGATTTGAAGGAAATAAATAATTTTTATATCCACTGGAAATCTTCCTGGGAAAAATGGTCTTTGTCCAGAAGTTGATATTCCTGACCTAACAAATACAACACATGCAACAAATATTATAAATGTATATATTAATGCAAGAATTGTAATTATTGTTGTTATTATGTGCGTTCTATTACCATTTGTATCCAAATCTACCATATCTATATTAGGGCTCATAATTCCTCCTTATACAATTTTTATAAAAACTTTTTAAAACAAAAATAAAGTAATACTAAATAAACAATAATATGCAAAGCAGCTATTATAATACTAGTAATAAAATGCTTTTTTATATTTGATAAATATAGGTATCTTGAAGTATAGATAATAGGAGCTATAAAATATAAACATGATAATAAACCAACACTAGCTATAATAATTCCTGGAGTAATATTATTTTTATCAATGTTTATATTGCTAACAATTAAAGTTGTAATAATAAGGGCAATAAAAAGTACAATACCAATTTCAACAAGAAATAACGATATATTAGAAAAACTTCCTGTAACTTTATTACTATCATCACTTTGACTTAAGAAGTCTTTTAATTTAATATAATCTTCAGGTACTTTCTCACAACAGCTTCTACAGTCATTATTTGAATTATTTTTTGTTTTACTCATAAATTCACCTTAGTATATATTATATCAAATTTTTAACTTTGTCAAAACAAAAAAGCATACTAAATTAAATTAGTATGCTTAACCTATGATATTTCATTTTGAAATAATTTAAATACTTCAGATGTTGCGACAGCATCATGAAGCGCATTATGATCTTGTTCTTCTACTGGACTACGTCCAAATAAATGATACGCATTAAAAAGACCAATATCAGTCTTAATATTGTAATAGTTTTTAATTACTTGCATTAAATTAACAATTTTTTGTCTTTCGACAAGAGGCTTTAATTTATATTTTTCATAAAAGTTATTAAGCATTAATATATCGTTTTTTCCCCAAACATATATTACTGGTTGATAAAGCATAATAACATCTTTTAGTTTTCTATAAAACTCATAGGGAGTTTCTGCTTTTCTAAAATCGCTCATAGAAATATTTAAGAAATTAAATGTTCTTGCATTTAAACCATCGTTATTTGATGGTTTTACATTTGCATTAAGTGAAGTTATCATATTACCATCAGGATCTTCTAAATAAGCTCCGTACTGAATAATTTCCGCAACAAATCCGCTTCCGTGTTGATAATCATAAGGAGGCATTGTAAATTCTAAATCTAAGAATAAACGATATTGTTCTTTATTAATTAGTTTATTTACGCCCTTTTTAACTGTACTTATATCAAATAAAACTGTTGTTTTTCTTCCAGCTCTTTTAAATAACTTTATAAAATTGTAAACTTCATACACTTTAAATCGATGTTGTATCTTCGCATTGTCACTACAGTTAAAGCTTACAAATAAACCTAACTGTAAATAGTCACTAAATTTCTTTTGTTGGCTCTTTGTTAAATAAAAATACATTATTCTTCTACCAACTAAGACTGTGAATATTCTTCTTGATAGCGAGATACCTCTTATTATGCCGTGTATCGTCTGCATACTATCACCTGTCTTCGTTTGTTAATTTAATTTCATTCATTTTTATCAACTCTAAAATTGCTTGACTTCTTCCTTTAACGCCTAATTTTTGAATAACATTTGAAATATGATTTCTTACTGTTTTACTACTTATACCAAAATAGTTTGCAATATCATCAGTACTATAATTTCTTATTAATAATTCAAAAATCTTCTTTTCTCGAGTTGTTAAAAAACTTTTTAAAGCCATCCTAATCCCCACTCTTTCATAGATATTCTATGCAAAGATGTTATGATTTGTCACGACTCTTAAGTGTTTCTTTTAGGTTGATTGCGATATCTTTTGAAAATCCGATTGCCTTATATTTTTCAATAGGGGCATTAATCATTTCTTCAATACTTTTAAAGTTTTCATGTAGTATTTTCTTTCTTGTTTTACCAATACCTTTGATTCCATCAAGAATTGATGTAAGTGTGTTTTTTGTATGTGTTTGCTTGAAGAATGTTATTGCAAATCTATGTACTTCGTCTTGCATAGATTCAAGAAGTAAGAAAATATTACTCTTTTTATCTATTTTTACTTCATCTAAATTAGATGTAATAATACTATCAGTTTTATGATTATCATCTTTTTGAAGACCAATAATATCAATATTAGTAATACCTAAATCATTTAATACGTTTTTAGCAGCTTTAACTTGAATCTTACCACCATCGACAATAAGTAAATTCGGCATAACTTGATTTTCTTCTTTTAAGCGTTTATATCTTCTTGTTAATACTTCGATCATTGTATGATAATCATCGGCACCTTCAACTGTTTTAACTTTGTATTTTCGATAATCTTTTCTTGAAGGCATACCATCAACATAAGAAACCATTGCACTTACAGCACTTGCACCTTGAATGTTTGAGTTATCGAATAGTTCAATTCGTTTAGGATATTCAATATTAAGCATTTTACTAAGTTCAATAAGTGGTTCTTTTGTTTTACTAAGTTTTAGTTTTCTTAAGTTTAGCGAATGTTCTAGCGACTCTTTAGCATTATTATTAGCAAGTTCTACTAGTTTTTTCTTTGTTCCTTTTACAGGTATATTAATTCTTAGTCCAAGTAATTCAGAGATTATTTCGTATCCTTCTAAATATGGTATTAATAACTCATATGGATGAACATTAGACTTTGAATCATAAAATTGATATATATATGAAACAATAATTTCATTTAAATTATCATATATATCAAATACTTCACAAGTTCTTTCAATAATCTTTCCATAACGCATATGGAATAGTTGTATAGAAACAATACCATCATGTTCATAAAAGCCAAGAACATCTCTTGAAACTCCATCATTAATAATAATTGATTGTTTTTCGGAAATTGTATTAATATTATTTATTATATTACGATATTCAATAGCTTTTTCAAATTCAAGATTATTTGAAGCTTCAATCATTTTATCATTAAGTTTATTAATAAGTTCTTTGTCACTGCCGTTTAATACTTTTTGAGCACTTTCAATATAATCTATATAGTCTTCTTTTTTAATGTTATTTATACAAGGTGCAAGACATTGTCCCATGTCATAGTATAAACAAGATTTCTTAGGAATTTGATTACATTTTCTAAAAGGATAAATTTTGTTTAAAACTTCAACTAAATCACGACACGCTTTAACATTAGGAAAAGGCCCAAACACTTTATTACCAGTTCTTCTTGTAAATTTCTTTATATCTCTTGTATAAACAAGTTTAGGATTTTCTTCATCAATAAAACAAATATATGGGTATGTTTTATCATCCATAAGTAAAATGTTATATTGAGGTCGATATTCTTTAATATAGTTAAGTTCTAGTAAAAAAGCTTCTACCTCAGTTGTTGCGACAATATACTCAAATGTAACAACATCCATAAGCATTCTTGTTGTTTTTGCATCGTGGCTACCCGAAAAGTAACTTCTTAATCTTTTATGAAGATCTTTAGCTTTCCCAACATAAATAATTTCTTTGTTTTTATTCAACATTTGGTAACAACCTGGTTTATGTGGGACAAGTGTAAGCTTAGCTTTTATGTTATCTAGTATTTTATTTTGTTTCATAAAAGCCTCCTTTTTTAAAAGTTTAACCCCTATCTTAGAATAGGGGTTAATTTTATTTTTTAAGTTCTTCTAAGATTTTTGAAATTTTATTTCCGTATGCAAGTGATTCATCATATTTAAACTTTAACTCAGGTGTTTTTCTTAAGTCAAGTCTGTGTGCAAGTTCGCTTCTTAAATAACCTCTTGCATCAATTAAATCTTTTGATGTAGCTTCAATTTCTGTATCTTTTCCAAGGACTGTAAACCATACAGTTGCGATTGATAAATCTTTTGTTACTTGAACCTTAGTAATAGAAACAAATTTTAATTTAGCATTTTTAACTTCATTTGCAAGTATTGTTGCAAGTTCACGTTCGATTATTTTTTCTACTCTTTCTAAACGAAATGCCATATTAATCTCTTTCTACTTCTTCCATTACGAAGCATTCAATGATATCGCCTACTTTAATATCATTAAAGTTTTCAATAGTAATACCACATTCATAACCTGATTTAACTTCTTTAACATCATCTTTAAATCTACGTAATCCTGCCATACGACCAGTATAAATTACAATACTATCACGGATTAATCTCACACCACTGTTTCTAACAATAGTACCTGATGTAACATAACTACCTGCAATTGTACCAATTTTACTAACTTTGAAGATTTCTCTAACTTCTGCTTGACCTGAGATTTTTTCTTCAAATACAGGATCTAACATACCTTTAACTGCTTTTTCGATATCTTCTTGAAGTTTATAGATAATGTTATATAATCTTATTTCAATACCTTTTTCTTTTGCAAGATCAGTAATATTAGATTGAGGACGAATATTAAAACCAACAATGATAGCATTAGATGCAACAGCTAAACTAATATCATTATCTGTAATACCACCAACACGAGCACCAATAACATTAATCTTTGTACCTTCAATTTCAATCTTAGAAAGTAATCCTTTAATAGCTTCAATTGAACCTTGAACGTCACATTTAATAATTAAATTAAGTTCTTTTAGGTCTTTGTTTTCTTGATTTTTAAATACTTCATTTAATGATACTGTTTTACCAACACCCATTTCATCATTAAACTTGTTATAAGCACGAGTTTCAGCAATAGCTTTTGCTTGACGTTCATCATTAATTGCCATGAATTTTTCACCAGCAAAAGGAACTTCAACAAGCCCTGTAATTTCTACTGGTTTAGCAGGTCCTGCAAGTTTAACTTGTTTACCATATTCATCACTCATCGCTCTTACTTTACCATAAGTATTACCAACAACAATAACGTCACCAACTTTTAAAGTACCATTTTGAACTAGAAGTGTTGCAACTGGTCCACGTCCTTTATCAAGTTTAGCTTCAATTACTGTACCTACACCTAAACGATTTGGATTAGCTTTATATTCTTTTAATTCAGCAGATAAAATAACCATTTCAAGAAGTTCATCTACACCCATACCAGTTAAACCTGAAATTGGAACAAAGATTGTATCTCCACCCCATTCTTCAGCAAGTAAGTTATATTCTGTTAATTCTTGTTTAATTCTATCAGCAGATACACCTGGTTTATCCATCTTAGATACTGCAACAATAATTGGAACACCTGCAGCTTGAGCATGTTCGATAGCTTCTTTTGTTTGAGGCATAACACCATCATCAGCAGCAACAACTAAGATTACGATATCTGTGATTTGAGCACCACGAGCACGCATTTCTGTGAATGCAGCATGCCCTGGAGTATCAATAAATGTAATTAATTTACCGCTTTTTTCTACTTGGTATGCACCAATATGTTGTGTAATACCACCAGCTTCACCTTTAACTACGTAACTGCCTCTAATAGCATCAAGTAAAGTTGTTTTACCATGGTCAACGTGGCCCATAATTGTAACGATTGCAGGACGAGGAAGTAAATCTTCTTCACTGTCAACAAATGCCATTTCATCGAAACGGATTAAGTCAGTAATTGTTTTATCTTTTAATTCGTAATCATATTCAATAGCAATTAATTCTGCAGTTTCTCTATCTAATGCATTAGTTGCACTTGCCATAATACCCATTGAAGTAAATAGTTTTTTAACAAGTTCTGTTACACCAATATGCATTGCTTCAGCAACTTCCATTACTGTCATACCTTTTTCGTAATATAAAACGTGATCTTCAATAACTTCTTCTCTTGGAATATTACTTGTTCTTGATTCTACATTTTTATTACGTTTGTTTTTATTACTATTTTTCTTACGTCCTTTAATAACGTCTTCTTGGTTGCTCTTTTTCTTTGCAGGTTTAGATGCTTGATAAGAATCATCTTCTAAGAAATCTTGATATTTATTTAATGTTTCTTCATCAATTCTTGGAATAATTTCTTCAGCTTCTTCAAGGAAAGATTTCTTGATTGCTTCTTTCTTTGGATCAACCACCACTTCTTTTTTAACAACTGGTTTTACAGTTTGTTTATTTTCTTGAACAAATTTCTTTTCTTGAACTACTTTTTGTGCTTGTTCAACTTTCTTTTCTTGAACTACTTTTTGTTCTTTAACATGGTTTAATTCATTTGCAGGTTTTTGTACTGGCTTATTTGTATTTTTTTGTTCATTTTGTTTTTGAGCAGCTTTTGTTGCGATGTTTACAGCTGGTTTTGGAGCTACCTTAGGTTTAGCAGTTTTGAATGGATATGGAATATTATATCTTTTTGCTAGTTTCTTTTCAACATCTTTTTCAACAAATGTTTCTTCTCCATTAGAAGTATCAATACCAACGTTTGGTAATATATTTAATAACTCTTGAACGGGAGTTTTAAAAATTACAGCTAATTCTTTAACCTTCATTATTAGTCACCTCTTTCAATTCTTTCATAATTGCTTTTTTAAATCCAATATCATTAATTGCAATTACTTTTATATTTTGCTCACCTAATGAATGTGAAAGTTCATCAGTTGAGAATTTTGTAATAACAGGAATATTATAAAATGCTCCTTTTTTTGTTACTTTTTCAATTGTTGCAAGACTTGCATCGTTTGCAACAAACATAATATGTGTTTGTTTAGATCTTAAATTTTTCAAAACAGCATCTGTACCTTGAACAAGTTTTCCGGCTCTTTTTGAAAGTCCTAAATAATTTAATACTTTACTCAAAGTTATTTATTTTCTCCTTCAATTAATGAAAGTAATTCATCGTATATTTCATTTGGAACTTGTACTTCAAGGTGTCGATCAAATATTTTTTTCTTTCTAGCAGTTTCAATGGCAGATTTATTTTTAGAAACATATGCGCCATGTCCTCTAACTTTACCTGTTAAGTCAACTACTACACTTCCTTCGGGTGTACGAACAATTCTAAACATTTCCATTTTTGGAAATTGTTCATTTGTTACGATACATTTTCTTAGCGGTATCTTTTTTTGTTTTATCATTTTTACCACTTCCTAGTGTACATTTGGTTTAAATCTAATTTCTTCTCTATAAGCTGCTGTTTCGTCTTTGATGTCAATCTTCCAACCAGTTGTTTGTGAAGCTAGACGAGCATTTTGTCCACCTTTACCAATTGCAAGAGAGAATTGTTGATCTGGAACAATAACGATTGAACGTTTTTCTTCTTCATTTACAAGGACTGAAATTACTTTTGCAGGAGTTAATGCTTCCGCAATTAATTGAACTGGATCATCTTTCCATTCAAAGATATCAATTCTTTCACCATTTAATGCATCATTAATTTGTTTAATACGTCCACCGTTTAAACCAACACATGCACCTTTAGCATCAACGTTGATATTATTTGATTTAATACCAATTTTTGTTCTGCTTCCTGGTTCACGAGCAAGAGCAATAATTTCTACTGTACCATTTTGAATTTCAGGAATATACATTTCAAATAAACGTTTAATTAATTCTTTATTATTTCTTGAAACAAATACTTTAGGTCCTTTACCAGTTTCTTCAACTTTTGTAATAGCTACTTTCATTGGAGCACCTGGTTCACATGATTCACCTGGTAATGTTTCTTCAACAGGCATAAATGAATGAACTCCCATACCAATATCTAAAATAACAACTTTATCTGTTCTTTTTACAATAGTAGCTGTAACCATTTCATTTTCACGTTCTTTGAAGTATTCGAATGCTCGTTTGCCACCTAATTCTTTTAAGTTTTGAATAAAGATTTGTTTGAAACGAGCTGCACCTTTTCTTCCGATACTTGCAAAGTTAACTTCAGTTTTTATTTCTGAACCAACTCTAACACGTGCACGAATTTCTTTTGCTTCTTCTAAAGTGATTTGACCATCAATACCTTCTGGATCAATTTCAGATACTACATGAAAGATATTATAAATTCTTACCTTTTTTTGTTCATCATTGAATTCAACAACAATTTCACCTTTAGCACCTTCTAATTGACAAGCTTTAATAAGTGCTACTTCAACTGCTTTTTTAACGTCTTCAATTTCTAGATGACGTTCATTTGCGATAACTTCTAATTGTTCATAAAATGCTTTTGTAATCATATTCTCTTCCTCTTTTAAAATTTTACTGCTAATCTTATTTTAGCTATTTTTTCTTTTGGAACTATAAAAGTCTTCTTAGCACCTTTTATAAATCCTTTTACAACTAATTCGTTTTCTTTATTTTCTTCTAAATGACCATATAGTTCATCTTGGTTAAAAGCTGATTCTATTTTTTCAGTCATTTTAACATATATATATTTACCAATTGCTTTATTATAATCATCTTCAGATTCTAAACTTCTTTCAACCCCTGGGGTTGTTACCTCTAGATAAGAATCATCTGGGAGATAATCATTTACAAGATCTAAAATTTGTTCATTGATCTTTGCAACAAGATCAATATCTAAAGTAAATGTCTTCGGGTCGTCAATTATTACTTGAGCAATTACTGCTCCAAACTCAACAACTTTTTTTACATCTACTAAAATTAAACCATATTCTTCAACAACTGGTTTACTTAACTCTTTAATTTTTTCTAAATAATTTTCCATTTTTAATACTCCGTATAAAAAGCGAGCCCTTATCAAGCTCACTCCTTTCTTTCAATATTAATCTATTACTATTGTATCATATTTTAAACAAATAGTCAAATAATAAATCTATAAGTTTAATATTTTATTAGACTAAACCTATTATTTCCTAAAAATAATATTATTATTCTATTTATTATTAACTAAGTATTTGTTTTTTTATTTTTGAAACAAATAAATATGCAAGCGGTGTTGCAAATAATGCTTCAATTCCAAGTTTAATACCATATTGGATTAATATCATTATTACTAGTTCATTAATATCAATAACACCTAAAAAGGCAATAAGTAAAAATACTGTTGTGTCTAAAAAATGTCCAACAACTGAACTACCAATTGTTCTAATCCACAAATACTTTCCTTTTGTCCATTTTTTAATTTTTTCTAAAACAAATGAATTAGAAAACTCTCCAATAATAAATGCAACAAGCGAAGCAATAAGTATTCTTGGTGTTTGTAAAAAAACTGTTTTATAAGCATCAGAAATAACTTCTTGATCACTTGATGTTGGTAAAATAATACCTAAACTAGTAAAAGCTATAAAAAATACATTGCACAGTAAAGTAATAAAAATTACTTTTCTTGCAGTTTTAAAACCCCATACTTCAGTTAAAATGTCTCCAAGCATATATGTCAAAGGGAATATTAATGTTCCATTATCTAGAAATGGTATGTTAAAAACATTAAGAATTTTTACAGACATAACATTAGAGGTAATGTAACACGCAATAAGCAAACCAACAACAATTACAAAATACATTGTTGCTTTAGACATTACTATACTTTGTTTCTCCTGGTTTTTTCTAGGGTTGTCCAGCACCTGTTTTTTCATTTTAATTCCTTTCTTAAAATAAAATATTTGTTATATAAAATAACATTATATATTATAACATTATTTTAACTTTTTTTCATTTTTAATGATATTTTTTAATTATTTACTTGATATTTTTTATTTTTTAGCATACAATATTTTTAAAAGGAGGATAAAAAAATGATAAAAGTTAATTTTCAAAATAAAGAATTAACTGTTGAAGAAGGAACACGTGTTCTTGATTTAATAGATGATTCGAATAAGACTGATTATTTAATTTGTGAAATTAATGACTTAGTAAAAGAACTGGATCGTCCTCTTACAAATAATGCAAAGGTAGAATTATTTGGCATTGAACATTTAGAAGGAGGAAAAGCATACGAAACAACTCTTAGATATATTGTAGCTATGGCGTTTCATAATCTTTATCCTGATCTTACTATTCGTTTTAGCTATAATGTTTCAAGATCAATTTTTTGTGAAATTCAAGGCTTAAATCATCATATTAGTCAAATAGCTGAAAACATCCAAAAAGAAGTAAAAAGAATAATTGAATTAAACTTACCTATAAAAAGAATAACAATAAGTGTAGCGGAAGCTACAGAAATTTATAAAAAGTTCAATCATAAAGACAAAACAGCTATTTTAAAATTTAGACCTGAACAAATTGTTCATTTATATAAGTGTGGTGACTACTATAATTATTTACACAACTATATGGCGCCGTCAACAGGATGCATAAAAACATATACTATTAAACCGTATGGTCATGGTATTATTTTACAATATCCAAGAAATGAATTAGATGGCGAAATTCCTCATTTTGTTGAAGAAGCAACATTTGGAAAGACTTTAATGAAAGCATATAGTTGGGGGATAAAAACACAAACCCAAACAATTGTAGATGTAAACAAAAAGATTGAAACAATACCAAGAGACTTTGTTCAAATGTGTGAAGCAAGACATAATAAACAACTTGCAGAACTTGGCGATAATATTGAAAAAGATATTCAAAATATTCGTCTTATTTGTATTGCTGGACCGAGTTCAAGTGGCAAAACAACATTCTGCAATCGCTTAAGAGTTGAACTTCTTTCAAGAGGAATTAAGCCTGTTATGATTTCAATGGATGATTACTATTACACAAAACCAGAAATTTCTAAAATTCAGGGAAAACCTATTGGAGAACTTGATTTAGAACATATTAATACTCTTGATATTGATTTATTTAATAAAAACTTATTTGATTTAATTAATGGTGAAGAAGTTGCTCTTCCAAGATACAATTTTGTAACTGGAAAAAGAGAAGATGGTGAAATATTAAAAGTTGATTCTAATTCACCTATTATTATTGAAGGTAT
>JAEIGA010011229.1_pt1 | contig 13598 bp, 12 predicted proteins | sample 9270691 | NCBI WGS metagenome assembly JAEIGA01 (sample SAMN17057246, study PRJNA624740) | gut metagenome | biome: biome; isolation source: fecal sample | host: Bos grunniens | place: China: Xizang | collected 2019
CAAACCCAAACCACAAAAATAATCCCAATGACGTGGCTCATCGACTTCTACTGCACCCACGCTTACACCATAACAGATATGTCCGATAAACACATCAAACTCCTGCAAAAGTTTTTTAAGCAAAATAGCGGCAAGTAATCCTTGCCGCCATATTTATTGCATAAGAGGTTAATTTCTGTTATAATAAAGTTGTTAATACTGAAACGTAAGAACAAGAGGTGTGTAACTTATGGATTTAAGAAAGTTTTACTTAGAGAACATTTCTGACAAAGAATATTATTATAAATTTTACGATCTTATAAATGGCATCAATAATACATACAACATATTTAGTGGAGTAGAAGAAACTTACGATTATTGTTTTGAAATTTATGATATTGATGAAGCTATAGAGAAGTTTAAATACTTATGCCAACCCGAAAACGAAAGTCATAATAATGAAGATAAATGTTGGTTCTATTTAATTCTTTTTTATTTTAAAAAATGCGGATTTATAATAGAAGAATTTCCAAGACTCATTGAGCATCCTCCAGCCGAAACCTATGATTTTGTCAATAAGGAAATAAGAAATAAAATTATTGGTGAAGGAAAAGATGATAATGGCACTGTCAGATACACTGAACGCAGAAGATTGGTAGCAAACCTAACATTTAAGCAAACAGCTAGAAATATCGAATTAGCGGATGCTATTGATAATAAATTCAAGGAAATATCTAATAGGCAAGCATCGTTTCAAAGTATGAGCACTGATGAAAAACTGGCAGAGATAGCGAATTTGATTGAAAATATGCTAAAGGTAAACGGAAAATTCTTATCTTTGGATTATTCAACGATTTGTTTTAATTATATTGATGAAGCCAAAATAACCGAATATAGAAAGAAGTTGCATTGCTTTAGACATTCATCCGTGGAATCATTGCGAGAACGCGATTTGTTTACCGAAGAACAAAAGAATTTTTTAATAGACTATGGCTTAACAATAATAAAGGTGATTCATACGCTAAAAGGATAAAATAAACAGAAGCATTTCTTTAATAATGTGTTATAAAAGAGGTTGCGCATAAAAAGTATGCGCAACCTCTTTAGTGTTTTAGAATTGCTTAATATTAGTTTGTAAAGAAGGGAATCAATATTTAACTTTGTCAAAAGCTGTTGTTATGAGTAGAATAATATGTTATAATATAAAAAAATATAGGTAAAATGGATGATAATTAAAATGCAGTATAATAAGTCAATTACCGCAACTGTATATGTCATTAATGATGGCAAAGTGTTGCTACATGAACATAAAAAATATCATACGTGGTTTCCGCTCGGTGGGCATATAGAAGCCGATGAGTTTCCGCACGAAGCGGCAATCCGAGAAGTTAAAGAAGAATCCGGGTTTGATGTAACTTTTATTGAAACGGAATTAGCACCGCCAATTGAATTGGCAAGAGTAAAAAGAATTCCTGCGCCTTTTTGCTTGTTACATGAAGGTATAGGTCATGAGGAAAACTTCTTCGATTTCATTTACATTGCTGAAACGGAAGAAAATGAACCTCACCCCGAGGGGAATGAAAGCAAAAAGTTCAAATGGTTTTCTTATGAAGAATTACTTGAATATGAAATAAAACCGCATGTTAAAAATACCGCATTAGCGGTGCTTGATTATTATAAGAAATTAACACTTGGCAAAGGAGAATGATAATGGATAGAAGCGCAGCAAGACGAGCAGCATTTAGCTTTCTCGGAAATATGGACGAAAAAATACGTACGAAATTTTCAAATATTTGTGGTAAAACTGGACAATACGATGTTCCTGGCGAATTGTTTCAAAAAAGAACTTCCAGAAAAAATAGAGTCATGATGCCCTGGAAGGATGTTAAGAATAACGGTCTTACTATGGAACAACTTGCAACTTTTTCAGGTGGTGTTGTGGTTGAATTTGTTAATGAAGACTACTTTTTGCCCGAAAACCAAACACATCCGGTTTTTATTGAGTTAAAGAACAGAATTGGCAGCGATGAAATAGTATCTGCAATTATAACCATACGTTCTGAATCTGGTAGCTCCTCTTCGGCTGTACAGCGTGAGTATTTTTCTCGTTTGTTAAGTAATACATCTGTTATGTATCGCGGTAACGAAGTTGTTTTGAATGAAAATAATTACATGGATTATGTTTTACGTAGAGATTATGGCGGCGGAACTGGTAATGCAAACTGGTCAGGATTCCTATATGTTTGTATAAGAGGCGGACAGCAGGATACTACTGAAACGCATTTAGGAGAAAATTTATTGCTCTTTAATCCTGCGTGTGAATTCGCTACAGCAGAAGTTTGCCTTGATATTGATTTAGTAATGGCTTATTATGCACTAATTAGCGTAGATAGAAATGCATTAAGTGAGCAAGCAAAAACAGTGTATGATAGAATAGTACGTGATGTTAGACAAGCATTATCAGAATCAAATTATGATTCGCCTTCATATACAGGCAATTTATTAGATTATTGCGATAATCATCCAAGTGTTAAAATGGTGCCCGGACAGTTAATTGATCCTATACAGGTTGAACCTATACATATTGCGGATTTTGCTGTGGACAACAAGGAAGATTCAAGAAATCTTGATTTCACACACGATGAAGCGGTTAATAAGGGTAAGTATTATTGGGATGAAGCAAAGCAGTGCGTGTTATCACCAGCAAGACCGACTAATGTTTTCTGGTCAAAACACCTTTCAAATATGATGCAACAGAATTTTTCTCTTTCAGAGTATTTTGAACATGAACGTGAAATAGTTGAAAGAAGAGCACAGTTATTGAGATAATTTATCTTAGAAAGTTCGGTGAATAATATGAAAAAAGATTTTCCAGTCAATGTTTTTCCCGATGTTGAAAGAAATGCCTTTAAGAAATTTTCCAAAAAGAATGTTACAGAAGATTATATTAAAGAAAATCTAAAAAGGAAGGGCTGGGAATGTTATAAGCCATTTACTGATACGGGCATTGATCTTTTGGCAACCAAATTGGTTAATGGAACAAAAATATATCGATACATACAAATTAAAACGCGGTCGCTTGATTCAGATGATAAGTTTGGGTACACATTAACATCTAAAGATTTTGTTACCGATCCGAGAAAATTTTATTTTTTATATTGTGACACAACAGATGATGTTTTAATTTTGTCTACATATGATTATCTGAAAATGTTCTTTGATATTGATACATTAGGATTGACACATTTTGCGGTACCGTCCTTCAGAAAAAATAATAATAAATTAAATTCTTTAAAATACTCTGATGGTTTGTGGAAATGGTCTTATGGATACAGGGGACAATTTGTTGACATGACCGCATATTTGAACGATTCAGGTCTTTCTAAAATGGAGTCTACAAATATTGAAAAAAATTATGAGCGTCTAATAAATGAAATTTCAGATATGAAGTTCAAAATGTTTTATCGTTTGAAATCAACATCTGACAATAACGATTTGTTTAAAGATAATACTGGGGAAAGCATTAATGACAGTCTAAAGAAATTTAGCCAAATTAACCGCAGAGAATATATTAAAAGAATTAAAAAGATAAAAACAGAATTTCGTTCAAGAAATAAAGATTTATACGAAAGCCATTGTAGATATGTTATTGATGAGATGTTGAAAGGTGATTCAAATGAATAAAAATCAAAAACTAATTACTGAAAAATCAATAATGTATAAATTTATTTCCCTTGGATGTTCGGTATATGTTGATGACTGGGATAATTTCATAGTAAATATATTGATTTGTAAAGATTGTAAAACTTTATGGAACAATTCGAGAACTGAATGTTTTTATTGTGGTACTGAAAATTTTCATGTGTATACATGCACAGAATGTGGAAAACGTTATAGTATAACCAATGCATCACAAAAGTGCTCTACACCAGGATGCAATGGAATACTTGTTAAGCGGTGCTTAAATAATGAGTGTCCTTCAAATAGCATTTCTAAGCTTCAGGTTTTTTTGGATTCCAAAGGTGGAGTTTTTGAAAAGAAAAAGTCAGGATCTTGTTATAATGAGATGAGATGTAAATCCTGTGGAAATAATACTTCTATTTATGTTTCAAAACGGGTCGTAATTGTCGATGAAATCACCAGCGACTTGAACGATAATGAAATAATATACATTAAGAAAAATTCCATCTCAGATTTTGATGTTGTGATAGATTGTAAAAAATTACATTTTTCAAAAATAGAGGAGATAATAGAAAAAGCATTTAATATAAACCTATTCAATTAATATGGAAAAAGGATACACAGGAGTTTTTATCCGGTGTATCCTTTTTGCTAAATTTGTGTGATTTTTATATCGCTTTCTTTGCCAATTTTTACACACAAATCAACATATTCCTCACAAAGTTCAATTCCCAATGATTTTACATTTGCCTTACTTGAAGCAATCATTGAAGTTCCAGAACCTGCAAACGGCTCCAAAACAATGTCTTTTTTAGAACGAGTAAATACTCTTGCAACAAAGTTTGGAATATCTTCAGGGAATGGCGCTGTATGTCCTAAGGTGTTTTCACCATTACAATTAATTTTGAAAACCGGTTTAAAATTGACAATGTTTTTATCCCAATTCTTTGGTAATACATCAGTAATATTTTTATTGACGATGGTACGAGCACCGGGCTTTTTGAAGATAAACATATGCTCGTAAACATTCATTGGTTTTTGATAAAAAGGAGTGAATTTACCGTCGTTCATTTGGCGATTACTTTGGGGCTCTCCTTTGTCCCATAGAATATCGTCAAGCAATTCAAAACCGGCTGATGTAAATAAATGAATAGTATAGGCACCTAACAATATTCGTTTTTCGCCCATTTTAGAATTAACAACAGTGTTTTCATTTCCGCATATATCACCGACATTATATAAATATATTCCACCTGGTTTCATAGTGCGATAGGTTTCTTTGATTATATCATACATGTCAGATAGATACAGATAAAAGTTGGGCCATTGAGAATATTCTCGCGCATTGTAATAAGGAGGCGAGGTTACGGCAGCAGTGAATGTGTTATCAGAAACTTTGGAAAGAATCTTTCTGCTATCGCCATGCGCGAGCATAGCACCTTTGGCTTTAAGAAGCTTTTTGTTTAATTCTGGATCTGCTTTAGTTCTTCTCCGCGAAATTTGATTCAAATATCTTGTTATATAACTGCCGTCCCCGAAATAGTTGTTGAATTCATTTTCAAGAGTTCTCATACTAACTATTTGTTGTAAATTGATATAGGAAACAATGCGTCCATAATCGGAAAAAGATACCGAATCGTCACTTGCTTTATTCACAAACAAAATCTTTTCGTTATTAAATGAAAAATATTTAATAAGCATATTATAAATTTCAGATTGTGAATTAACCTTTACAATATCACGTCTCCATTGTTTTATCATTTCGCGAGATACGATATCGTTGGCATCACCCATTTCAAATCCTAACTGCATGAAATTGGATTTTTTAGAATAACGCTTTCCTCTGTTCGATTTGCTTCGCGAAGGACAAATTGAATTCTTACATTCCCAACTACGAAGACCAACTTCGGGGAAAGAGTTGCCACTTATATCAAGTCCGGCACATTCAGGACAAGGGATTTTTCTGTCATCATGACGGTATTTGTTGAATATAAGTAGAATTTGGTTCGTGTTTTTGATGAACGAAATCTCTTTATTTTGCTTATAGTTACCGGATTCAATAACAAAACAGTCTGAAAAGGTGTATCCATACCAGATTTTTTCGTAGTCCAGAAGTACGCGATTTAATTTCTGCTCAGAAATGTTTAGTGATTTCTGAATTTCTGATATATCAACTTTTCCTTTGAAGAACTGTTTGATAAGATCCTTCGTTTTATCATCTAATTTAATGCCAAGATATTGGCATTTTGAAAAGCAAAGTTCTTCGGGTTTATAGAACAGTCTGTTTTCAACAGTCGGAATGAAATGCTCTGCATATATACCAATGTAACTATATAACATCCATTTGAGATTTTGACCCTTTGCTGTAAATATGTTATCAATGTTTATAGCCAGTGTTCGATGGTTGTCCAAAACCCTATAAGAATAGTATAGTAATGATAATACGCGATTAAGAAAATCGTCATGATTTAAACTCTTATCGTATAAGTTTTGGTCGATATTTAAGAAAACAAGTTTGTAGTCTTCGGCTAAGAAATTTTCAAACGGCGTATTAATACTTGATGAACGATTCATGATGGTGTCAAGTTGACCATTATTTGATTCTTCTTGCAAAGACTGTAATAAAATATTTTCATATTTCTTGCAGAAGATTGCTCGTGCTTCCTTTGCGCTCATCTTAGCATCATTTGAACAGAAATCTAAAAGCTCAGCTTGGTATTCGGGCTTTAATTCCTCTGAAATGAAGTTTGAATTATATTTATATATATCGAGCAGGGATAAGTAATTATTGTTTAATTGTGATGTTAGACGAGAATATATTCCTTGAAGATAATCGAAAATTTTAGAATCATCTTTTGCATCAATTGCAGCATACCAATTTTCAATAAAACATAATTCAGCTTTGCTTGATAAATCCTCAAATTCATCATCTATTATTTTTTTTATGCGCATAAAAGTTTCGTCAGAAAAATCCAATGCTTTCTGGAGAGAGATTAAAGAGTCATTGTCATTATAATCTAAGTAGTGCTTAATTAGGTCTTTTTCGCGCCTGCCAATAGGACAAAATTCTCTTGAAATAATATCTGCACATTTTTTTACTTTAGGAGAGTTTAAAGAATATGTGTCAATCAATATTTTTTGTATAGATTTAATCCCTTGTTCAGTCGAAATATTTGCTTCATCAGTTGGCTGAGATGAAATTAATTTATCAAACAATTTGTAATATGTATTAGAATTGATATTAATGCTGTTTAAAAACGAAGAAAGGATTTCTATGCAATTCATGAGTTAGAATCCTCCTGTGAATTATCATCAGCAACCTTTAAAACAATTTGGTTATTTTCTTTATCAACATAGACTTCTAAAAGGCTTTTACCGCATTCTAATCCTAAGTTTTTGGCGGCAGCTTTTGGCAATCTTATCCTCATATCCTTTTGAATTATGTAGGAGTCAAGATAAAATAGATCACGTTTCATTTTGACGGCTCCTTTGACCTGAAATTAGTCTAATTTTGACCTTAGTATACCATGAATACATATTAAAGTCAACACATGTACAAGAGAATTTATATGGAAATATATGTTATCGTATGCTGTTGAAAAAATGCATGAAATGTTGTATAATGTATTAAAGTTTTGATGTCGGCAGGTGAGGTTATGAAGGTTTGCAGTTTGTTCAGTGGAATTGGTGGAATTGATCTTGGCTTTATGCAAGCAGGATTCGAAATTGTTTGGGCAAATGAATTTGACAGAGATGCCGCAAGAACTTATCGACATAATTTTGGAAACGAACATTTAGTAGAAAAAGATATACGAAAAGTGGATGTTGCCACTATACCAGATTTTGATGTATTGGTAGCAGGATTTCCATGTCAGCCGTTTTCAATTCTTGGTAGACAGCGTGGTTTTGAAGATTCAAGAGGAATGCTGTTTTACGAAATTGAGAGAGTAGTAAAAGCAAAAAGACCACAGGTTATATTCCTTGAAAATGTTGCGAATCTCATTGAGCATGATGATGGTAAAACATTTTTAACAGTATATAACACTTTGGTTCCTTATGGCTATAGTTTTAGATATCGGGTAATGGATGCTATTGAATATGGAAATGTTCCGCAGCATCGCACACGAATTTTTATAGTTGCATTTTTAGATAATGATAAGTGTGAAAGATTTGAATTCCCTGAAAAGATAAAACGAACAACTAAACTCAACGATATTATTAGAAGAAGTGAAAGACACGATAAATCATACTATTATACCGAGTCGAGCGAATATTATTATGATTTAAATAAAGTCGCACAAGACAAACAAGCATTATATAGAATTTTTGAAAATGGCGTTTCTGCAAAACCTTATTATTTCTCTCCCACTTTGGTGGCAAGTATGGGTGCTTTTATGCATCGTGTCCCCGTAGTAAGAGATGATTACGGAATTAGAATGATAACTCCTTATGAATGTCTCGCTCTCCAGGGGTTTCCAAAGGATTTTCGATTCCCCAAAATCCCAATGGCGAGCGCATATAAACAATGTGGCAACAGTGTGGTTGTGCCAGTAATAAGAAGGATTGCAGAAAATATTATGAAAGTAACGAAACAGTTATAAGCATTATGTTTGGAGGGTTGAGTATGTCAGGAATCTTCAAAATTGACGAACAAATTAAGGTTATAGACAAAGCAATTTGTCGGCATATTAGCAATTTGAAGTTCGAAAAAAGAGGGGCAGTTTCTCAGGATATTTTAGCTCAACTGCGTAATTTTGTCGAACATATAATGCTTAAATTTTATGCTGGAAATAATGATATTAGCAACACCTACAATAATATTTGCAAGGCTATTGAATATTCGCAAACCCGAGGGGAACTCAAGGTATTATATAAATTTCATGATTTTCTGCAAATTGTGGCATCTCACTATGCGTTAGATGAAGAAAACTCCGAACGCTTAATGCTAAAATATTATGAGTATCTTCTTAAAATAAAGCTCTTGCTTGACGATGAGTTTTCTATTTGTGTTCTTGAGAACCTAAGTGAATTTCCGCTCCATACTGATCCTGTATTGCAAGAATATTATGAGAAAATTTCCGAGAAAATAGATGCATATCCTATTCTTTCTGTTGGAAAATCAGATAAATACTATATACAAAAAGTAAAACCATTTTTCGTTGGTGAAAAGGTGTATTATGAGGTGACGTTTACTCCAGCCAATGATTATGCTAATAAATTTAATAGGGTTATTGCATTTACAAATTTAGAAATCACTGAAAACTATGCCGTAAAACTAAATATAGTTCCAAATGTTATTCAAATATTAAATAAAACTATGCCAATTTTGATTATTGTTGGTTGGGAAGTTGCTATTAGAGAATGCGAATATAAAAACTTCTCTCGTATAATACGAGGAGAGAGTGTTAAAATAGGATACTCTGAACAGCAAGGATTAACTCAGTTTCTAACAACCACGGGATATAGTTTGACGGATCTCATTGCTTTTCCAGAACTTGTTTACCAACAAGTAAAGCAACAAGTAACTATGCGCGCTAAAAACGTGGTGTTTTTTAACGATTTGGATAAATGTCGTGATATAGTTTTAAATAATAAACCAGGATGCAATGTTGTTAGGTATTTACTATATCATATGAATAACAAAATAATTAAGGAGCAATGGTCGTTTGTGTCAAACGAGAATTTGTCTGATTTGTGTTTAAAAAACGGCACAATTCCATTTGATAAAATGCCATTTATTAGCTCTCCTATTGGACATAATCCACGTCTTTCAGATTTGTTTAATTGTATTGGTATAAAGAACAGAGAACATGAATTACTCGCAAGAATGATTAGAAATAATGCGGAAATAAAAGGCCAATTATTTACACCAATACGCGACATAGTTGGCTTTGAAAATATTCAACAGCTAGTTCAAACATACAACAGTAAATTGTGGTTTGGACATTATGAGGAAAGTAAATTAGTAACGGAAAATGGACAAATTTTTATTAACGGTTATAAAGAACATACTTGTTATATAATTAATGAGTTGAAGAACAAAGCTTCATCCGGTTTGCAAAATTATAAAAATTCTGTTCAAACTTGGCTGAATGGCTCCAATCATGGTGTGGATTGTGATGAAAAAAAGACCGCATTATTGAATATGTTCGAAAATTCTCATGTAGCTTTGATTTATGGCTCTGCAGGGACCGGAAAATCTACACTAATAAATCATATCTCTCATTTCTTTGCTGATAAAAGCAAATTATTCCTGACACAAACGCATCCCGCGATTGACAATTTGAGACGAAGAGTAACAGCTTCAAATTGCCACTTTTCCACTATTGCTAGTTTTATTAAAAGACAGAATATTATAACAACATATGATATGATAATTATTGATGAGTGTAGTACAGTTAGTAATCGAGATATGAAGAGTATCTTAGCTAAGGCTACGTATAAGCTAGTGGTTTTAGTTGGAGACACTTATCAAATATCATCAATACGTTTTGGGAATTGGTTTAATGCAGCTCGTTCTTTTGTTCCAACCTCTTCGGTTTTTGAGTTGACAACGCCTTATAGAACTGAAAGTGAAGATTTAAGGACGTTGTGGAAGAGAGTTCGAGAGATGGACGATAAAATCCTCGAACTTATTACACGTCAAGGCTATTCGAAAACTCTTGATGCCTCGATTTTTGAACATGCACAAACCGACGAAATCATTCTTTGCCTTAACTACGATGGGCTTTATGGAATAAATAATATAAATCGTTTTTTACAAGAAAACAATCCAAATGTTCCAGTGATTTGGGGCATACAACAGTTTAAAGTAGGAGATCCCATATTGTTTAATGAATCCGAGAGGTTTGCGCCGGTTATTTACAACAATATGAAAGGACGAATAATAGGCATTGAAATTTTAGACGAGGCCACTTCTACAGAACGAATTCAATTTGACATTGCCCTTGACAAAGTTATTAATGGAATGGATGCTTGGGGCCAGGATTTTGAACTGTTAGAAGAGGAGTATGAAGGGAATTCAGTTGTTCGTTTCTGCGTGAATAAAATTAAAAGTGTTGATGATGACGATAATCTTACATCTGATACAGTTATTCCTTTTCAAATCGCTTATGCCGTTTCCATTCACAAGGCACAAGGTTTAGAGTACGATTCTGTTAAAATCGTGATAACGGATGAAGTAGATGAATTGATAACACATAATATTTTTTATACCGCAATAACTCGTGCACGAGTTAAATTGAAAATTTATTGGACCCCGGAAGTTGAAAATAAGGTTTTAACTTCCATACGCCCTAAAGATGATGGAAGAGACATTGTTTTGTTGAAACATTATTTATAGTGAGTTCTTTTGAATGGAAGAGAGTAAAATGATTAAATCAATTGTACACGACCCGATTTTTCTTTCGGGAAAGTCGGAATTGGCAACAAAAGAAGATTTGCAGGTTGCAGAGGATTTATTGGACACGCTAATTGCCAATAAAGACGGTTGCGTTGGTATGGCGGCGAATATGATTGGCGTGCGCAAGCGCATTATTGTATTTGATAACGAAGGTACATATTTGACGATGTTTAACCCTGAGATAATTAAAAAATCAGGATTGTATGATACCGAGGAAGGTTGTCTTTCTCTATTTGGTGGTCCCCGCCAGTGCAAACGATATAAAACTATTAAAGTGCAATGGCAAACAGCCGAATTTAAAACCCGCATCAAAACATTCATCGGCTGGCCGGCGCAAATAATCCAACACGAAATCGATCATTGTGATGGAATATTGATATAGTATAAATTTAAATGTCAAACAAAACAAACATCGGAGGTCTATTATGGCGGATAAAAAAGCCTTTGTTTTTGATACAAATTTTATTATAGAAAATAAAAAACGTATTGATGAAGTGGTTAAAAATTTAAGCACGGATTTCAATGTATATGTAACACAAGTTTCGATTGACGAAAGAATCGCTCAAAATTGTCGGGAATCAAAAGAGAAATTTGATAAAGTAGAAGAGTGCGTTAAAAAATATCCTGACATTGTAGACATAACCATGCGCAAAACTTTTGAAGATGTGTGTGCATTTTATCAAGCTGACACTCCAAAGGCATATAAAAAGATATTTGGAAATAATATTATTCCTTATGACAAGGACTCAACCATGTTTTCGAAAGTCTTAGATAGAGCTTACAAGAAAATACCACCTTTCCCCTTGAACGAAAAAAGTGACCATGGATTTAAGGATACAATTCTTTGGATTTCACTTATAAATTATTTTAAGAACAATGGCGAGGAAGAAATAATTTTTGTTACGGAAGATAAGGGTTTCGGTAAACACCAAGATAAATTGATAGAAGAATTTGAAAAAGAGACCAATAAATCTATTAAAATAATGCCCAATTCGTATTATGACCAATTACTTGAGGCAGAAAAAGACGAACTAACGCCAAAGAAATCGAAAACGTTGCCTGATTTTGGTTCATTAAGAGATAAAATACATAAAACCATTTATGATTTATGTTTTGTTGTTGCAGAGGACTATTGGGGAAACGAATCACAAGAGTCGATTTTTTTGATTTCAAAAGAAGTTGATGCTTTTGATGTTGATACTTTCTTTTTAGGTTTAGAAAAAATTGTAAACGATCATATATTGGAAAACACGGTGTTAACGGAAGAGGTTTTTTCTGTTTTGGATGGGTTTGCTCCGGTTATGCACAACGTGTCTATTGAGAGTTTAGAAAGAGCATTGCACCTTTACGAAGAGATAAAAGAGCAATACTCGGAATATATAAATCAGTTTTATACCGCAGTTGTTAATATGTTTAACCGCAACTACGCAGAGCCAAAAGACGAAGTTGTTATCAATGATGATGACTTACCGTTTTAATTGATACTAAAGATTGGAATGAAAACATGACAGAAGAAGCGTTTGAAGAAGTTCTTCGAAAAGTAAAGTTACCTTTAGGAGAATTGTTATACGATGGTAGTACATATCGAGTCACTTCGGATGACTTTTCTAAAATTAGAACAAGACATAAGAAGGAGCTGAAATTTTTCGACAAGTTTCTTGTAGTAACTTACAATCAAAAGATTGCGGGTGGAGTTTTGTTCTACGGCGATAGAGATATCCAACTAATCATCTTCCCTGAATATCGCAAAAACCACATAATGAGTGAAATATGTAAAAATGGCATATTAAAGGCAGAGTCTTATCCTAATCAAAAGGCTACGATATCAACAAAAACCATCAAATCGTTTAATGATTTTTTAATGAAGCATTATTTGTTATCAAATGCTGAAATTGAAATATCAAATTTGCATGATATATACAAGCACTTTAGTTATTTCAGATATAGTGATAATTACGAAGAAATCGAAAAATATAGTGAGGAATCTTTTTTGCGAAAGTTTTCTTAGGTCTATTTAATAATTAACAACTAACCTAAGCGATTAGAGCAATATATTTTATATAAACCGGTGATAAAATGCCATTAGAAATTGTAAGAAATGATATAACTAAAATGAAAGTGGATGCCATCGTTAATGCAGCCAACGAATCGCTTTTGGGCGGTGGCGGTGTTGATGGTGCGATTCACTATGCTGCAGGTCCTGAATTGCTTGCTGAGTGTAAAACTCTCGGCGGGTGCAAGACCGGTAAGGCAAAAATTACTGGAGGATACAAACTGCCTGCCAAGTATGTAATACATACCGTCGGTCCTATTTATGAGGACGGAAAGCACGGAGAGAAAGTTTTGCTTGAGTCTTGTTATCGCGAGTCTTTAGCGCTTGCTAAAGAGCATAACTGTGAAACAGTGGCATTTCCGCTTATCTCTTCGGGTGTGTACGGATATCCGAAAGACCAAGCGTTAAAGGTTGCCATTGATGTTATCAGCGACTTTCTTCTCGAAAATGAGATGAAGGTATATATCGTCATATTTGATAAGG
>JAEIGA010011230.1_pt1 | contig 13598 bp, 11 predicted proteins | sample 9270691 | NCBI WGS metagenome assembly JAEIGA01 (sample SAMN17057246, study PRJNA624740) | gut metagenome | biome: biome; isolation source: fecal sample | host: Bos grunniens | place: China: Xizang | collected 2019
AACTGCGATAGTGTCAGTTACCTTGTATGTACCCTGCGCAACAACGCTCTTTACTGTATAGTTGCCCTGCATTACGAAAGGCACCATAATCTTATGCATAACCCACTGCTCCTTAACCTCACCGAGCCAGTCACCAGCAGTTACCTTATCGCCAGCCTTTGCCAATGGAGTGAAGTCCCACGAAGCATCAAAATCGATTGGGTCGGTAATAGAACCACGGTTGATGAACAAACCGTCCATCTTCTCCAAGTCGTTCTGCAAACCGTCGTAGTTACGTGACAAAAGACCTGGGGCAAGAGTAGCCTCGAGCATATGGCCCTCGAACTCTACCTTATCACCAATCTTAAGACCACGTGTGCTATCGTAAACCTGTACATAAGCCTCATCGCCTACGACTTTGATGACCTCTGCCATCATACGTATATCACCGCAATATACGTGGCATATCTCGTTCTGTCCCACCGGACCGTCAACCTTGGCGATAACGATGTTCGAGATAATACCGTTTACACGTCCTAATGTTTTCATTCGTTTATGTAGTTTTATTGTTTTGCTTGCTTTTCAACAATTTTTGAAGCATCGAGGCTCGCAATAAGTTTATTGAGCATCTCACGTCCCACCTCTGGTGAGAGGAGTGTCCAGCGTGCCACGATATTCACCTTCACAAGATATGAGAGAATGTAGTTGATTGTGAAGTAGTCGTAGACGGCGATATCCTCAGCCTCTGCCCAACGGATAGCATCAATTTTACGCTCCTTCTCCACGATATTCTGCTCCTCGGTAATAGCCGAGATTACAGCATCGATATACTGCAACTCGCCACGAAGACCAAAATCTGCGGCTGACGACTGTGCCAACTGTGCCACAATCTCACCACCACCTACCGTTACATCCTTAATCGCACGTCCTGCCTCGCGTGCCGCAACAGCAGCCGAGATATTGCGAAGCGTGCGGTCGAATTCTCCCCACTTATTTAGGAAGCTCGCCTTCGAAGCTGCAAGGTCCTTGTAGTAGGCATCAAAGAGTGCACGCTGGAAGTTATCATCAAGCGAAACCTCCTCATCACGCTCCTCATCGTCTGCCTCATTATAGAGTTTCACAACCTTTGCTACACACTCTGGGAGTTTAGCATAGTTGCGGTTTTCGAGTACATCCTTAAGCTCCTCGATGCTAAGATTACCGAGATCGTTGTGACGATTACGGTTGTTGCGCAACGCGATGATATTCTCGCAGTCGTAGTAAGCATACAGCAACTCCACAGCCTTGCGGTCGTTAGCCGTAAGCTCGTCGAGAATCTCATCGAGTATCTCGCGAACATCGAAGCCCTTGGTATCAGAGTCGAGCGTCCACTCACGCAGACTCGCTACCAAACAGTAATACTCCGTAGAGAACATAGACTACTTAAAGAGTATGTTAGACACCTTCTCACGCAAGTACTCCTTCAACAAAGCGTCGAAGTTCTCGTCAGTAAATGCGATGTAGTAGCCACCATCCTTCTCGCCGAGCTTAAAGCCAGTCTTGATATCCTTGGTGTAACCCACCTCAATACCAGCCTTTGCCAACTCTGCGGCGCTTGACTGCATTACAGCATCCAACTCCGCACGCTTCTCCTCTGGGAGCAACGCCTTGAGCGATACATCTACGGTCGATGCTGTCCAATTGTTAGCCATAGCCAACAACATATCCTTTACGAACGCAGCATCCATAGTTGCAGCCTTAACAGCAGCGCCTGTGGTCTTCATAATCACAGCCTCTGCGAGTTCTGCCTTAATCTTTGTCAAAGCCTGACGACCTGCCAACGAAATCTCGGTCATAGCATTCTTTGCCACATCCTCAGCACGATCCTCGGCACCCTTAACGATTGCCTCAGCCTCGGCCTTTGCATCAGCAAGAATCTTCGCTGCAGCCTCTTTAGCCTCTGCTACAAGACGATCAGCCTCCGCGCGACCACGCTCCAAGCCATCACTGTAGAGCTTTTGTGTAAGCTCCTGAAGTTTGTTATTCTCCATAGTAAGTTGTTTTAAGTTATATATTATTTTTGTTTTCTTTTACGTCAATTCACGTCGTAGCCTTCTACAGCCTTTAAAAAATCATACAAATTTATACTATATTTTTTTAATAACAAACCATTCGGAACTCTTTTTTTTAGATTTTTATGCAGAATCTCGATTCTTTTTCTAAAAATTACTTTGCGTAATCGAATAATTATCATTATCTTTGTTGTTATGAAACAGGAGAATACCCCACAGCCAATCGTCGTCACGCTTGACGCTGGTGGCACAAATTTCGTTTTTAACGCAATGCAGGACGGCAAGGCCTGCACCGAAAGCATAACTATGCCATCTATGGCTCACGACCTCGATCTTTGTCTTAGCACCCTTATCAAGGGCTTCGAGACTATCATTGCAAAGTTGAGCGAGAAGCCTATTGCCATAAGCTTCGCCTTCCCTGGCCCAGCAGATTATCGCAATGGCATTATCGGGGGCTTCCTACCTAACTTCCCATCATTCCGCGATGGTGTAGCACTTGGTCCTATGCTCGAGGAGCACTTCGGAATCCCCGTATTCATCAACAACGACGCTGACCTCTTCGCCTATGGTGAGGCTGCAGGTGGCGCGCTACCACGCATCAACCGTATGCTCGAGGAGGCGGGTTCAGCAAAACGCTATCGCAACCTTCTCGGCTTCACATTTGGTACAGGTTTCGGTTTTGGTTTCGTAATGGACGGCACACTCAACCGTGGCGATAATTCGTGCGTTGAGATTTTCTGTCTTAAGCACCGCGACAACCCAGAATTTATTGTTGAGGATGGCATCGCTATCCGTGCTGTGAAGCGCGTATATAAGGAGCTTTCGGGTGATGAGCGCGAGTTGGAACCAAAGGATATCTACAACATTGCCGAGGGGAATCTCGAGGGTAATAGCGAGGCTGCAAAGGAGGCCTTTGCAACATTAGGTCGCGTAGCAGGTGATGCTATGGCTACGGCAGTAACATTGATGGATGGCATCATTGTGATTGGTGGCGGTTTGGCGGGTGCTTCGAAGTACTTTATGCCAGCACTTATCAGCGAGATGCGCTCAAAGATTAAGACAATGTCGGGCGATACGCTTAACCGCGTACAGATGGAGGTATATAATCTTGATGATGAGCGTGAGTTTGAGGAGTTTGCGCGCGGCAAGTCTACAAAAATTAAGGTCTATGGCAGCGACAAAGAGGTTGTCTACGATCCTGTTAAGCGCGTGGGAGTTACGATTTCGGATATTGGAGCAAGTAACGCAGTATCGCTCGGAGCATATCTCTATGCGATAAACAATATCTAAACAAAATAGGATGCCGTGAAAAGCATCCTATTTTTTATCGTTTCGGTTGCATCTGTTCGGCAACCTGCGCAGTAGCCATAAAGAGCAATCTATGCTCATCAATAGTATAGAGCGATGTGATACCCATAATATCAACCTCAAAAACCTCATCCATACGCTGCAACGACTTGAGAGGCAGAGGGTGTACAACAAGTTCGAAGCCCGCCGAAGCGATAGCCTGACGCGCCACCGAGAACTCCACACTATCGTACTCCGCAGGGGTATATACCCTATTGTGATAGACAGCAAAAATAGGTCGCCACGGACGGCTTATAACCTCATCCTTCTCATCTACCCATAAAGGCATATCGCCAAAGCCTATGATACGCCCCTCGCTCATAGCATCCACAGCCACCGTAACTGAGTTTTGCATCATAAATGCGGGATGCGTGGTGTGAAAAACTGTGCCTCGCAGACGTTTAGCTCGCAACGACGCTCCCTCGTAATATGTAGGATACTCCACCTCAAACGAGAGATGTCCCTCAGCATCGAGGCGCATTGCCACAGCGCAACTAAAATTGGGCGATACACGAGATAATTCGAGAAGCTTTGCTATGATTTTCGAGGCATCTTCGGCACGGCAAAGCGTCATAAAGCCAAACAACTCCGCAGAACTTTCGCGGAGCAGCTCGATGTGACGATGGATATTACTCGCCTTATAGCCAATAGTATGGATTCGCTGAAGGACATAGCTCGAAGGACATCGATACTCCGACGCCTTTACCAACTTACCATCATCCCATACTAACAGATTCATATTCAACGATTTCTCGCGGGTTACATAAATATCTTCAAGAGCAACTCCTTAAGCAATTCGCCATTATCCAAACCACCACTATTCACACCCTTGCTCTTGGCATCATACTCTCGCAAAAGTCCTAAAACTTTAAACAACTGCGGGCCATTCCAGCGACCAATATTCGCCTTTAACTCACGAAGTGCAAAGGTATTATTTGCCCTAACAGCACGCATAAGTTCCATATCTTGAGGCATAGGAATACCCCTACGGCGCGACTGCCACATATGATAATTCAACAAGAAAAGCTGCTGAAACATACCAAAGAGGATAGTAATAGTCTGCGTGATGGGATAACTCTTGGGGTTGTGCGAGAAATGCTCCGCAATGCGCATAGCACGCCCCACGTCACGCTTCATAACCGCATCGTTAAGCTCGAAGCTATTAAACTCCTTCGAAAGACCGATATACTGCTCGATATGCGAATCCGTAACAATCTTCTCATCCTCGCGCATCGACACACGTAGTTTCTCAATTTCACGCACCATACGGCCAATATCCATACCCACGTGTTCCTTTAGCATCGCCAAGGCCTTAGGCTCGATACGCAAACCCGAAGAGGAGATAAAACCCTCGAGCCACGAATCTATCTCATACTCGCGTGGTCGCACCGACTCGAAGACAACACCACTCTTCTGGCAACTCTTGTAGAATGCCGTGCGCTTATCAATACCTCTACCCTGCTCCTTATTCTTATAGCAGATGATAAGTATTGTTGACGGCTGCGGATTCGAGGTATAATGGACAAGATTCTCAATCTTGGTAAGTTGCTGTGCCTCACGCACGATAACCACCTGATAAGAACCCATCATAGGCATCTGACGGCAGAGCATCACTACCTTTCCAGTATCGCTATCCTGACCATAAACAGTCACCTGATTGAAGCTACGCTCCGCCTCGTTGAGAATCGTATTTGCAAGGCGTTCAGCAATGGCATCAATGAAGTAACCCTCGTCGCCAGACAAGAGATATATAGGTGCGAAGCGGCGTGCTTCGACATCCTTCATTATCGTATTATAATCAGCTATAGCATCGCTGAATTTCAATGACTTTGCCATATCCAACTACAGTGATTCTCGAACTACTTTCAACACATTCTCGGTCTTGCGCGTAATGGCATAACGGTCATCCAACCTTCGGCCAATAACCCACACGATATCATCGCCCGAGAGAAGCACAAATTGGCGACTTTTCTCGGCCATCGACACCTTCTTATCGATAAGGTAGTCGCTCAACTTTTTACGTCCCGACATTCCGAATGGCACAAACCAATCGCCCTCCTGCCAGCGGCGCACACGAAGCGGGAACTTCAACTTATCGGCATCCAATAGCGCTACGTTATCGCCCTGGTCGAGATTATCAATAAAGTCGATATCGCAATATTCATAGAAAAGCACAGAGCCTCCAGCATAGGAGCGCACAGTACCCTTTTCGATAACTGTCTCGCAATTGTCATCCTCCGTAATACGCGCAACGACAACGTCGCCTCTATCTACCACTGCTACCCACTCACGTGCATAAAACCTACGTCCTGTAGCATCGCAGTCCAAGGCGTGGCAGAGCAAATCCACAACATCACCCTTGAAGCCAAACTCCGCGCTAAGTATCTCATAAATAACGTAGTTACGAGGCAACGTAGGGCGAATCGAAGGCACTTTCAAACGATAGATATCACCATTCTGCTCCAGCACCTCGCCTTTGACAATATCTATTGCTGCGTTGATAAAATCCTGTGCCTGACTTAGGCGCGCAATATTTCGGCGCATAATCGGCGTGAAGCGTGGGTTAATCTCCTTAAGCATAGGAATCAAACCCAAGCGCACCTTGTTGCGCAGATATTTCGTTGTGCGATTTGATGAGTCCTCACGGAAAGGAATGTGATGGGCAATGGCATAGTCGTGTATATCCTTGCGCGTTGCAAACATCATAGGTCGCACGATATGTCCCACCTGGGTAGTAATTCCCGTAAGACCTCGCAAGCCCGTACCACGAAGCATATTTATAAAGAAGGTCTCAATAGAGTCGTTGCTATGATGCGCAATGGCGATAGCCGTATATCCAAACTCCTCGCAAAGCTCCCTAAACCACGTATAGCGCAGACGACGTGCAGCCATCTCCATAGACTCTCCCGTACGCTCCATCTCGCCCGTAGTATCGAAACGCTTATTATAAAACTCCGCACCATATCTTTTAGCCTCGCGCTCCACCAACTTCTCATCCTCGTCGCTCTCCTGACCACGAAGTTGGAAGTTGCAATGCGCCACACCAAAACGATAGCCCGCAGCAGCAGCAAGAGCCATCATAACCATAGAGTCAACGCCACCCGATACCGTCAACAAAATCTTATCATTATGGGTAAAGAGTTCGTTCTCCTCTATATATTTCTCAAATCCATCAATAAGCAACATACCTACAATAGATTAACCTCGGGCGATATCTCCACGCCGAACTTATCCCTTACACACTCCGACACATACTTTGCCAAAGCTATAACCTCGCCACCCGTAGCACCGCCATAGTTTACCAACACCAGAGCCTGATTCTGATGAACTCCGACATTACCATCACGATACCCCTTCAAGCCCGTACGGTCGATGAGCCAACCTGCGGCAAGCTTTACACGACTCTCATCATTTGGCACAGGGTAATACGGCATCTCTGGATACTCAGCCAACAACTTCTCAGCAACACCACGCTCCACAATAGGATTCTTAAAGAAGCTACCTGCATTTCCCAGCACCTTTGGATCGGGCAACTTACGGCCACGAATAGCACATATAGCCTCACGGATATTCTGAAGCGTTGCGCCACCACGTGCCTCTACCTCCTTAATCACATCGCCATAGCCGAGATTTGGACGTGGCGTACGGCAAAGGCGTATCTCCACAGCAAGGATAATAGCCACACCACGAAGCTCCTGTTTAAAGATACTCTCACGATATGCAAAACGACACTCCGCGTTAGAGAGTCTTACAACCTCTAACGTATTGGTATCGAAGTATTCAACAAAGGTTATCGCATCCTTTACTTCAGAACCATAAGCACCAATATTCTGTACTGGAGCAGCACCCACAGAGCTAGGAATAGCCGAGAGATTCTCAATGCCCCACAAACCTTCATTCACACTCCACTCCACAAGCGTATCCCAGTCGTGTGCCGCCTCAATACGCACATCAACACACTCACCATCATCCTGCAATATGGTCAACGAAGAGCAGGTAGGAGTAAAGATTACACCATCGTAATACTTGGTAAAGAGGGTGTTATTTCCAGCACCCAGAACATACCATTTATCGGGACGCTCCTCACGAAATATCTCCTTCAAATCCTCCACAGAATCGAACTCCACGATTGTGCGAGCACTCTCCGAAACACCAAAACTGTTGCGAGAAGCTAAATTAATATCATTATAAATACGTTTCATAGTGCAAAGTTAAAAAATTTTTGCTATATTTGGGAACTATTTACAACAATATTGCGTAGCAAGTGCAATAAAACAGCTTGAAACAACTAATAAATATAGGCTATTATGTTTACACAAGAAGAGATTAGACAGATTGAGGCTCACGGATTGACTGTGGCTCAAGTAGAACAGCAGATTGAAAATTTCCGAGCTGGCTTCCCTTCACTCCCTATCGTACGTGCAGCAGCGTGTGGCGATGGCATCCGCAGGTTTACCGAGGAGGAGATTGCCGACATTTTGGCTTGCTATGATGCGCAGAGTTCAAAGATTCGTTGTGTGAAGTTCGTACCAGCATCGGGTGCCGCAACACGTATGTTCAAGGAGTTGTTCGAGTATGTAAACGATGACAAGCGTACGGCGGGTATCGACAAGCTTATCACAAACCTTGAGAAGTTTGCCTTCTTTGCCGAGTTGGCGAAGTATCTCAATCCACAGATTGACGATAAGGATGTGGTACGCAATATCATCATTGATGGTTTGTGCTACGGCGCAAAGCCAAAGGGACTCGTTACCTTCCACGCATATAAGGAGGGTGTACGTAAGCCTGTTGAGGAGCATCTTGTTGAGGCTGCTCTCTACGCTTCGAATGGCGAGCGTGCGGCTATCCATTTCACCGTATCTCCAGAGCATAAGGAGGGCTTCCTTGCTCTTCTTGAGGAGCGCCAGAGCTACTACGAGCAGAAGTTCGGCATTAAGTTCGACGTATCGTTCTCGGAGCAGAGCCCTGCAACAGATACTATCGCAGTTAACCTCGACAACACGCCATTCCGCACCGATGATGGCAAACTATTGTTCCGTCCAGCAGGTCACGGCGCACTTATCACAAACCTCGATAAACTCGATGCTGACATCATCTTCGTGAAGAATATCGACAACGTAACTACCGATGAGCGCAAGCCTGATACTGTGACATTTAAGAAGGTTTTGGCTGGCGAGTTGCTCCGTCTTCAGGCACGTTCGTTCGAGCTTTTGAAGGCATTTGCAGCGGGTGAGGACAAGTCTGCGGAGGCTATCGCATTCCTTCGCGACGAGCTATGCTGCCGACTTCCGGAGGGTGCTTCACGCGAACTTATTATCGAGAGCCTCGACCGCCCTATCCGTGTTTGCGGTATGGTTAAGAATGAGGGTGAGCCTGGTGGTGGTCCATTCTGGGTACGTGATGAGAAGGGCCGCGAGCAGTTGCAGATTGCCGAGTCAAGCCAGATTGCAAAGGAGGATATGCACCTTATGAAGGAGGCTACACACTTCAACCCTGTTGACTTGGTTTGTGGTGTGCAGCGCTACGATGGCACGAAGTACGACCTTACGAAATATACCGACCCAAAGACTGGTTTCATCTCGCAGAAGTCGGCAGGTGGTCGTGACCTTCGCGCACAGGAGCTTCCAGGTTTGTGGAACGGCGCAATGGCAAATTGGAATACACTCTTTGTGGAGGTACCAATCTCAACATTCTCGCCTGTAAAGGTTGTTCAGGACTTACTTCGTCCAGAGCATCAGTAATAGGCATAGAAAATCATTAAGGCGAAAGGGTTACTTTTCGCCTTTTTTATGCTTAATTTTAGAATAGATTTTGTATCTTTGTCGCGTCTAAAATATATTATTAAGTATGCGAAAACTACGCAATATTGCAATTATCGCCCACGTAGACCACGGTAAGACAACCCTCGTTGATAAGATGATTATGCTTGGTAATCTCCTACGCGACAACGAGAATACGAGCGGCGACCTCATTATGGACAACAACGATATCGAGCGTGAGCGAGGAATCACCATCCTCTCAAAAAACGTATCGGTAATCTATCAGGACTACAAAATTAATATCATCGACACCCCTGGTCACGCCGACTTTGGTGGCGAGGTGGAGCGTGTTTTGAATATGTGCGACGGCGTTATCCTTCTTGTTGACGCATTCGAGGGCACTATGCCTCAGACTCGTTTCGTATTGCAGAAGGCGTTGTCGTTGGGTAAGAAACCTATCGTAGTTATCAACAAGGTAGACAAGGAGAACTGTCGTCCAGATGTTGTTAACGAGCAGGTTTTCGACCTTATGTTCACACTCGGCGCAACAGAGGAGCAGCTCGACTATAAGACTATCTATGGCTCGGCAAAGCAGGGCTGGATGTCACACGTAGTAACAGAGCGCACCGACTCTATCGCACCACTCCTCGATACTATCATCGACGAGATTCCAGAGCCAGAGAGCGTGGAGGGAAGCGTGCAGATGCTCGTCACATCACTTGAGTACTCGCCATATGTTGGTCGTATCGCAGTGGGTAAGGTTACACGTGGCTCGTTGAGCGCGGGCCAGAACGTAACACTCGCAAAGCGCGACGGCACGTTGGTTAAGACCAAGATTAAGGATTTGATGGTATTCGAGGGTCTTGGTAAGGCGAAGGCAGAGCGCGTGGAGTGCGGTGAGATTTGCGCCTTAGTAGGTATCGAGGGCTTCGAGATTGGCGATACACTCTGCGACTTCACAAACCCAGAGCCACTGCCACCAATTGCTATTGATGAGCCTACGATGTCGATGCTCTTTACCATCAACAACTCACCTTTCTTCGGTAAGGATGGTAAGTTCGTGACATCACGTCATATCAAAGATCGTCTCGACCGCGAGTTGGAGAAGAACCTCGCATTGCGTGTTGAGCCAGGCGAGAATGCCGATTCGTTTATGGTTTATGGTCGTGGTGTGTTGCACCTCTCGGTACTTATCGAGACTATGCGCCGCGAGGGCTATGAGCTTCAGGTAGGTCAGCCAAAGGTTATCACAAAGATGATTGATGGAGTAAAGTGCGAGCCTGTGGAGGAGATGACGGTAGACTGCCCTGATGATTGCGCAGGTACGGTTATTGAGCTTACCACACGCCGCAAGGGTCAGCTTGTGAATATGGAGTCGGCAAACGAGCGAACTCGTCTTGAGTTCCTTATCCCTTCACGAGGTATCATCGGTCTTCGCTCGTCGATGATTACCGCTACGGCAGGTGAGGCTATTATGACACACCGCCTTAAGGACTTCGAGCCTTGGATGGGTGAGATTGAGAGCCGCTCTGTAGGTGCTATCATCGCCTCGGAGACAGGTACAGCATACGCCTACTCTATCGACAAACTTCAGGACCGTGGAAAGTTCTTCATCTCACCTATGGAGCAGGTCTACTGTGGCCAGGTGATTGGTGAGCATACGCGTCAGAACGATATCACCGTAAACGTAACAAAGGCTAAGCAGCTTACAAATATGCGTGCATCAGGTTCGGATGAGAAGACCTCAATCGCTCCTCCTGTAATCTTCTCGTTGGAGGAGGCATTGGAGTATATCCGCGAGGATGAGTACGTAGAGATTACACCAAAGTCTATGCGTCTTCGTAAGATTCTCCTCTCGGAGGTAGACCGTAAGCGTGCATCAAAGGAGTAAACATTCAACCCAAAAAATTTATACGAAATGGACAAGAAAATTGGTATTGCTTGCGACCACGCAGCATACGACCTTAAGGAGTTTTTGGTAGGTTACCTCTCAACAAAGGGTTTCGAGGTTAAAGACTTCGGTACATACTCTGAGGAGTCTTGTGACTACCCTGATTTCGCACACGCTCTTGGCGAGGCTATCGACAATGGCGAGTTGGAGCGCGGTGTTGCTCTCTGCGGCTCTGGCGAGGGTATCTCTATGACTTTGAACAAGCACCAGAGCGTTCGCGCTGCTCTCTGCTGGATTCCTGAGATTGCAAAGCTCTCACGTCAGCACAATAACTCTAACGTATTGGCTATGCCAGCACGTTTCATCACTAACGATGAGGCTCTCGAGATGCTTAACATCTGGCTTGAGACAGAGTTCGAGGGTGGTCGTCACCAGCGTCGCTTGGATAAGATGCCACTTCAGAAGTAATCCTATTGCGATTATATGAACCTTAGGGCTGCTGATTACTCGGTGGCCCTTTTCCTTTTGCCCGCTTACTATAATAAATTATAGTTGCAGGTTTTACGCGGTTGGTGTATCTTTGCAGACGTGAAAAAATATATTTATATAGTAACGATACTTCTACTTCTCTCGGCGACATCTGCAACTGCCGAGATACCCGTAGATACCCTTCACCGAGATATTGAGCAGGTGGAGATTACGGCAGCTATCAAGAGTAGCGATAGACGCGTTACGCCCATATCCACAACCTCTATGACGATGCTAAAACTTGAGGAGCGTGGAGTATCATCCGTAAAGGAGCTAACGGCAATAGCACCAAACTTCTATCAGCCTGACTACGGTTCATCCATAACATCATCTATCTATGTTCGTGGTTTCGGCTCGCGCATCGACCAGCCTGTGCTTGGCATAACGCTCGACAATGTGCCGCTGATGAACAAAAACTCCTTTGATTTCGACTTCTACGATATACGCCGCGTGGAGCTTCTACGTGGCCCGCAGGGTACGCTCTATGGCCGCAATACCTCGGGGGGTGTGATGAACATTACCACCCTATCGCCTATGGTGTGGCAGGGTGTACGTGCTATGGCGGAGTACTCAACAGCGACGTCGGCACGTGCTTCGGTGGGATATTATGCTCGCCCAACCGATAACTTTGGAATCTCCATTGCTGCAGGTTTCAACCACGATGGCGGTCACTTCGTAAATGAGTACACCGACGAGATGTGTGATAGAGGTAATAGTGGCTCGGTGCGAGTGAGGTTGTTGGGACATAAGGGCCTATGGGATTTCGACAATAGCCTCTCGGTGGGATATACAAACGAGGGTGGCTATGCCTACCACAACTACAACCCCGAAACAGGAATTACCCAAGCGGTGAATTACAATGACCCTTCGGGTTATGAGCGTCTTACGATAAACGAAGGCTTCGTGGCACGTTACCACAACGATAATATCTCGGTGTCGAGCATCACGAGTTATCAGTATCTCGATGATTGTATGACTCTCGACCAGGACTTCTCCACAAAGTCGATGTTCACGATGCAACAGATGCAGAGAGAGCATACCCTAACCGAGGAGATTGTAATCCGCAATGCAGACAATAGACAGAATTATCAGTGGCTCTCGGGAGCATTTATCTTTGGCAAGTTGCTTGATATGTCATCTCCAGTAACGTTTAAGAAGGATGGCATTAACGAGCTGATACTCGGCAACATAAACAACGGACTCCATACGGTTTTCCCTAACAATAATATGATGTTCGGGGTGGATAACTTTGTTATCGCAAGCGACTTTCGTATCCCTACGGCGGGCGCTGCGCTATATCATCAGTCATCATATGACGTAGGAGATTGGTGCATTACCGCAGGCATACGCTTCGACTACGAGCAGACATCTATGCACTACCACTCACACGCTACGGTACCCTATCGCTTCGACCTTACGATGAGTGATTACAAAGATTTGCGTAGCGACTTTATGGGTACGGAGAGGCAACATTTCTTCGAGATACTTCCGAAGATTGCGGTAGAGTACAACCTCTACAATGGCAATATCTACGCTACGGTAACACGTGGTTATAAGAGTGGCGGCTACAACACGCAGATATTCTCGGACATCCTCCAAGTACAGATGATGAACGATATGATGGAGGCCTTAGGTGTGGCACTTGATGGTGTGGGTACTGCGACATACGACTCTGCATCGGCGACAAAATACAAGCCTGAGACGAGTTGGAATTTTGAGGTGGGCACACATCTAAAACCTATCAAGTCGCTAACGCTCGACGCTTCGCTCTTCTGGATTGAGTGCTTCGACCAGCAGGTGACCGTACTTCCACAGGGAAATAACACGGGACGTATGATGTCCAACGCCGCACGCGCACGTAGCTTTGGCGTGGAGCTTTCGGCTGAGTATGCGTATGAGGGTTTGAACATCCGTGCTGATTATGGATATACCAACGCACGTTTCCGCGACTACGATGATGGCACGGCAAACTATGCGGGAAACTACCTGCCCTACGCTCCGCAGAACACCGCAGCAGTGATGGCGAGCTACACGTGGGGCATC
>JAEIGA010011231.1_pt1 | contig 13597 bp, 13 predicted proteins | sample 9270691 | NCBI WGS metagenome assembly JAEIGA01 (sample SAMN17057246, study PRJNA624740) | gut metagenome | biome: biome; isolation source: fecal sample | host: Bos grunniens | place: China: Xizang | collected 2019
CGTGATAACGGAGTAGTGGTGGTCCACCATGCAGACTCCTATCTTTCACCTATCGTGGAAGACATGGCTGAGATAGGTATAAACGTCTGGCAGGGAGTGCTTCCTGAAAATGACATCCCTGCGCTGCAGCAACGTCTTGACGGCAGCATGGTACTTATGGGCGGTATAGGCGCTGCTATAGACAGAGAGGATTCCACAGAAGAAGAGATCCGCAGCTATGTGCAGACAGTGCTGGAAAACTGCTGCCCGGGCGGACACTACATACCCTGCGTGACACAAGGCGGACCGGCATCTATATATCCGCATGTATTCCCCATCATTGAGGATGAGATCAATAAGTATAACAGTATACTTCATTTCAATACTGCCAGACGTAAACCTGTTCACAGAGCAGTTGACCGGTCCGAATCCGCATCTGCTTCTGAAGCAAAGAACTCAGAACAAAAAGCAGCTGAGGAATCAGTACTTGACAGACTCGCAGGAGCACTGCGCAAAGGAAGAAACAGAGCTGTGCTAAACGGAGTTTCCGAAGCACTTGAAAAAGGATTTGAGCCTCAGACGATAATCTCAGATGGGCTTATCAAAGGCATGATGCTTCTCGGTGAGGACTTCACTGCCAGCAGAGCTTTTGTGCCTGAGATGCTCGTTGCGGCAAAATGCATGTCGTCAGCTCTTGATGTCCTGAAACCTCTTCTTAAAGGAGATTCTATTCAGAAAAAAGGAAAGATATGCCTCGGCACTGTAAAAGGTGACATGCATGATATAGGAAAGAACCTGGTAAAGATCATGCTTGAAGGAGGCGGATTTGAAGTCGTCGACCTGGGAGTGGATGTGCCTGCTGAAAGATTTGTTGAAACAGCGATCGCTGAAAAGTGCGACATCATTGCCTGCTCTGCCCTTCTCACTACCACAATGAGCGAGATGAAGAGAGTCGTTGATCTTGTCAAAGAGAGCGGGATCAGAGAAAAGGTAAAAATAATGGTAGGCGGCGCTCCGGTCACTCAGGCTTTCTGCGATGAGATAGGAGCAGACGGGTACGCAGATGATGCTGCTCAGGGTGTTCTGCTTGCTGAAAAACTGATGGAAAAACAAACAGCATAATTGCAATAAAATACAAGAAGATCTGCCCGGTATTCAGGCAGATCTTTTTTTGTTCATAACAATAAATCGTTAAATCCCAGCTGATGCAAGATCATTCTACTGTCTGGTGAATACGATATCAGCTCCAACGATAGTTGTCTTTACATCTTCACCGACTGCTTTGAATGTGAGCTTGACTCCGCCTTTAAGTTTAAATCCGTTATCTGTCTCTACCCATTCACAGCTGGATGTGGACTCGCCGTCGAAAAACTCCGCTGTACCGTCTCCGTTAAGAGTGACATACAGTTCATACTCAAGCGGTTCTTCCTCTCCAAGCATAGACATCTTGTCAGCTTTCCAGGTTCCGATATACTTGCTTCCCGAAACATCAGTCTTCTCTCCGCATGCAGACAGCAAAGCACAGGACATGACAAGAATTAAACATAACGTCAAACTTAAATATTTCCTCATAATGATTCCCTTCCTTTTTCAAACGCGTTTATCAACGGTTCAGAATTAATGCCCAGACTTTCATATTCCGCTGGAATATATTGCAGCAGGGCATAATGCTTATAAATAATAACATTTTCCGCAAAAAACAATAATAGGCTGTCACAAAATAATTAAAATTGTTCCTGAGAATGGTTGCATGCTCAGGAAATTCTGACCTTTAATGAGAGTCATTTAGTGATTATGTTGTATTTTGCTTCATGGATTTGTACTTTTCGTCACCTTTCCCATGTGACAAAAAAGAATTATAGTATTCTTAAGAACAGTAATATTCTGCACACAACGCAATCGATACGATCAGAGAGGTATAAAATATGAAATTTGATAATAAGGAGATCGAGAACGCCAAGATCACTCTTCCAAATGTGTCCATGTACCTTTTTGGAGGGATCGAATTCGATTCTCCCGTAACTTCAAGAGAAAACCTTAGGCTGGCTTACCAGAAGAAGCAGCTCTGGATGCCTGCCTCGATGGACAAAAACTGGTTCTGCCCCGAGATCATCCCCGACAACCCGGCAAGGGCTTTTGTCATTCAGGCAGACAAATATGAGGGTCCTGTAGGCGGAAAGGATATGTTCGGCATTGACTGGGAGTACGTTCCGTCTGCACGCGGCTCTATCGTAAGACCAGGCAATCCGACCCTGACTGATGTAACCAAATGGAGAGAAGTCATCCAATTCCCGGATGTGGACAGCTGGGACTGGGAAGGCAGTGCGAAAGCCAACAAAGAATACCTGGTAAACTGCCCGCGGTATGTGAACTTCTGCGTCTTTACCGGATGGTTTGAAAGACTCATATCCTTTATGGATTTCGGTCCTGCCGCTTATGCCCTTATGAACCGTAAAACCAAAGAATATGTAAAAGAACTGATGGACGCACTGTCGGATCTATGGATCGATATAGTGGATCACTGCTACAAATACTACGGACACGATTTCGAAGGTTTCTGTTTCCATGATGACTGGGGCGCCCAGGACGGACCATTCTTCAATGAGCGGATAGTCAGAGAGATGCTCGTCCCGTACATGCGCAAGGTCACTGACCGCATACATGAACTCGGTTACAACTGCGACCTTCACTCATGCGGAAAAGTGGAACGGCTTATTCCCTGCATGATCGAAGCCGGTTGGGACGGATGGGACGGCATGGTTATCAACGATTATCACCAGATCTATGCAGACTACGGTGACAAACTCATCATGCAGGTACCTGTATTCGACTGTCCTGCAGATGCAGATGAGAAAACACAGAGGGAATCAGCAGACAGGTTCGCTGCTGAATTTGCCAACAAAGACAAACCCGCTTGCTTCTCGCACTTCGGTCCCCCGATATTTGATTTCCAGAAAGAACTTTACAAGCAGTCAAGGATAAAATTCTCATAAGAATACAGATACTGAAAAACTTCTGATCCGTTACAGGACCAGAAGTTTTTTGATACTTTTATTATTCTCGGACAGGAAGTGAAGTGCTCCTTCCGGTGAAAAGTCTGAGTGCTGCCACGGATCATTTGCTTTTTCTCCACTCTTTGAAGAGAGATACAGCAGTTGTGATCGCGGTGAACATGTTTGTGAATCCGCCGACATAATTCTGTATGAAGAAATTGAAGATGCTGTACATAGTCATATTGAGCGTGAAAGCAGATTTCAGTCCTTTTTCGTTGTCCTTGAACTTGAACATCGAAACAGCGTACTCGAAATTAGCTATGATCGGAAGCCATCCAAGCAAGCCGCGGTTGTTGAACAGCACTCCGAGCACGACTCCCACTGCTATCAATGCCCACTCAACCACTTTGCTTTTTACGTCTTTCATTACAGCCAGATTCCGCAGTATCCCTGCAATATTCTGGGCTACGCTGCTGTAACCCTTAAGTATCGTGGACCCGACACCGTAAAAGACCTGACTCAGTGTCTGAAAACCAAGTATCTCATTTCTCTTTTTTCTCGTTCCGCTTATAGAGTCTGTGACCATTGCGCACAGACTGCATACGTTCCCTACAATTATCTCGTTCAGCATCTTTCCCTCAGATCTATTTCATCGACTGCTGAAGCCTCATTTTCAGCAGTGTGTTTCTCCTCTTGACTGTCACGTTGTGAATGGCATACGCCAGCGCTTTTTTCGTTCCTATTATTATCAGGACCTGTTTCGCTCTTGTCACTCCTGTATATACCAGATTCCTCTCCAGCATCACAAAGTGACTCATCGCTATAGGCATTATCACCAGCGGATACTCAGATCCCTGAGATTTATGGATGGTGGTGGCATAAGCCAGTACTATCTCATCCAGTTCTGTCAGATCGTAGGCAACAAGTCTCCCATCGTAATCCACTGTGAGCGATCTGTCTTCCAGATCGATACGCATCACTGTGCCGATATCTCCGTTGAATACTTCCTTGTCGTAATCATTGCGGATCTGCATCACCTTGTCATTGGCACGGAAGATGTACCCGCCTCTCCTCAGACCTTCCCCTTCGCTGTTGAGTGCTTCCTGCAAAACCTGATTGAGGTTCGCAGCTCCTATAGGTCCGCGCTGCATTGGAGTCAGGACCTGTATATTGGAATATCCGACTCCGTAATGAGCAGGCAGTCTGTTCCTGACCAGATCAACGATGGTGTTAGGGATCTTTTCTGTCTCTTCCTCAGGTATAAAGAAGAAATCCGTGTTCATCCCATTTGAAAGGTCGGGCATCTGTCCCCTGTTTATCCTGTGAGCATTCATGATTATCCTGCTCTTCTGAGCCTGACGGAAAATCTTTGTGAGCCTCACAACAGGGAAACACCTGGAATCTATGATATCTCTCAGCACATTCCCCGCCCCGACACTTGGCAGCTGGTCCACGTCACCGACCAGAATGACAGTCATGGTATCCGGTACTGCCTTGAGGAGGTTATACATGAGCATGATATCTATCATGGAGCACTCGTCCACGATGAGGACATCTCCGTCGAGCGGATTCTCAGCGTTTCTTTCATACCCCTCAGGCGGCTTTGCCTCCAGAAGGCGGTGAATAGTCTTCGCTTCCATCCCTGTAGCCTCAGACAGTCTCTTGGCAGCCCTGCCAGTCGGCGCAGCGAGAAGGATGTGCGCTCCTCTTTCCCGGAATGCCATGATTATTCCCAAGGTTGTCGTGGTCTTTCCTGTTCCAGGACCTCCGGTAAGCAGCATCACCTTGCTGGAAAGCGCAGTACGTATGGCCTCCATCTGACTCTCATCGTAGTCTATGTTCGTCTTATTGCGTATCCTGTCGAACAGGCTGTCATCAAATATGGTTATCTGCCTGTCGCCGTCATAGATATCACAAAGTCTTTTGGCAGTCCCGACTTCTGAAAAATAGAAAGGAGGGAGATATATCGCCATGATGTTTTCCCCGTCCCCAGTCATGTATGTTTCTGTCATGACATCCTCCCTGATGATCATGTCATCAAGGACAGGTTCAAGGAACGATTGATCCACAGCAAGCAGTTCCGCCCCTTCACTGAGAAGCATATTCCTTGTTGCAAAGCAGTGCCCGTCATCAGCAAGCTGATTCAGGGTATACAGCATCCCGCTTCTGAGCCTCACAGGCTCCTCATGGCTGAAACCGAGTTTCTCTGCAATGGTATCTGCCGTCTTGAACCCAATTCCCCAGATATCGTCTGCAAGCCTGTATGGGTTTTCCTTGACTATATCTATGCTTCGTTCGCCATATGTCCTGAATATTTTAGTTGCCTGGCCGGTGCTGACATCATGTCCCTGAAGGAACAGCATGATATTTTTGACTTCTTTCTGTTCCTGCCAGCTCTGTTTGATCCGCTCTATACGAACCGGCCCGATGCCATACACTTCGGCAAGGCGGTCCGGCTCCTCTTCTATGATATCCAGTGTCTTTTCTTTAAACTTTTCTACTATCTGATGCGCAAACTTTGGTCCGATCCCCTTGATGAGCCCGCTTCCCAGATATTTTTCTATACCATAAGCAGTGGCAGGCAGCGTCTCTTCAAAAGTGCTCACAGAGAACTGCCTACCATATTTTGAATCCACTCTCCAGAACCCCTCAAGACTCAGCACGCTGCCCACATGGACATCCGGCATGGTCCCGACTACCGTGATGAGGTCGCTGTATCCGTCAGCCCTGCATCGTATGACGGCATAACCGTTTTCCGGGTTCTGGTATGTGATCCGTTCTATTACGCATCTGAGATGTTCCATTTGTCTCTCCGACCTAATAAACAGATCTGTATTTGCTCTCATTCCCATAAAGAGGAGAAAGCGCATCAATCCACTTTGTACTGTCCGCATTCTCACCGGCGACCTTGAACAGGAAAAGAGCCTTTTTTGCTCTTGAGGCTGCAATATGGATCCTTGCCATGTCTGAAATAGGATCCCCGGTGGTGCTTACCCGTGTGATCTGCGGAAGAATAACAACATCGAATTCCAGCCCTTTGGCTGTCCCGTAGGTAATGATCTTGACCTCATTCCTGTCAAAATCGAAGTCACGGTAAGTATGCGGTTCATACAGCTGTACATGCGCCTTGCCATCCAGCCTCTTTTTCATTATCTCAAACAGTTTTTTTGCTGGTTTCGTATCCAGTATTATGCCTACTGATCTGTAGTTGAATGCTCTGATGATCTCAAGCATCTTGTTGACCTGATCCTCATAACTGGCACATGTAATGACTGCCGGGATCTGACCCGACTCTTCCGGATTCGGAAGGACATCATGCTTACCGCGATAGAGATCGGCAAACTCCGTTATCTCTTTGGTGGATCTGAAATTTGTGCTGAGGTGATATGTAGGGGCATTCAGAATGAATGCGGCTACACTGCCTGCAGTTTTTGTCTTCTCTATCGCCTGCTGGGGATCTATGAACACTGTCACGGTACCGGCAAGAGACCTGAGACAGCGGTACAGAGGCGCCGGGAAATCCTGCCCTTCGTCCACTATTATCTGATCATATATCCTGCCCAGTGAGATCAGCTCTTTCTCTATCGTTCCCCAATCCGGTTCTGTGCCGCTCACCACAGGATATCCTCTTCCAAACCGCTGCCAGTAAAGGCTGTTCAGCCAGCTGAGGTACGTGGATACCGTATATTCCGAATTGAACTCATGATAGTCCTTGGTCCCGTCAGCATTAAGTGTATAGAATTCCACAGTCTCCCAGTTGGTCTTAGGCTGTGAGTTCTGTATAAAGCGCATAAGAGGTCTGCTGAAGACCAGGACCAGCGTGCTGTATCCTTCGGTCACCAGCATCTCTGCTCTCTGCACAGCGAGCGTGGTCTTTCCTGTTCCCGGACCGCCTTCCACAACGACATTCCTGTCGAATGGCTGGTCCATGACTGTGCGCTGCTCTCCGCTTAGCTGTCTCAGTTCCAGATGTTTCAGTTTATATCCAGTATCCTGCATATTGTCTCCGGCGCATTTGTTGTTGTTTATATTTTAACATGCTTTCTACTTATTATGCGATAAATAAAGCCCTGCAAGCCTTAGCCGCAGGGCTTTTCATCACCAATATCAGAACAAGACCGAGTTTCTCTGTTTGCAGTATGTGCTGATCTGCGTCTTATTATTCTCCTCCTGCTATCCTGCCCGCAACATAGCAGACTGCAAATGCCGCAACATCAACTGCCACTATCGTTGATCCTACCGGTGTTCCGGCAAGTATTGAGATAATGATCCCCGAAAAAGCACATATAACCGACAGCACGGCAGAGCATAATGTCACACCCCTGAAGCTCTTGAACAACCGCATTGCGGACAATGACGGAAAGATGACAAGTGCAGATATCAGGAGTGACCCCACCAGATTCATTGCAAGAACGATGATAACTGCTATGACGATCGCGATGAGCAGACTGTATACATTTGTCTTTGTGCCTACAGCTGTTGCAAAGTTTTCATCAAATGTCACGGCAAATATCTTGTTGTAAAACAGAGCAAAGATGATAACTACCAGGACTGAGAGCACAATGCACAGCCATACCTCTCTCTGATTGAGAGTCAGTATTGAAGTGGAACCAAACAGCGTGCTGCACACATCACCCGACAGATTCGATGATGTCGAGAAGATATTCATAAGAAGATAGCCGAATGCAAGAGCTCCGACAGAGATCATTGCTATAGCGGCATCTCCTTTGATCCTCGCATTCTGTCCTGTACGAAGAAGAAGTATGGCGCTAATCACAGTTATCGGCAGGACCAGAATCATTTCATTGGAAAGATTCAAAACGGCTGCAATCGACATAGCGCCGAATGCCACATGTGAAAGGCCGTCACCGATAAACGAAAACCGTTTAAGTACAAGAGTGACCCCTAGCAAAGAGGAACAAAGTGCGATGAGAACTCCTACAATAAGGGCATACCGTACAAACGGGTACTGCAGGTATAAAGCCAGTTTTTCAAACATTACATCTCACCGCCTTTCTGCTGCATCACAAAATACTTTCCTTCTTCACTTTTGAGATATTCTTCCTTTGTTCCGAAGAATACCCTGGACCCTATGTGGAGAACATGGCTGGCATATTTAATCGCAGCCCCTATGTCATGGCTGATCATGATGACGGTGATGCCTTCTTTGTTCAAGCTCTCAATAAGATCATACATTTCTGCTGTCACTTTAGGATCAAGCCCGGAAACAGGTTCGTCCAACAGCAATACCTTCCTCGTTGCGCACAATGCTCTGGCAAGAAGAACACGCTGCTGCTGACCTCCTGACAGCTCTCTGTAGCAATGATCTGCAAACTCTATGATCCCCAGACGCTGCATATTCTCTTCAGCAATGCGCTTTTCTTCTTTGCTGTAAAAAGGCCTTATGCCGCAGCGTCCCTGGAAGCCTGAGAGCACTATCTCCCTGACTGACGCAGGAAAATCCCTTTGCACCACGGTCTGCTGTGGCAGATAGCCTATTTCATTTTCTTTTAACCCGTCACCTATCACTATCTGACCTCCAAGCGGAGCCTGAAGGTGCAGCAAAGTTTTCATAAGTGTAGTCTTGCCAGACCCGTTTTCACCAACTATGCATAGATAATCCCCTGCATTCACTGTGAAATTCAGGTCCTCCACTATAGTGCGGGAGTCGTATCCAAGTGACAGATCCCGAACAGTAAGTAATGCCATAAATCGTTTCCTTCCCCTCTCACCCTTTTTCAGAGCAGTCATCACACAAGCCATAGAACACCGTCCGTGTCGGATCCAGCTTGAAATGATGTTCAGCCATGAGGTGTGACTGGATCTCCTCCAGTTCCTCACAATGCAGATGTATCAGTTTCCCGCACCTTTCACATTTGCAGTGAAAACATATACCAGCATCTGCGTGGCTGTTCGGTTCGACATATTCGAAACAGGCAGCACTGCTGCCATCAATGATGTACTTCTTTATGATCCCCTCGTCCACAAGCTTTTCCAGATGTCTGTAGACAGTGGATTGACCTATCGCTGCCCCATGGGACCTGAGATAGTCACATACACTTCCAGCAGTGACATGGATACCCGGAACAGTTTCAAAATACTCTATGAGCATTTCCCGCTGTCTAGTCTTGTACGTAGAACGTGAACTCATTCTTTCGCCTCCCCAGCCAAAATTGAGAATCGTTCCCATATTATACGCTGATGGCAGAATAAGTCAAGCAATTTGGGAACCATTTTCATTTTTGCGCAAAAAAACAGCGGGATCTCGCATCCCGCTGCTAAATAACGCCTTATCTTCAGTCAATGCCGTACATATGCTTGAGGACTATTCTCTTTGTTGTCTCTTCACCGAACAGCTTCCTGAACTGATCAACAGCAGGTCCGCCGTGGTCAAGAAGTCCCTGCGCAAAAGAAGCTGTTTTTGCCTTCTTTTCATCCGGATCGCATTCAGGAGCGCTCTTCAGCTGTTCCAGATACTCAGCCACATATTTTCTGCATATCTCGTCGAAGACCTCTGTGTTTCCCTTCTTCTTTTTCGCATATGAGAATGGATAAAGGATCGGATCGTACCAGTGTTCTCCGGATACATAAGGCTCCAGGTCCGGTCCGGACTCTTTGATCCTCATGTAACGTCCGGCAGCTTCATCGCTCAGAGGAGCAAGCTGGTTATCATAGAACTCCACGAGCTGTGTTTTGTTTCCCATTGCACTGATGCTGTCGATGTTGAACAACGGCACATCCTTCTTTTCAGAAGCGATCACAGCTGTCTCCATTTTCATAAGACCTAACATAGCCTTCATATCCATGAGGAAAAGATGTCCAACACCCTTCACCTCATAAGAACGCATGCCGAACTTCATACCTTTCTTGCCAAGGCTTGCGTCATTTCCGATATTCAGCTGATCCACCTCGTACTCTTTTTTCAGCATTTCCAGGACTTGATCGTTCATTTCAATCCTCCAAAATTTAATTTTGTTCTGCTGCTTTTTCCTTCTTTATAATTGTGATTTGGCCTGCTGTGATGAAGCAAGAGCATACAATCCGCTGCGCTTGTCCACACACCAGTATACCAGCGCGGGAACGATAACAAGATATGTCACTGCGAACAGTGAGATCATCTCCATAAACGGAGTCAGGGCATCGTTAATAAGGAATCTGAATTCCTGCAGGGCAAGAAGAATATCTATATCCATCCGCTATTCCCCGTCAATCATATAAAAATGATTCTATGAGCAAAACTGATCCGTCTTTTCCGCTCTCAGCTATTGCATACAGATGTACCTGTCCGTTCTGATCAGTAAGCATAATCCCGTATGTGGGCATATCATTGAAATAAGGTGCAGTGATCACCAGAGGTTTCTCAGGGTCCAGGGAATCAAAATGATCCCACTCTTCTGTGATAAAATGAGGCCCTTCATCGGTCACGGTATCCATAAGGAGACGCATCACTTTTACGTCATAAACAGTTTCAAGAGCTGTAACACGCAACTTGACGAACGTGTCCAATTTTGTAAGTGAGCTCTCTTCGTAACTCGGATACTCCGTCTCCACGCTGCCATCCTCAAACATTATTGAGATCGGTATCGAACTGTTCGGTACTCCCTCTTTTTTATATACTCCATATCCAATATAAGACAGCTGTTCATAATCAATGACGATACCTTCTTCGTCAGTAGTCGCGATCCCGAGCATTGGCTGAAGGATATCAGGCATCGCCATATCTCCTTCTCCGGGTATTGCAGCTGTATCATAGAAAACAGCTTCAAGCGGATGATCATTATCAGCATATTTTATAAGAGTCACATTGATCTCATCACTGTACCAGCTTATCGGAAGCTCCAGCCCTTCGACTTCCTGCAGAACAAGGTAATCAGCCGCTGCGCACCAGCCGTATGCATAGAATGTGCTGTTCTTCTTCCTCAGAGCCAGAGTCTCCTCTCGGTCACGAGGCAAAACATCGTTATCTCTGCAGAATATCCAGGCATTGGTATCACCGGCAAGCAGATTGTAGCCAAAGACATAATAGCCAATAGCCGATTCTCCGTTTCCGGGCTCACGCATCATGAGAAGATCCTTGCCTTCCGCTCTGCATACCAGGAACTGGAACATCATCGGCTGATCAATGTAAGCATCTGTATTGCCATCGAGAAGATCCTTTGAGAATTCATAAGGAATAAAAGTTATCAGATCGATGGAGCCGTCTTCATCTTCCATGAGTGTAGTCGCTTTATATTTGCAAAGGGCAAACTCGCCGTCGTCCCTTGTAATGACCGCAGACAGGTCATCATTGAAAGTGACAGTAGTTGTTGTTTCATCATCCCTGATAACGCCCATTGGGCACTGACGCCACTCGCCTTCAAGGAAGTCAACAGCTGTATTCTGATCGTTGAGTGCTTTTGCGTATTCCTTGGGCACTTCGGCAGGGGCCGGAGCCGGAGCCGGAGCAGGTTCCGGATTTTGAGGAGCCGGTCCTACAGGTGTGTGCTCTTTTGTGCCGCACGAAGCTAGCACAAAAACAAGGCATAACAAAACAATAGAAGCTAGTATCTTACGCATTATCTTATCCTCTATTTAAGCTTAATACTCAGGAACCGCCTGAGAATAGAACTGAAGCGAATAGTTTGCAGCATCTATAGCATCAGGAAGCATCTTCAGGAAATCATCCACTTCCTCTTCGGTGTTATAAATACCCAAACTGATACGGATCATTCCCGGTGTATTGACATCGACACAGTTCTCAAAACCTTCCGCTTGTTCATCAGAAATGCCCATAAGGCGCCACACATACGGGTGAGCACAGAATGCTCCTCTTCTGGTGGCAACGCCGAATTCCTCTGAAAGTGTTCTTGCGAGCACGAATGAGTTGAGGTCGGTAAAGTTGAAAGTCACGACGCCTACGCGGTCTTCGAGGTTCTCATAATCGCCATATATGATGATATTGTCAAATTTGCTGAGTCCGTCAACAAGCTTTTTGACCAGAACTCTCTCATGGGCTTCGATGTCATCGAATCCTATCTCCTGAAGCACACGGATAGCTTCTCCAAGGCCGACAACGCCGGCGTAGTTGGGAGAACCTGCCTCGTATGAATCCGGGGCATATTTATATGACTGCTGATAGTCTCTAACTATGTTGACGATACCGCCGCCATAGAACTCAGGCATATGCTCATTGAGAATCTCCCAGGGGCCTACTACCGCTCCGCCGCCGTACGGCGAATACATCTTGTGAGCAGAGAAGACGAAGAAGTCGATGTCTTCTTCCGGTGTCTCACCCTTCATGGAGAACTTGCGGTGTGCAACTATCTGTGCGCCGTCAACTATGATCTTAGCGCCATGCTCATGAGCCATCTTCGCGACTCTGTGTACATCAGTGACATATCCGGTGACGTTGGATGCAGCGGTGACGCATACATATTTGATCTTGCCTTCATATTCTGTGAGAAGTTTTTCGATCTCCTCATATATGATGCGGCCTTTCTCATCCACCTCTGCGTACACGACATTACAGCGCTCACGCCATGGCAAGTCGTTTGCGTGGTGCTCGATCCTGGTCGCCAGGACAAGGTCATCTTCACTCTCAACAAGAGCTGAAGCAAGCTTGTTAAGACCGTCTGTGGTGTTATTTACATAGAAACATGTATATTCGTTAGGATCCGCACCGACGAAATCCAACACTAATTCCCTTGTATCATTGTAAAGATCGGTGGAATGATTTGACTTCTGAGAGAAGCCGCGGCCTATTGAGCCGTACATATTCATCTCTTCATCGACAGCCTTCATGACAGGTCTGAGAGGAGGAGTCGTCGCGGCATTGTCGAAGTTGATGAGAGGACGTGTCGTTCCGTCATTCAGCTCGACCGGTTCCTCCACTCCGACAACATAATTGCGTATATTGTCTATCGTATAAGCATCCGGCTCATCCGACGGCTCGTCCGCCTCACCGGATTCCGGTTCTTCTGAAACCTGCTCAACTGGAGCCGCAGGCTCTTCAGATGGTTTCTGGCCGCATCCTGTAAGTGTTACGCATATCATGATCACAGCCAGCATAAGGCACAGGATCTTTCTTAAAGTCTTGTCCATCAACTATTCTCCTTAATATAGCAAATTGCGCTTTTCCGCATCTTTTCTATTATACAGTTTTTCCGCTCATTACTCATCTTCAATTTCGAATAATTCCGGATTCTTTTTGTAATGGCCTTCGCCGTCTTTAAGGTAATCCAGCACCATAACAACAGCACTGTTGTTGATGAGTCCGTACACATGCGGATATAATCTGCCCTCGTCTCCGCCGTCCTCGTATCTGACCTCAGATTCAAGGCGATCTTCATCCATGCAAACGATCACGTACGGTTCATCATACTTCTCAAAATTCGGCAGTACTCTCCAGAGATATTTAACAGGGGAGCAATGTACAAAGCCCCCCTTTTCTAAACTGTCGTGTCCCCAATAGTCATTTCCTTTAACGGCTTCCCAGGCCGTTTTTTTCATGCAATGAGCGATCATCAGTTTTCCCTTTTCTTATTTGATACTAAAGCTAATATCCGAGTTTCTTATCAACAACGTTGAGAAGCGGATCGCCGTTACAGTAACGTCTCAGATTCTCGAGAAGGATAGCAGATACTCTC
>JAEIGA010011232.1_pt1 | contig 13596 bp, 12 predicted proteins | sample 9270691 | NCBI WGS metagenome assembly JAEIGA01 (sample SAMN17057246, study PRJNA624740) | gut metagenome | biome: biome; isolation source: fecal sample | host: Bos grunniens | place: China: Xizang | collected 2019
ACCACGCGAGGTGGTATTGTCGATAACCTCTGCAACGAGTGCATCATCCTCACCGAAGTAGAGTTTATTGCCGATACGGATTTTGCGTGCGGGCTCCACGAGAACATCCCACAGGCGGAGGTCTTTATTGAGCTCGCGGAGCAGGAAAATCTCAATCTCTGCGCCGGTCTTCTCCTTATTACCATACAGGCGTGCGGGGAATACCTTGGTGTTGTTGAGGATGAAGACATCCTTCTCGTCGAAGTAGTTGATGATGTCCCTGAAAAATTTGTGCTCAATCTCTCCTGTGGCACGGTGGAGTACCAACATACGCGAGTCGTCGCGGTGTTCAACGGGGTACTGTGCGAGCAGGTCGGAAGAGAAGTCGTAGTTGTACTGTGAAAGCTTCATAGAGTGATTTTATATCGTTATTTTTATCTTTTTCCTACCGGTGTTTGGGATTCTCTTGTGGGGCCTTTGGCAGAGCCCAACAAGTATTATACGGATGAAAATTGTTTTTGTTTCAGTGGGATAGCTTTTTTCCCAACAAACGGGGTGCTACTCTGTCTGTGGTGGGGTCATTGCGGCGATGAGTTCCTCGAGTGGCCAGGCATCCTCCACAAGGTTGTCGCCGCTGCGGGTGCGGCGCAGGGCCACAAGGTGGGCTCCGCTGCCGAGTGCCTCGCCAATCTCGATGGCCAGCGAGCGGATGTAGGTGCCCTTGCTGCAGCGTACCCTGATGCGCAGAAGGGGCATCTCGAGCTCCAGAATCTCCATCTCAAAGATGTTAATCAGCGCCTTGCGCATCTCCACCTGCTCACCCTCGCGGGCATATTCGTAGGCTCTCTTGCCATCTATCATCTTGGCCGAATAGACGGGCGGCGTCTGGAATCTCTCGCCCGAGAGTGCTTTTAGGGCCTCCTGAATATTCTCGCGTGTGATGTGTTCGGTGGGGTAGGTGGCATCCACGGGGTGTTCCAGGTCGCCACTTGGGGTGGTGGCTCCGAGCATCACATCGGCCACATACTCCTTCTCGCCTGCCTGCAACTCCTCCACGCGTTTGGTGGCCTTGCCGATGCAGACAATCAGCACACCCGTAGCCAGAGGGTCGAGGGTGCCGGCGTGGCCAATCTTAATCTTCGGGTAGCCGAGTTTGCGGAGCAGATACTTCAGTTTGCGGACCACATCGCTGCTGGTCCAGGTGAGTGGCTTATCGACCACTGCCACAACCCCCTCGGGGAAGGGCATTGAGTGTGTTATGGGCTGACGCATCTTACTGTATTAGAATATGTAACTACCAATCGAGATGAGGCCCACGACGAGGCAGTAGATGGCAAACCACACGAGTTTACCTCTATTTACGATGTTGAGCATAAACTTACAAGCCAGACATCCCGAGATGAATGAGGTCACAAAGCCAACGGCCAGCGGCAGGAGTCCAACGCCAATGTTGGCCAGATTGCCACCCAGCACATCCAGCAGCGACTCGCCCAAGATGGGAAGAATGACCATTAGGAACGAGAACTCGGCCACAACGGCGCGCTTATTGCCCAGAATAAGGCCTGTGGCGATGGTTGTGCCCGAGCGGCTGAGGCCGGGCATTGTGGCGGCCGCCTGTGCGGTGCCGATAATCATTGCATCCCTCCAGGAGATATCCTCCTTTTTGCGGGGTTTGGCATAGTGTGCAAAGGTCAGCAGTGCCGCCGTCAGGAGCAACATACCGCCCACCACGACCATCACATAGTCCGAGGCGAGCATCTGGTTGAAGGTATCCTTGAGAAGGAAGCCCACGATACCGACGGGCACCATCGAGGCGATAATCTTCAGCGCATAGGTCATATCGGGGCCCTTGCGGAAGGAGAAAAATCCGCCCACAACCCTCTTGACTGCGGGCCAGAGGATAACCAGGGTGCTCAACACCGTGGCCAAGTGGAGGATTACATCGAAGGCGATGTTGTCCGTAAGTTCTACGCCAAGCAACTCCTTTGCTATTTGGAGGTGGCCGCTGCTGCTTACGGGCAGGTACTCTGTAAGGCCCTGAACGAGGCCGAGAATGAATGCTTCAAAAATTGACATTTGAGTTAGCCTTTATATTCTATTCGTTTACTCTTGTTTCTTGTCTTTGTGGAAGATGGAGTAGCCCACCAGGCCGAAGCCCACCAGCACAACAAAGGGTGCAAGGGAGATGCGGCGCCACGAGAAGATGGCCTCGCTGTTGAAGACCTCGGGGTTGTCGCTGCCGCCTCCGGCCATAAGGATGAATCCCAGCAGGATGATGCCTGCGCCGATGAGCATCCACTTATAGTTGCCCCACGAGAAGACCATCTCGGACCTCTGGTCGGGGGTTGTTTTGTTGTTTGTTTTCCTGTTTGTTGCCATACTAATAGATATGTATTTTTGCTGTATTCATATTCACAAACCTCCTCACGGCAAAGAAGGTAAAAACAATGGAGATGAGCACACCACCCACCATAATCGAGCCGAAGATGATGGCCAGAGGCTCAATGCCCACCGTCAGCATAAGGTACGACAGGCCACGGGTGAGGGCCATAACCACGCCCCAGAACATCAGCGACGCCCCAAGGCCCGCAATCAGTCCCATCCAGAGGCTGTTGAGGAGGAAGGGGCGGATGATGAAACCGCGGCTTGCGCCCACAAGTTTCATTGTGGAGATGAGCTCCCTGCGCGAATAGACGCTCATCCTCACTGTGTTGCGGAGCAGTATGAGCGAGATGAAGAGCATCACGCCGGCAAATATCACCAACATAAGTTTGAAGGTGCCGAGGTTGCTCTCAAGGCTCTCGACCATCCCCTTCTGATAGACCACCTCATCGACGCCCTCCCAGGTGGAGATGTCGGCTGTGAGGCTCTCGACGAGGCTCTTGGGGCTCTCGCACGCCACAATTTTCACCTCATAACTGTCGGGCAGGGGGTTGTAGTCGAGGAACTCCTCGAAGTCGCCGCCCGCATACTGCTTGAAGTCGGCCGCAGCGACCGTCTTGGAGATGAACTTCGACTCGCGCACACCCTCGGTGGCGGCGAGCCTCTGCCCGATACTCTCGGCCACCTCGGCGGAGGCCTTCGTGTCGAGCATCACATAGAGGGTCATACGCTCCTTGATGGTGTCGGTAGTCTTCGAAAGGTTCCAGATGACAAAGCCCACGCTCGCCACCAGAAAGAGCACAAAGGCTATGCTGATGGTCGAGACGGCGTAGGAGCCGCGCACCTTGCGGCGCATATTTTTGTTTGTTGCCATAGTGTGTATGTGTGTATCTTGTCTATTGTTTGTTCTCTTTTCGGCGCTTGAGAATCTCCATAACGGCCACAACCACCAAGCCGCCGAGGATAAGGAGTGTGAAGGTGAGCGTAATGCCCTCCACGAGAGTAAACCCGGGTGCCCTGAAACGCCACTCGACGGTGTGCTCACCTGCGGGCAGCACCATAGCTCTCAGCACATAGTCGGCACGCATATAGTCACTCTCCACTCCATCCACATAGGCCCTCCAACCTTTGTCGTAGTATATCTCCGAGAAGACGCAAAGACCTCCCGACGCGGATGAATAGTCATATTTGAGATAGTTGGGCCTGTATTCCACGAGCTCAATCTCACCCGAGGAGTGTTCCATATTGCTCCCCACCTGCTCCACATAGCGGCTCTCAAGGATGGCGGTCCTCTTGGTATCGACGCTGCCGAGGAGTGTCATCTCCTCCACGGGCGAGGTGGCAACCACCACATCACTCACAAACCAAGCGGGGCCGTTGGCCTCCTCGTTGAGCATCACCACAGGGGCACCGCTCTGCTCATCGGGCACGATGAAGTACTTGGTGTTGAGCATATCGTAGGCCTCGGGGTTGCCCTTTGCGAGTTGGTGGGTTATCAGGTCGTTGTAGCGGGCGAGTTTGGCACCGTGGTAGCCGCCCACCGAGCGGTGGAAGTAGCTGGTGGTGGCGTCATTGAAGGTGTCGGCCGAAAGGTTTGCAACCCTGTAGCCGAGCTGGTTGTCCATCATAATCTCGAGGTCGGCAGCCGAGGGTTTAATCTCGGTCTTTGCGGGCCTTACGAAGTCGTCCCAGAAGAGGTAGCGACTATCCACACCCACCATATCGACCGTCACGATGAGTCCCAGAGCACACAACATCGCACCTCGTTTCACCTTGCCCCCGAAGTAGAGCCACAAGGTAGCCGCCGAAGCGAGCACAAAGAGCAACGAACGCAGCGAGTCGGCCTTGAGCATCGAGGCACGCTCCTGCTCCATTGCGTAGATTACATCCTCGGGCAATCCCATACCTGCATCGTAGGCTCCCGAGAAGGAGAAGAGTGCGCCCCCCATAAGCCACATCAGCAGTGCAATGCCACCCGTTATACCGGCAGCCCAGAGGGTGCCTCTGCGAAGTTCGTCTACCTTCACCTCGCTCTGCCAGATGCGCCAGAGAACGAGTGCGCCCAGCATAGGCACGCTCCACTGCACAACCACGAGTGCGGTCGAAACGGCCCTGAACTTGTCATACATTGGGAGGTATTTGAACATCAACTCCGTGAACCACATAAGGTTGGAGCCCCACGAGAGCAGCAGAGCAAAGATGCTCACGCCCAGGAGCCACCACTTCTCTCTGCCCTTTAGGAGGAAGAGTCCGAGCACCGCAAGGAAGAGTGCCGAGGCTCCGAGGTAGGTGGGGCCTGCCGTTCCGGGCTGGTCGCCCCAGTAGGCGGGAAGCATCGTTGCGAGCGAGCCGGCACCATAGGGGCGCAAGGATTTGGCAACCTGGCCATCGGGTGCAAAGCCACCTGCCGAGGAGCCGCCCATAAGGTTGGGTACGAGCAAGTTGAGGCTCTCGGTACGGCCATAGCTCCACGCTGTGGCATACTCAATGTCGAGGCCTTTGGTGTTCTCGCCACTATTGCCACGAGTGGTCAGCTCACTACCGCCACGAATGGTGTCGCCCTGATGCTCGGCAGTGTAGTAGAGCGACGAGAAGTTGGCTCCCACGGCAAGCACCGCAGAGGCCACAAGCACCGCCGTACGGCGTGCAAACTCCTTCAGAGTGTGCTCCCTTATGGCAACAACAAGGTAGTTAATCCACGCGGCCAGCACGACGAGAGCAAAATAGTAGGTTATCTGTGGGTGGTTGGCACCAATCTGGAGCGCCGCAAAGAGCGCCGTGAGGAGTCCTCCGAGCCACATTCTGCCGCCACGCAACACATAGACCACGCCGCCCACAAGCAGAGGTGCGTAGGCAAAAGCGAACATCTTGGTTATGTGTCCTGCCCCGATGATGAGTATCGAGTAGGTGGAGAATCCGTAGGCAATGGCGGGCACAATGGCCACAAGTGGGTTGATGCCCCACAGGAGTAACATCGCCCAGAAGCATACAAGTGCAAGAAAGATGAGCACGGCGGGGCGACCAAACAAGTTGGCCAAAAAGGTGCTCACATTCTTGATGACCATCGAGGGATACTCGATGTTTATGAGGTAGGCGGGCATACCGCCAAAGGCGTTGCCGGTCCACTGTGGGTCTTCGCCCTCGGCCTGCATCTGTTTGATATCGTGGCACATACCCTCGTATTGGGTGATGTCGCCCATAGAGAGTGTTTTGCCCTCCATCTGGGGTGCAAAATAGAAGAGCGCCAGGGCCAGAAAAAGCACCACCGCCCCCAAGTAGGGCAGAAGCGATTTTATGTTGAAATTCTTTTTCATTTGCTTGTGAGCCATATTATCCCATTATAACCCGCAAATGTAGAAAATTATGTTGAGAGTTGAAAATCCGAGGGCGACAAAATGAAATTTTGTCTGCCATCGGCCGTAAACCGTCTGCCGTAAACCATCAGCCAACCCGTGTTGTTTGGAGGGGGGATAAAAAAAAGTTCACGGGTGTCGAAATTGATACCCGTGAACAAAACGAACATTAGCCGCCGACTAAAACAGCCTTGCGATGTCGTTGAATGTGGCCCAGAACATCAGCAGGAAAAGAAGGCTCATACCAATCATTTGTGCCACCAGAAGGACCTTGTCGCTGGGGCGGCGGCGCGTGATAATCTCAATGAGAATGAACAGCGCGTGGCCACCATCCAATGCGGGGATGGGGAGCACATTCATCACTGCCAGGATGACCGACAGAAGTGCCGTAATGCGCCAGAAATATTCCCAATTCCACACCTCGGGGAAGATGCCGCCAATGGCAATGGGGCCTCCGAGTGCCTTGTACATCTCCGTCTTGGGCTGGACAATCATTTTGAGCTGCTTCCAATAGTCGCCCATCTCCTGTGCAACTCTCTCACAACCACGAGGTATGGCCTGCCAGAAGTTGTAGGTGCGAGTGCGCAGGGGGATGTAGGAGGCGGTGGTGAGCGATACGCCGATGTGGCCCTCGCTATCGACCCCCACGGGGTGGGTGGTGCCGTCGGCAAGAGTCAGAGTGACGGTGTCCCCTGCGGCCTCCTCAAGGCGTGGGGCTATCTGGTCGTAGAAGCACATAGGCTCGTTATTGATGCCCACAACTCTGTCGCCCGCCTTCAGACCTGCGGCCTCGGCGCCCATACCCTCCACTACGGCTGCCACCTCAAAGGGTACTCGTGGGGCGAGAAAATCGGTCTGCTCGGAGAGCTCCATAACCGACTGTACGGGGATGTCGATGGTGAGCCTTTCGCCGTCACGCTCTACAACGGTCGTCTTGTCGTTCTCGATTACAAGGCTGGTGAGCACCTTGGCGTAGTCCTCAATCTCCTTGCCGCCGATGGAGATAATCTTGTCGCCATCCTCAAAGCCGAGGGCGTGGGCATAGTCGCTGAAGACATAGCCGTAGGGCATATCCTTGTTGGAGATGTACTCATCGCCCCACGCAAGGCTCGTGCCCACATAGATTCCAAAGGCCAACAGCACATTCATCATCACTCCTCCGAGGATGATTATGAGCCTCTGCCAGGCGGGTTTGCTGCGGAACTCCCAAGGTTGTGGGGCACTCTTTAGTTGCTCCGTATCGACGCTCTCGTCGACCATTCCCGACAGTTTGGCAAAGCCGCCAAAGGGCAGCCAACCAATGCCATAGGTGGTTTCGCCCCAGCGCCACTTAACCCACGGTTTGCCGAAGAAGATGCGGAACTCCTCAACCCTCACGCCGAAGAGTTTGCCGAACATCAGGTGGCCCAACTCGTGGATGAGCACCAGCAGCGTAAAGGAGCAGATGAACTGCAAAATTTTTATGACAATATCCATTGTGTTTTTCTATCTCTGTAATTATGTGTGTTCCAATCGGGGGGTAGGTGAGGGGTGGCTACCTTGCGAGCCCCGAGATAATCTCGCCGGCTATGCGGCGCGAAGAGTCGTTAGAGTGGGCGTAGTCCTCAATCGTGGGGCTGCCAATCCACTCGGCCCTCTCGAGGGTCCCAAGTATAACGCGAGCAATATCGGTATATTTTATCTTGCCTGCCAAAAATGCTGCCACGGCCACCTCGTTGGCTCCGTTCATCACACAGCAACTGTTGCCACCCCTACGCAGACAGTCGTAGGCGGTCTCTAGCAGCGGGAAGCGCTCGTTGTCCACGAGCTCGAAGGTGAGTGTGGGGTTCTTCAGGAAGTCGAGCCTCTCCTCGCCCAGCTCGCCCCTGTCGGGGAAGCGGAGTGCATACTGGATCGGTAGGTGCATATCAGGGGTGCCGAGCTGGGCCTTGATGGCGCCATCCTCGAACTCCACCATTGAGTGAACAATGCTCTGGGGGTGGACCAGAACATCAATCTGCTCGGGCCTTAGACCAAACAACCATCGTGCCTCAATCACCTCAAAACCCTTATTTACGAGCGTCGAGGAGTCGATTGTAATCTTTGCGCCCATCGACCAATTGGGGTGTGCGAGGGCCTGTTTGACGGTCACACTCTCCAACTCCTCGGCGGGAGTGCGCAAGAAGGGGCCTCCGCTGGCGGTGATAATCACCCTGCGGGGTGCCGACACCTCGCCCGCCAGGCATTGGAAGATGGCCGAGTGCTCGGAGTCGATGGGGAGGATGGGGACACCTCTCTCGGCGGCCTCGCGCATAATGTGCTCACCGGCCACCACAAGGCTCTCCTTGTTGGCCAGAGCAAGTCGTTTGGAGGCCTTGACGGCTGCAAGCGAGGGCAACATACCCGCATAGCCCACAAGGGCATTGACAACCGTATCGACCTCGCCACCGGTGACCACCTGTGAGAGGGCCTCGCTGCCCGCATAAATCTTTATGGGCTCACCCTTGAGTGCCTCACACACAGCCCCATAGTGTTCCTTGTTGGCGATGACAACGCTGTCGGGCTTGAACTCCAGAGCCTGCTCCACGAGGCTCTCCCAGCGGTTGCCGGCTGTGAGGGTTGTGATTTCAAATTCGTCGGGCCTACGACGCACAATATCGAGTGTCTGCTTGCCTATTGAACCTGTGGAACCAAGCAGTGCGAGTCTTTGTTTCATATTGCTGACTAACTAAACCTAAAATGTGATGTAATTCTCGGGGTTGACGGCCACACCGTTGAACCAGAACTGAACTTCAATATCTCTCTTGCCACCCTCGCTTGTGGTGTTGCGGGTGGTGCCTATGGCCTCGCCACCCTCCACTCTCTCGCCGGTGGTCTTGAGCGCCTCGCCCAAGCCGCGATAGGTGGAGATGAAACCTCCCGAGTGCTGAATCTGAAGGGTGTAGCCCTCTGTGTCGTGGGCCGACAGTACAACCGTTCCGGCCTGCACAGCGCTCACCTGACGAGCCTCGGGGGCGGTGAGCCTTATGCCGTAAAGACCCGTTGAGGGGGCAAAGCGTTTGGCCACGATGTAGTCATCTACGGGGCGCAGAATCTGTGCGCCGACCGACTTGCTGTCGTTGGGTGAGGTGTTGAGTCCGTAGCGGCCCGAGCCCTCCATCTGACTGCGCAGCAGGCTATCCATCGCCGAGGGGGCGACAATCTCCTTGTCGGAGGCTATGCGGTCCTGCTCGGTGGGGGTGAGGGAGCGCACCACGGGGCGGCGGCCCTCCATCACTTGTGCCACATTCTCGGTGTAGGTCTTCATATAGCCGAGCTCCCTCTCGAGCGAGTCGAGCCTTATGATGTTCTCAATCATCATCTCCCTGGCTGCAATGCCGTCGTAGCCGGGCAGAATGTTGAGGATAGAGGTGTAGGCCGAGAGGATGAGAGTGGCGGCGAAGATAACCACCACAGCCAGAAGGGTGTAGAGGCCCCAGCGCAGGGGGCGATGTATGGAGTACCACACCTCGCGTTGGTTTTCGTCTGTGATGCTCACGCGGTGGCGCTTGAGGAGGTTTTTCAGGAAGTATCGTGTGTTGCCGTTACTCATAGTTGTTGATGTTTTTCTTCATAAACCGAGCAAAGATACACATTTATTATAATTTATTATAAAAATATCCCTCGAAAGGCCCTATTTTTCGATTCAAATTCCTACCTTTGTGAGGAAACTATCAGCCCCCGAATGTGCTATGAAGTCGCTTTTCCCATTCATTGACAAGGTTGAGCATCTGCGCGATGCCGACCCCCGTATGGCGCAGATTATCGAACGCTTCGGCTATCTGGAACACCACAGGATGGATGCGCCTCTGTTTGATACGCTTGTGAGAAATGTGGTGGGTCAGCAGATTGCCACAAGCGCCGCCGACAGGATTCTCGGCCGACTACTCCCCACGGGTGATGAGATTACCCCCGAGGCGGTTCTCTTGTTGGGCGAGGAGGGCTTGAGGGGTGTGGGTATCCCTGCACGAAAGGCCAAGTGGCTGCTGGCGGCGGCCGAGAGGTTTGTAGCTGGCGAGTTCTCCAAGGAGGTACTCGGCCCCTTGAGTGACAAGGAGGTTGTGCGCCGTCTGGTGACGCTCGACGGAGTGGGGGTGTGGAGTGCCGAGATGATGTTGATATTCTCGCTCTCAAGGGAGAATGTGCTTCCCTCGGGCGACCTGATAATTCGCCGTGCGCTGATGACTCTCTATGGCGAGAAGAGTCTGTTGGCCAGGCGTTTCGACCACTACCGTAGGCTGTTTTCGCCCTTCGGCTCGGTGGCCTCGCTCTACCTTTGGGCCTATGGTAATTCGCTGCCCAGGCGCACCACCGAGATAACCATCCGTCCGCTCGGCTTTGCGCGACTGAAGGATAGGACTCTCAACTACTCATTCCAGCCGACCGCCCGTGGCGAGATGCTCATTGCCTCCAGCGTGAAGGGTGTCTGCCGAGTGGCCTTTGCGGATGACAGAGAGGAGGCTCTGGATGAGTTGAGGGCCGAGATGCGAGGGGCTGTGTTGAGGGAGCAGTGGGAGCCCTCCCACAAGGAGATGGTGAGGCTGCTGGAGGGACGAGGCCCCAAGAGTATGACGCTCTACCTTGAGGGTACGGCCTTCGAGCGCAAGGTGTGGAGGGAGCTGCTGAAGGTCCCCTACGGAATCAAGGTGAGCTATGCCGATATTGCCGCCCGTACGGGCTTCACGAAGGCCTATCGTTCGGTGGGTAATGCGGTGGGAGCCAACCCGATAGCGGTGATAATCCCCTGCCATAGGGTTATCCACGCCGACGGCACGCTGGGCAACTACAACGCCGGTGCCGACAAGAAATATTTTCTGCTCGATGCCGAACATTTGAGCAGGTAACAAAACAGAGCAATTTGCGTTTTTTCTAACGGTCATATGAGAAGAGTTATAACAGTGCTTTTGGCCTGTATGATGAGCACCGCCTCGCTGTGGGCCTACGACTATCGGATTGTGGAGGTCCCAAGCGCCGCAATGAATAAGAGTGTGGCCGTATCGGTCATCACCCCAGACAGTTACGCCGAGGGGGTGGGGTGCTGCGATGTGGTCTATCTGCTCCACGGCTTTGGCGACGACCATCAGGCGTGGCACATCAAGGGTAAGGTGGCCCCTCTGGCCGACAAATACAACCTCATTTTCATCTGCCCCGACGGCGGCAAGAGTTGGTATTGGGATAGCCCTGTGGATGCATCCTATCGCTATGAAACATTTGTTGCAGAGGAACTTGTGGCGTGGGTTGATGGCAACTATCGCACCTTGGCAGAGCGCACCTCGCGTGCCATCACGGGCCTCTCTATGGGTGGCCACGGAGCACTCTATCTCGCCCTCCGCCACCAGCAGACCTTTGGTGCTGTGGGTAGCACCTCGGGAGGTGTGGACATCCGCCCCTTCCCCGAGGGATGGGACATCTACAAGAGGCTTGGCAGCGCCGAGGAGCACCCCGAAAATTGGGAGCAATATACGGTCATTAACTTGGTGGATGAGGCCCCCACCGATGGGTCGTTGGCCCTGATTGTGGATTGTGGCACGGAGGACTTCTTCTATGATGTCAATATCGCGCTCCATCGAAAACTTATGGAGCGTGGCGTTCCCCACGATTTCTATGTGCGACCCGGTCGCCACCATTGGCCCTATTGGCAAAACTCCATACAGTATCAACTGTTGTTCTTCAGTAATTATTTCAAAAACAATTAAATAGCATTATGGAATTCAAAGGACTTGTTTACAAGATTTTACCCGTAGTTAAGGGCACGAGTGCCCGAGGTGAGTGGACCAAACAGGAGGTGGTTTTCGAGCTGCCCGATGAGTTTAACCGCAAATTGTGCGTAGGTTTCTGGGGCGAGAAGGCCTCGGAGGCTGCTGCGCTGAAGCCTGGTGAGCAGGTGGAGGTGGCCATCAACCTCGAGTCGAGGGAGTACAATGGCCGTTGGTACACCGAGGCCAGGGCGTGGAAACTCTCGCGCGTTGTGCCCGAGGCTGCTGCACCCGCCCACGATATGCCCCCTATGCCCTCCGAGGAGCCTGCATATAGCTCGATGCCCATCGACGATATGCCATTCTAATAATTGAGAATTGATTATTGAAAATTGACAATTGATAATTATTGAGGGCATTTAGGGACTTTAAGGATCTTAAGGACTTTTATAACTTTCAACTTTCAACTTTCAACTTTCCACTCGCCAAATGTTACGCATAGGTATCATATCCGACCTTCACGGCACCTTTGATGAGCCCCTTCAGCGATTTCTCGCCGAGGTGGACGAGATTTGGTGTGCGGGCGACATCGGCTCTGCGGAGGTGGTCGAGAAGATGAGAGCCTTCGGAAAGCCCGTCGTGGCGGTCTATGGCAACATCGATGACCACACAATGAGGCTCACCTTCCCCGAGTGGCAGTGCTTTGAGAGGGAGGGGGTAAAAATACTTATGACCCACATTGGATTCTATGGCGGTCGATATCTTAAGGAGGTCTATGCCAAGATATGCTCCCTGAGGCCCACAATCTTCGTCTGTGGCCATAGCCACATACTGCGTGTGGGCTACGACAAAAAGCGCGGAGTGCTGAACATCAACCCCGGAGCGGCGGGCTGCAACGGTTTCCACCCCGTGCGAACAGCCGTCAGGTTTACGCTCGATGGTGGCACCCCCCGCGACCTTGAGGTCTGGGAACTGCAAAGGCATTAAAGACAAAAAAAACCTCGCGAAATCCGCGAGGCTTTTTTTGTTATGCTTATGCCTTGAGCCTTAGGAATGAGTAGCCGAAGCGTTCGCAGGCGGCCCTCTCGAGCTCCTCACGCACCGAGGGGTGGGCGATGTTGATCAGAGCCTTGGCCCTCTCGGCCAGATTCTTGCCCTTGAGGAACGCAGCACCATACTCGGTGACCACAAACTGCGTCTGGAAGCGGGTGGTAACCACACCGGCACCCTCGGTCAAGACGGGTTTAATCTTCGACACACCCTTGGGGGTGATGGAGTTCATCGCAATGAAGGTTTTGCCGCCCTCCGACAGCGCCGCGCCATACATAAAGTCGTGCTGACCTCCCACGCCCGAGAAGATGCGGGTGCCGATGCTGTCGGCGCACACCTGACCCGTGAGGTCGACCTCGATGGCCGAGTTGATGGCCATAGCCTTGGGATTCTGGCGGATGCGGAAGGGGTCGTTGGTCCACGCCACATCCTTCACCAAAAGGTCGGGGTTGTAGTCCATATAGTCGTAGAGCCTGCGCGAGCCGAGCGAGAGGCAGCACACCGTCTTGCCACGCTCAATGACCTTCTGCGAGTTGTTAATCACACCACTATTAATAAGGGGTACAACGCCATCGGTGAGAGCCTCGGTGTGGAGGCCGAGGTTTTTGTGGTTCGTAAGGGCTGCAAGCACAGCGTTGGGAATGCCGCCCACACCAATCTGGAGTGTTGCACCGTCGGGAATCTGCTCGGCAATGTAGCCACCAATCTTCCACTCATCCTCGTTGGGCTCCACGGTGGGCAGAGCTACAGGCTCGCAGTCAACCCTCACGGCTGCATCTATGCGGTCGATGTGTACAAGTGCATCACCATAGGTGTAGGGGATGCGGGGGTTAATCTGTGCGATGATAACCTTGGCCGTCTCGGCAGCGCTCACCGCCAGGTCGGCCGAGATACCGAAGCTGCAATAGCCATTTTCATCGGGCTCCGAGCAGTTCAGCAGGGCTACATCGTACTTCACATAGCCCTCCCTCACCAGTGCGGGCACCTCGCCCAGGAAGCAGGGCGTGATGGAGCCATAGCCGCTGGCGATGGTCTTGCGGTAGTTGTTGGCCACAAAGAAGCTCTGGGGGATGAAGCTCTCCTTCATCTCGGGGGTGCCGTAGGGGATGTCGCGGGTG
>JAEIGA010011233.1_pt1 | contig 13595 bp, 11 predicted proteins | sample 9270691 | NCBI WGS metagenome assembly JAEIGA01 (sample SAMN17057246, study PRJNA624740) | gut metagenome | biome: biome; isolation source: fecal sample | host: Bos grunniens | place: China: Xizang | collected 2019
GATTTCCTCCTCTGTGCTAATATCGTGAATAGAAACAGCGGCTTTATTTTCGTTAGGAATAAAGTTTTGAGGAGTTTTTTTGCTTGTTTTTACTTCCAATTCTTCTACGCAAGTATCCCACTGCCCACATGCAGTACATTTGCCAAACCATTTACCAGATTTGTGACCGCACTCTTTACAAATGTAGGATATTTTTGCCATAGGTTTTATTTTTTTCGTTAAAGTTTGAAACTAGTATTTTGGAATAAAAAAAAGAGCCTACGGCAAAATATTCCAAAATACTAGTTCCCAACTTAACTCTGAATTCATCTTAGAAGTACTTAGGTTGAAAGTTAGTATGAGGGGTTAGGAATTAGGAGTTTTGCCGCAGGCGTCTTTCTTTAACTCCTAAGTCTTAACCCCTCATACTAATTTCTTAGAGCTAATTCCTAACCCCTCACTTCTAATCTCTAATTTTCAATTATTTAAGTAAGTTTGTTAATGTATCTGGATGTACTATCTTTGGTTTGAAGGTTTTTGCTTCCTCCAAATCCATGTAAGCGTAAGCAGTGATGATAAGAATGTCGCCAGGTTGTACTTTACGTGCAGCAGCACCATTGGTACAAATAATACCAGAGCCTCTTTCACCTTTGATTACGTATGTTTCAAAGCGTTCGCCGTTGTTGTTGTTTACCACAGCTACTTTTTCGTTCTCAATTATACCTGCAGCATCCATTAGGTCTTCGTCGATTGTAATGCTACCTATATAGTTAAGATTTGCGTCTGTAACGCTTACTCTGTGAATCTTAGATTTAAGAATTTCTATCATCATATCTTAGTAGTGTATATTATCTATTAATCTTATTTTGCCACAATAAATAGCAATGCAACCCACTATATAATCGCTATCTTCCCACGAAGAAATGCTTTGTAGGCTATTGCCATCTACAATATCGTAATAGTCCATTTTGAAGACTTCGTCGTGTGTAAATTGTTCACATACCCAATTTTTTACTTCTTCAACAGACATTTCTTTTGCAAAGTTAACACTTTTACTTAAAACTTGTGATATTAAAGCTGCTTTTTTACGTTCTTCTGCAGATAAAAGTTCATTTCTACTACTGCGAGCAAGACCACTTTCTTCACGAATGATAGGACAAGCAATAATTTCTACAGGAAGATTTAGTTGTCTTACCATATCTCTTATAATAGCAACTTGTTGGAAGTCTTTTTCTCCAAAGTATGAGCGAGTAGGCTCTACTGCGTAGAAAAGTTTACTTACAATTTGTGCTACACCATTGAAGTGACCAGGTCTGTATTTGCCTTCCATTACAGTTTCGATGCAGCCGAAGTTGAACACGCGAGTGTCTTCCTCTGGATACATTTCTTCTACTTGTGGCATAAATACAATGTCGCAACCTGCCGCTTCAAGAAGTTTTTTATCAGCTTCTTCTGTGCGAGGGTAGCGTTCTAGGTCTGCTTTGTCATTGAATTGTGTTGGGTTTACAAATACACTCACTACTGTAACATCATTTTCTTCAACACTGCGTTTCACAAGTGAAATGTGACCGTTGTGTAGTGCACCCATTGTTGGTACAAAACCTATGTTTTTTGAATTGTACTTTTCTAGTTCTTGTTTAAGTTTTTTTATAGTTTCTACTACTAACATAGTCTGGTTTATTTTTCGGGCACAAAATTAGATAAAATTACCATTGTACCAAAGTATTAGATAAAAATTTATGTCTAAATTATTGTAAATTTAAGGATTTTTTTTTATATCTTTGCAAAGTAATTGTTTTTTTATTATTATGGCAGTAAAAGTATTATACATAACACAAGAAATTTTTCCTTATCTTCCTGAGTCTGAAATTGCAAATAAGAGCCGTCAGTTGCCCCAAGCTATTCAAGAATTGGGTAGGGAGATTCGTACTTTTATGCCTAAATATGGTTGTGTAAACGAAAGAAGAAATCAATTACACGAAGTTATTCGTCTTTCTGGTATGAACCTTATTATTGATGATACAGATCATCAATTAATTATTAAGGTAGCATCTATTCCTGCTGCACGTATTCAAGTTTATTTCATTGATAACGAAGAATTTTTCAAACGTCGTTTTGTAGTAAAAGATGAAGCAGGAAATGACTTTGCAGACAATGATGAGAGAGCAATTTTCTTTGCGCGTGGTGTTTTAGAAACTGTGAAAAAACTACGTTGGACTCCAGATATTATTCATTGTCATGGTTGGATGTCTGCTATTGTTCCAGTTATGGTTAAAAAAGCATATCACGATGATCCATTTTTTGAAAATTCTAAAGTGGTATATTCTCTATATGATGATGAGTTTACAACTCCTATGTCAGACAGATTGAATGAAAAAATCCTAATGAACGGAATTGATTTAGCAGATGTAACTACTGTTGCAGGAAATGCAAATTATGAAACACTATCTAAACTTGCTATGGAGTATTCTGATGGTGTTATTCAGGCGTCTGAAAAGGTTAACTCAAATTTGTTGGAAGATATTAAAAAATCTCAAAAATTGTTCCTTCCTTACGTTTCAGAAGAAAATTATGTAACTTCGTACAACGAATTTTACGACAAGGTTTTAGAAAAATAAGTTACAGATGAAAAATTGGACTGGAATAATATTATTCCTTGCTTCTCTAATATTTGCTGCTTGTGAGGCAAATGAAATAGGTACTGAAATCCAACCAACAGAAGATAAATTGTCAGTCAAAACAGATTCTTTTGCTGTTTCGACTGTTACTACTTTTATAAAAGATAGGTATTCAGAGTCTGATAAATTGTTGTTAGGAAATTATGAAGACCCTATCTATGGCACAGCTAGACTAGATTTTCTTGCGGAGTTTAGATATTTGAATGCGGATTATCCAGCTACTGCAAAAGCTACTTCTGTGCAAGTGGTGCTTTATTATAAAACTTTCTTCGGAGATTCTACTGCAGTGCAAGAAGCCACTGTGTATCAGTTAAGTAAGCCTTTAGATTTTGAAACAAATTACACAACAAATATAGATGCTGATGAATATTGCGATAAGTCGGTAGTGTTGGGTAAAAAGGTTTATGTTGCATACGATCCTACAGTGCCAGATTCTATACAAGAGGAAGTTGGTTATTGTAATACAGTTAGGATTGATTTGCCTATATCTATTGGTGAGAAACTTATTTCTGATAGAAGTATAACTCAAAATCAGGAGAGTTTCTTAAATCTGCTTAAAGGTGTTTATGTGACGAATGAGTTTACAGGTCAAGTTGTGTTGGATGTAGACTCTGTAAACTTAGAGGTAGCGTATGATTATGCTCCTAAAGAGTCTAAGCCAGACTCATTGATAAATAAGGTTAGAGTATATCCTGTTAATAAAGAGACTACAAGTGTGCTTAGAATTTCAAATGTTAAAGCTCCTGAGATAGAGTCTATTCCTGATAGTTTGGTATATATGTCTTCGTACCTAGGTATGGTGCCAAAAGTGGAACTTCCAATTAATCGTATTAGAGAAAGATTAGGATATAACGAGGATGATATTATCAGTATAAATAATATGTCTATAATATTGGAGGAAGCTCTTTGTGCAGATAGTTCGCTTACAGAACTAGATGTGCCTCCTGTTGTGATTTTGATACGTGAAGCAGATGCTGAGAAGTTCTTTACTCAAAGTTTGTATCCTGCAGAAGGTATTACAACGGTTTTGGGTATATACGAAAGAGATATTAGAGCTTATAGATTTGATAATTTAGCAGATTATCTACATGGAATACTTAAAACGGTTGAGCCAGAGGAAGATATTAATCCATTTTATATATTACCTGTGACAGGTGCTACTGATATTGAAGGTACAGATGCTGTGGTTCGTCACCAGTTTAGACCTTCTGGGGTTAGGCTTCGCAATAATAGTAATGAGAATTCTAATTTAAGATTGAGTGTAACATATACTAAGTTATAATAAAAAAGGAATTTGGTGAAAGCCAAATTCCTTTTTTAACTCCTAACTTCTAACTCCTAATTCCTTTATCGCTTCTCTCGATGCTTCTTTATAGGCATTAATTAACCCTCCCGTGCCAAGTAGTGTGCCGCCAAAGTATCTTACTACCACAACTAGCAAATTTTCTTTTCCCGATGCTTCTATCTGACGTAGGATAGGTCGCCCTGCAGTGCCAGAAGGTTCGCCATTGTCGTTGGCACGAATGTCGTTGCCTATTTTGTAGGCATAACACACGTGTCTTGCTTTATGATGTTCTTTCTTGTATGCGTTTACTATTTCTTTTACCTTGTCAGTGCTATCTACATACAAGGCGTAACCAATAAATTTACTACCCTTCTCTTTATATAATCCTTCGCCAATTGGTCCTAAAGTGTTAAAATCTAGCTTTTTCATACTGCAAAAATACATTATTTTAACGATTTTTTTCTTTATTACTAATAAAATTTACTAATTTTGGAGATTAAGATTAGAATTAACCAAAAAAATCAATATGAAAAAGATTAAGTTTTTTAATAAGAGTATTCTTCTATTGCTCTTATTTGGGGTCGCCTCTATCGGGATGGTATTCTCAGCTACTATTAAGAATAATCCTGTAAACACAAGCCCTAATACCTATGGTGATCCTTTTTTAACGGGAACAACATTTTCTGTAGCAAATGATAATTCTCAGACAGATAAGGATTATTTTAAGTTGTCTGAAATTATTTTTGCTAGATCAATAGCTAAACTTGAAATGGGATCTACATATCAAGAATATAGTGGAGAGTGGGATCATACAAAGGGCGGTGTAAATCCTTATTATGCTATTTTAAGTAATCCTGTAGTGGTGGGTCATGCTGCGAAACAAGATGATGTTAATAGACTTATTTGTCAAATGCCATCAGTAGGTGAAACTATTTTTAAAATAAAAGTAAGTTCGTTTAAGGCTAGTTCTTTTTTTTCAATGTACATGATGATTGAGGAGGTGTCTGGAGAGGGTGATGCTGAACTTCTTATTTCTGTTAATGGAAAGAATATTGAATATTCAGAACAATATGTAACAAGTGGTTCTACTATAATATGGCAACCTTATACTTCCGTTGTAAATGCTTCAGAACTTGAGATTGAATTAAAATTGAAAGGTGGTAGTGGTGCAGTTTTAGCTTTCTCTGATCTTTATATGTATGGGAATGTAGATTTACTTTCGGTATCTGCAAGTCATAAGTCTGTAGGATTAGGAACTCCTGTTACTTTAAATGCATTTTCTGCAAATGATATTGATTTTGAAAATGTGAAATGGGAAAAGAATTTAAACGGAGTAGATTTCGTAGCATTAAAAGATGAGTCTGGAACTCAATTAACAGGTGCAACTATTAAAGATAGACCTGAAGCAGGAGAGACTTGTTATCGTGCTGTAGCGTTGATTGATGGCGCAGAGGTGTATTCAAATGAAGTTTGCGTGAGTGCAGAATATAAATGTGCTTCAAACTCTGCACAACACAATCTTTTCATTGAAGATTTTGGAACTCTAGCTTCTGAAACTTCTCGTAGTGTAGGTGCTGAGGAATATATCAACACAGATATCTATCGTTTTGTAGGTGATTGTAAGCCACTTCAAGCAGAAGGTACATATGCTCTTATGACCAATCCTAAATTTGCAGGAAGTTCTGATAAGGATAATAATGATAAAGCTAATTCGTGTGAACTTAAATCTGATGATAAATTATGGTTCCGCGACCTTTATGATCACACATCTGGAGGATTTAAAAATGGAGAGTGGGGTGCAATGTTGATGGTAAATGCAGCGAATCTACAAGGTCAGTCTGAGCAAAAGGTTTATAGCCGCACTGTAGATATGCCTTGTACATATACCAATATGATATTCTCCGCGTGGTTTGCAAATGCGTCAAACCCAGACCGTGTGAGCACAAAAGTCTCTATGAAATTTGTGGTGCGTGACGAAAATGGTCAAATAATAGATGCTGCAACTCTTCCAGTAAATGAGATTAAACCAAACGATGGTTGGGTGAAAGGTGAAACCTCGTTCAATTCTGGCAATAATAACAAACTTACAGTAGAAATTTACAACTGTATGGATGGTGGATCAGGCAACGACTTTATGGTAGACGATATTTCATTTAGTATTTGTGTGCCAGAAATTAGTTTGTCTGTATCAAGTACAGTACCAGAAGTACAAGTTAAAGATGACCAAGTATCTGGTTCTTGCGGTTCTGATATCATTCTTGATTTAGAAGAAGGAATGGCAGAAGTTGTGTTTGGAAAACCTTATTATTTATGGTATGTAAAAGAACAAGGAAGTAGTGAGTTTGTGCGTAAAGAAGAGTTCGATAGCTTAACTTTGATAAATACAAAAATTACACCATATACTCAGTACTATGTAGTTGCAACAGCAAATAAGGCAGAGGCGTTGGATTATATAGAAGGAAAACTTTCTAAATGTGCTCCAGTTGCAGTATCAAATACTATTACAGTACTTTGTGCTCCAAACTTAGAAGTGGTAGAAATAGAACGCAATTGTAATGACATTACTTTGGAAGCTAGAAAATATGATGATCCAAGTGATTTGATAGATTTTTGGTGGCAAATCTCAAAAGATGGTAAAAATTGGAGTAACCTAAATGTTCCTAAAAATACTTATAAACTAGAAGATTATGTTATTACATCAGATTCTTACTTTAGAATTTATACAGATTTAGTAGCGAGTTCATCAGTTAAAGTCTCTTTAAGGGGCATATCTCTAACTTCTCAACCTGCTAAAACCTATATAGGAAGCAGTGTGAAATTAACGGCAGCGACAATAAAATATGAATTGGAAGACGACGATAAATATCAATGGTTTGAAAAACTTAATTCAGAATATAGTCCATTAGAAGAAACAACAAATTCATTTATCTACTATACTCTACAAAGCGATAAAGCTAGTATAAAAGTAGAAGCAGATGGTTGTGAGGCAGAAGTTACTATAGAAAAATTGTTGCCTATTGAAATTCAAGAGAAATCTAGAGATTGTAATGAAATTACTATAGAAGGCAAAACAGATATTGAGCCAAGTAAGATTAAATGGTATTATTCTGCTGATGGAAATGAATATATAGAATATTCACAAGTAGGAACTCCTATTGTATTTGATGTCCCAGAGGAAAATACTGATGGTGTGTATATAAAAGGTAAAACCACAGACGGCAAAGAAAGTGATCCAATATTTGTGAAACCAATTATTATTAAAAACTCTGTTTATAATGCAGAAGGTCAACAGTTAAATACAGAGGCTACATTAATTGTAAATGAAGAAGAAAGTATTACTATCAAAACATCTATCACTGGTTGGGAACTATCTAGTACAGATTTAATTAACTATAAGTCTTGTGATGGAAGAGTTTTAGCTTCTACTACAGAAACAGAATTTGCAACTTCTATAACAAATGATAATAAATGCTTTGTTACTGAATTTAAAGGTTGTATTTCTGAAGATATTGAATTTAGTATTAGAGAAAAAGAACTTATTTGGCCAACAGCATTTAATCCACTTAACCAAGACGGAGTAAATGATACTTTTGTAAAAGGTTATGGCATTAAAGTGATAATAATTGACCGTTATGGAAATGTAGTAGCAGAGAGTGAAGATGGTTGGGATGGTACTATAAAAGGTAAAAATGCAATGCCTGGCGTTTACTTCTATGTGGCAACATTGCCAGACGAAACAGTTAAGAAAGGTACAATAGAATTAGTTCACTATGTTAAATAAGGAGATATAAGATATGAAAAAGATATTTAGTATTTTAGTTTTACTTTTTAGTAGCATGGTGATGATGGCTGCTATAAGTGAGAAATATTCAGATGGTACATATTTATTCAAGTCTTTAAAGTGCAATACAGGAAAAGATGAATATAATATGTCTAAATTTGGAGAAAATTCTATTATTTATTTCTCAAAGGGTAAACTTATGAAGGTAGATATTGATACTGAAAGAGGTATTACTGCCAAACCACAAGTTTACAAAGAATTAAGAAGTTTAGGTATTCATGGTACTGTGGCGTACGATGAAAAGAATCAAATTATTTACTATTCTGTAAAGGAATCTGACAAATGCGAGTGGCTTTATGCTGCTAAAAAACAAGGTAAATCTTGGGTGGCTGAGCGTCTTGTTATAGATGGAATGGAAGATGCTCGTGGTAGATCAAATTTCCTTATGAACGCAGGGTGGAACTATATGGAAAAGAAAGTTCACGTAATGTTAAACCCTGTTATGGCAAAGAATGGTTCTCGTATATACTTTACATCTGCTACACTGCCAGAAGGTGAAGGTGGACTTGATATTTGGTATATAGATGCTAAAGGTGATGGTACTTGGACAGCTCCTGTAAATGCTGGTGCAAATATCAATAGTAAGTATAATGAAGATTTTGCGTTTGTAGAAAATGATGAGGTAATTTATTTCTCTTCAAACCGTGAAAGAGATATAAACCTTTATACCGCTAAAGCCAGTGGTGATGGATGGGATTTTGCTCAAAAAATGCCAGAACCATACAATTCAAATAAATTGGACCAAGCAATAGTGGTGATAAATGAAACTCCACTTGTAGTAGCAAATAGGGTAAAGGGTAGAAAGAGAGATATTTATGCCTTTGTTAAACAACCAGAAGAGCCAGAACCAATACCAGCTGATGAACCAGAGGTGAGTGAAATAGAAAAAGAATATTTCTGGACATTCTTTATCTTCGACTTCGACAAAGACGTGCTTACAGATGAGTTTGAACAAGAACTTGAAATGCTTATTGCAGAAATGAATAAATATCCAGATGCAATGTTTGAAGTACGTGGTCACACAGACGAAAGAGGTTCAGACTCTTATAATGATGAACTTTCTCTTCGTCGTGCAGAAACCGTTAAGAAGATGTTGGTGGATAGAGGTTTCCCTGAAGAAAAACTTATCTGTATAGGTCGTGGTGAAAGAGCCCTTAAAGTACCTAATGCACAAACAGAAGAAGAACACGCAGAAAACCGTCGTGTAGAAATTAACATTATTAACCCTACAAATAAATAAGCCATGAAAAAACAATTTTTATTAACCGCAGTTTTGTTATTCGTGTGCACAGCGATATTTGCACAGGGTGACTTTAGATTATCAGAACAGATGTTTTCTCGTATCAATCAGAACCCATCTGCGATAGGAAATAATGACAAAATACAGATTTTTACAGCAACACGTCTTCAATATGTGGGAATGGGATTGGAGCAAACACCTACGTCAGCCCTTTTAAATGCTCACTATTACAATGAGTCATTAAAATCTGGTTTTGGTCTTAGTTTTACATACGATGAATTAGGTCTACAAAATCAAACTATCAATGCGAAAATTTGTTACGCATACAACCTAGATATTTTTGAGAACGGACTTCTATCGTTGGGTATTTCTGCTGGTGTGATAAACAAGTCATTTAATCCTGAACGTCATATTTGGGAAAATCCAAATGACCCAAATATTCCAGAAGGAGCCTATACTCAAACAGATTTCGACCTAGATTTTGGTTTTGAATTTTCTTATAAATACATTATGGCAGGTTTTTCAATTACTCACTTGCCAAATGTAACTAAAGAACTTACCACAGTGGCAGCACCTTCTCAACTTAATGCGTATCTGCGTGGTAATGTTTATTTGCCAGAGAAATTTAATTTAATTCCAGCCATAGCATATAGCAATGTAGGTGCACTAAACAAAGTGCCAGAAACTGCTAAACTAGATAAATGGTCACAAGAGCATTTATTAGACTTTAGTCTAACAGCTATGTATGATGGTAAATATTATCTAGGAGTAGGCTATCGCCTAAACAATATGGTGTCTATCATGGCAGGATTTGAATGGCAATGGCTTCGTTTAGGCTACTGTTACGACATTAGTGTTGGTAAATTGGCAAACTTAACATCTTCAACACATGAAGTAATGTTGTCGTTTATAATACCAACAACAAAACCAGTAGTATGGTAAGGACGCCTAAAAATCCCTCCTTTAAATAGATTCTTAGGTGCTAATATAAATTTTTATTTGTATTATCCTTATAAAATTATATCTTTGCGGGGGATTCGGTGAGTCCCTCGCATTTTTTATGTAACTAAATAAACTATGAATATGAAAAGAAATTTTTTTATTGTTCTTGTATTGGGAGCTTCTTTAGTGGCTTGTTCTAAGCAATATTACCCTCAAATGTATGAAAAAGCAGGTGGGGATGAAATGGAAAATGTTTTCATTGATACCACCAAAGTAGAAGAAGTAAAACAAGTGGAAGATACTGTAAAACAAGTAGTTGATACAGTAAAAGCAGAGGTAGCAAAAGAGGAAAAAATTGTAGAATCTTCAGACAAGTATACCACAGACGATGGTAAAGACGTAGTATATGCATATCATGTGGTAGTAGGTAGTTTTTCTAGCAGAGCTAATGCAACAAACCTTTCTATAGAGTTAAACAAATCTGGCGTGAAGGCTACTGTGGCTAGAAACCAGAATGGTCTATATCGTGTGTTCTATTATTCTACAGACAACGAACCAGAAGTACGACAAGTACTTGCAAAAGCTAGAAAAAAATATCCAGATGCTTGGATGCTAAAACTAGTAGCTAAATGAGAAAGTATATAGAATTATTATTATTGATATTCATCTGTACAGCCTGCTCCGACAAGGGCAGGTTTTATAGTAAAGAAGCGGAAAGTCTTCCTTTAGAAGTGAAAATAGAGCGCTTCGACCTAGACTTTATGTCTATGGATTCAGCTTCTTTGGCAGAAAAATATCCTTCATTTTATCCACTATACGTAAGAAATATTCTTGAAATACCTGCCGTTGAGGTATCAAAGTTCAAGGCAGATAGTGTAGTGCGTGGCTTGTTTGCCGATGTTGAAAAAGAATATTCTTCTGTAGAGGATGTAGAAAAAACTCTAACCAAGGCATTTAAGTATTACAAATATTATTTCCCAGAAAAACAAGTGCCAAAGGTAGGTTTTCATGTGTCTGGCTTCAATCAATGTGTAGTGACGCTACAAGATAGAATATCTGCAAGTGCCGACTATTATTTGGGAAAAGATTACCCTATGTATTCTTCTGTGGCATATCAATACGAAGTGCCATATCTTACTCGTGAGCATATGCCTATAGACGTGATGCTAGGTTGGCTTAGTTCTGAGTTTTCTACCAATGATTATAGACTTCTAGAGTCTATGATAAATCATGGTAAGTTGATGTACTTGTTAGAAGCATTTCTTCCAGACTACAAAATGAGTGAGATACTTTCATATTCAGAAGAACAATTTGCATGGTGTGAAGAACACGAAAAGAGAATTTGGCATTCAATTGTAGAAAATAAAGAGTTATATTCTACCGATTGGCGCACTATCATGAAATATACTCAACCAGCGCCATTTACCAATGGATATTCTCAAGAATATTCTCCTGGTCGCCTTGGCGTGTATATGGGTTGGAAAATTGTGTCTTCCTTTATGAAAGCGCACAAAAATCTCACCCTCTCAGACCTTATGGCAACAACGGATGCACAGGAGATTATGAGATATTATTAAGAAAATAATATTCCTTAGAAATCGTTTGAAATTTAACAAGCAAAAAAATTGATTTTTCTAAAAAATCGTTAATTTTGCACTTATAAAAAACAAAATAATATGAAAAAAATCATTCCATTTTTGCTTTGCATGCTAGTTGCATTATGGGCATGCGAAAAAGACACACCAACTCCTCCTGCATCGGTAGAATCTATGCAGTTTGAGGGCGCTCCTACCACCATCGATGAGGGTGCTGATATAAATTTGTCTCAGTATCTAATCATTACACCTGAGGCTGTTGGCGATACAGTTACTGTAGAGTGGAGTAGTAGTGAAAAAGAAATTGCTACCGTAAGTGCAAGTGGTAGTGTAGAAGCTTTGCGTGCTGGTAGTGTTACCATTACGGCTAAAGCAATGGATAAAACCGCACAAGTAACATTAACTGTTGAAAAGGTAAAAGTAAAAGAATTTACTATTCCTGCTGTAGTTGAGGTGTTTGTTGGTGAAAAAATTAAATTTCCAATCAACGATTTAAAACCTAAAAAAGCACCGCTTTATCGTTTTGAGTGGGAAGCCGATAACGACGGCAAAATACCTACCTATAGCGAAGGTAAATGGTATTTAAAAGCCGACAAAGAGCGTGAATATACCCTTACAGCTTCTGTAGATGACGCTGAAGATGCCAAATGTGTGGTAAAATTTATAAAACCTTTGGTTGACAAATTGGTATTTAATCCTGCATCTTATACCATAGAAGAAGGAGGTAGTTTATCTTTAGAAAGTAATTTACAAATTACTCCAGCAAAAGATATTGATGTAAATACCATAAAAGTAATTTGGAGCAGTAGCAAAGAATCTGTTGCTACCATCGACCAAAACGGTAAGGTACAATCTGTTGCTGCAGGTAAAACTACTATTACCGCTAAAGCAGGAAATAAAACCGCTACATGTACTGTAGAAGTTACCGCCAAACCTGCTCCAGAAGACCCTGAGAAACCAGAAGACCCTGAGAGACCAGAAGACCCAGAAAAGCCAGAAGATCCAGAAAAACCAGAAGACCCTATTATTCCTGTTGTTAAGGAATATACTGTTTCATACAATGCCAATGGTGGAGATGGTGTTATGTCTAGTGTAACAGTAAAAGAGAACGAATCCATAACTATTGCTAATAATTTGTTTACACGTCCTGTTTATAACTTTATTGGTTGGAATACAAAGGCAAATGGTAGTGGTATTAGTTATCAAAGTGGAGCAAGTTTAGTGGTAACTGAAAATATAACCCTATATGCTCAATGGAAGGATATGGCAAATGGTTATGAATATGTAGATTTAGGACTTTCTGTGATGTGGGCAAGCACTAACATAGGTGCAGCAAGGCCAGAATCATACGGAAACTATTATGCATGGGGCGAAACAGAAACCAAGTCTGAATATAGACAAGATAATTATTATGTATGGGCGGGTTCTGATTTAACTCCTTCATATGATGCTGCCCATGTTAATTGGGGTGGTAATTGGCGCATTCCTACCAAAGCTGAATTTGAAGAACTTCGTGATAGATGTTCATGGGAGTATATGAAGATTTCTGGAACCCCCGGTTTTAATGTAACTGGTCCAAATGGTAATAGTATTTTCTTGCCGTATGCAGGTAATAAACAATATGATCAATCAAATATGGTAGGTGAGGCAGGATATTATTGGAGTATGTCTTCTGAGTATTATTATGGTGCGTATTGTTTGTACATTAATGCAGGTACGGTAGAAGTGAGTGATATGAGTGGCTACTTTGGCCGTTCTGTTCGCGCTGTATTACCAAAGTAAATATTAATCACTCTATATAAAAACTCCTGCTACTCAAAGTGTAAAGTAGCAGGAGTTTTTTGTATAAATTTATACATTGTTCAAAAATTCCTAACTCCTAACTCCTAACTCCTAACTTTTTTTACTATCTTTGCAAATTGACAATCAGAATATAATAATTACATGATTACTATAGAACAATTAAAAGAGACACAAGAACGCGAGCAAGCGTTGAGGAGGTATCTTTGACATTGACAGCAAGTTAATTCAGATA
>JAEIGA010011234.1_pt1 | contig 13595 bp, 16 predicted proteins | sample 9270691 | NCBI WGS metagenome assembly JAEIGA01 (sample SAMN17057246, study PRJNA624740) | gut metagenome | biome: biome; isolation source: fecal sample | host: Bos grunniens | place: China: Xizang | collected 2019
CCCTTCTTCACACACAAGGAGAGTTTTCAACTTTTTGACCCATATAGTTAGAGCCGTACACGGCTGCAATATACCCCCTATAAATGCCCCACAATCGTTTAACTATCAGCAGATGGTATACTTATCCACCGTGAACGAAAGAACGCCTTAGAAAGCCTTATTTGGCTTACGTTATACTTTTTTAGGATTTGTTTTATAAAATAATTCCCAAATTTGTATAACGTATCAAATATTTTTCTTACCTTTGCAGCAGATTAATAATATAAACATTATAAAATTTACGGCTATGTGTAAGAAATGTATTTGTCTAATTCGTGTATCAACGCTAAGTCAGGACACAGCGCCACAGCGTGAAAAGGTGGTTGCAACAGCAATCGCAGATGGATACACCAATGATGAAATCGAAGTCATTGAGAAAAAGGAAAGCGCAATCAAGTTAAAGAAGAATGAGCGTGAAGGTTTAAGGGAAATGGAAGAAATCATTAACGAACACCCCACCATTGAATGCGTTTATGTATTTGCCATTGATAGACTTTCACGAAGGGTTAGCGATGTATTATCAATCGCTGAATCGCTGACGGAGAGAAATATAAACCTTGTATTTCTTAATCCGTGGAAAATGAGCACAATGGTATTTGATGAACGAAAGAATAAGATGGTAGAGAATCCATTTACCAAACAGATGTTGGCAATGTTGGGTATTGGTGCGGAAATGGAAATGAAGATTAAGATGGAACGTTTCGCAGCAAAGAAAGAAAAGATGATAAGTGAGGGTCTGTTAGCAACAGGCAAACCCGTATTTGGTTACAAGCGTCTTAAAGGTGGTCAAATTGTCGAAGATGAAGAAAAGGCAATCATTGTACGCAGTGCCTTTTTTGACTATATCGAAAACGATATGACATTAAGGGAGATAGAGAAAAAGTATATAGAAGAGGGTTATTTTAAGCCAAGAAAGTACTACGATGGTAGTATCGTTAAGTCCATTCTTAATAATAAGGCGTATATTGGTGATAAGTCCACTTATGGCAATACGATATCATACCCGCAATTAATTCCCGTAGATATGTATTTTGCAGCCCAAGAGAAGTTAGCAGCCAATAAGATTGGTGAAAAGAAAAATACCAAGTGGGTAAACTATGGTAAGGGTATTGTGAGGTCAACAAGCAGTGGGCGAATAATGATATTTCATAGTGGTATATGTTCGTATAGAGAGAACATTGCAAAGGAGTATATAAATGTAAATGCAGTGGATTGTGTAATCTTGAAGACAGCAGAATTGTTGTACGTGCTTAATAACATTATACAACGCAGTGAAAAGCCAATCGAATACGAAAAGTATATCGCAGAGAATGAGAAGAAAATAAAGGTTATCAATGGGCTGTTGGAAGAGGTAGAAAAGCGTGAAATGAAAGCATTTGATATGTATATCGATGGTAAGGTAACGCAGAAGATATACAATATTACAATGGATAAGATTAAGAAGGAATTGGAGCAGTGGAAGGACGAAATAATGAAATTGGAGAATGAAAACCATAGGTGGTTAATGGAGAAACAAGGCTATGAGAAGACACAGCCCACTACATCGGAAGGGTTTAAGATGTTGGACGAAAGAACAAAGAAAGAAATCATTGATACCCTAATAGAAGAGGTAGCAGTTACCAAGGTTGGAAATTGCGAATATGATATCTTTGTTACACCAAAGACACTTGCATTGCAAAAGTTATACGAAGCCTTTGGAGAAGGTTATCATTATAAAGGTGGCAATGGCGGCATAACGCTTACAAATACCCACATTGTAGATAAGGGTAAGAAATCATTGGAATTGGGCTTTAGTGATGGTGAGGTAGTATTAGGTGGTACGGAGTTTGAACGCATAACAGATGATATTACCGACCAAATAGAATATCGTGTACAGTCGAAGAATTGGCAGTATAGGAAAAATAAAAAGGGGTAGGCTAACACCTACCCCAAAAAATAAAAACTAAACTAACAATTTAAATAATTATGACAAATCTTTATCTATTATCTTTATGTAATCGTTGGTGACATTCGTCACACAGACTTTGCAGGTTATTGTAATTATAAGCCAAATCCATCATTTCCAATTCATTTGAGCCTTGTGATATTGGCGTTATGTGGTGCACTTGTGTGGCTTGTTTTGTGATTCCACTTTCTTCGCATATCTCACATAGGGGATTCTCCATTAATTTCGCTTCTCTTAATTTTCTCCATCTTGATGTATTATATAATTTCCAAATCTCTTTTGCCTTCCCGTGCTTTTGTGCATTCTTTTTCTTTGGTTTATTAATTGTTGGCATATTAAAATATATTCTTTACTAAGTCATTCATATCGTTTTCCATCTCTTCATTAACGTTACCCGTTATTACTTGGAGAAACCTTATAAACCCTAATACTCCTACCACAATTGATATTATAATTAATTCTTCCATATCACTTATTATTAATCATTTTAAGTACCTTAAACCACACAATCCCACCAATAATTGCAAGTCCTATACCTATTATCTCATTCATATTGCATTCTTTGTTCTACCATCCTGATTAATCAGGTTATTTAACTTAAAGCAGTATTTGCAATTGTGTTGTATAAATTCTCCATTGTCCTTCTTATAAATAATAAAGAAAGTTGGAACATTATAAATACTTATTGTCTTTTTTTCTTTCTCAATTGCTTTTTTTCTATCATTGATAAGGCTTTCATTGTTATTGCCTTTAAAAAATGTGTTGGGCTTTACTTGTATCATACATAATAATTCATTGTTATTGTATACTTTTAAATCTATTCCGTAATCCTTATCTTCATTTAATGTTGGTATGCAGCAGGTAAAACCACTTTCTTCTAACATCTTCTTTACCTCACTCTCCTTTTCCAAGCCGTTTTTGGTATCCACTATCAGTTTTTGCATCAAAAAATCAAAGTAAACGCTAATTGGATACATATTGTTATCTCTATTTCTTAATTCATTCGCTTTTGCGATTAAGTAATAATAGTTTCTACCATTTTCCTTTGAATTCTCCTTATGGTCGTTAACGTATTTATCATAAAAGGCTTCGCAAGTCTCAGGATACCCGTATTTTTTATAAAGATATGCAACGCTGCCAAAATCCTTTGTGTTATTCATCCCGTACCATTTGTTGTTAAGTCTATATCCGTGGATATTTGCAGTTCTCTTTGCATTTTCCACATTGAAATTAATAATTGTCATAATTGTTAGTCATTTGTTGTTAGTTAGTTTGTTGTCATTTGTCGAATAGAACGCTATCAATCTTTAGAGAACATTCACGTATCTTATCGATATCTGTGGTCTGTTGGATTGTATATGTTTGTATTCGAATTTGCTCTTTCTTATCGATGTATTGTTCCACAGCGTAGTTATAATCTGCTTTCTTATTAACATAGAGCACTTGAAGCACACAATTTAATCCAACTGATATCACCAATGCCAAGATGGTTAATACCTTGATACCATCCATTTTTAATTCCTTTATGTCTTTTATACTTTTCATTGTTATTAGATTTAAGATTATGTATTATTATTGTTATTCTTTATATATAAATATCACCAAGTTCTAAAAAACTATCGATTTTTGAGATATTTTTTTCATAAAATTGATTTAAGTCAAGAAATTAAAAAAAATTCTTCATTTTTGAGTATTTTTTGAAATGAGTAGATATTTATATTTAGATAAACATAATCAGTGGTAGGAAATGAGTAGATTAAATCCACGGGTGTTTTAAGGAAATCACCATCTACAGAGGTATATCACTCTAAAATTTACTTGTTTTGGCGATAGTTCATAAAATCGTGGTATTGTCGACCAAGCCATCAACGAAATGTGGGTGCAACGATTAGCCTTATCGACACCTGACCTCATAGCGAAAGCGATTATAAGTTGATGATACTTGGGGTGTATAAAGGACTTAATGAGTGGGGACACAAGATGTAAGCGTAACGCAAGCCGTGGGGGAAGGTACACCAAGCAATGCAGTTTAAGGATATACTTAAAAAGCACCTCTTTATCTTAAATAAATATTATATTAATATTATTATTAAATATTATTCTTTTATTAATATATTATATAATATAGTTTAAGGATAGATGAGGGAAGTATAAGGCAGATTGTATGCACTAACGAAATAAAAACATAACAGATATGATTAAGAAACTGAATAACGGAGTATTGGAAGATGATTTGCAACCTTTACATTTAAACGATAAAAGGTACTTAAATGCTATTGCAATCATCAATGATAAAGAAAAAGAATATTTATCAATTAATGGAGATGGTAAGTTTAATTTTAATGTAAAACCAAATGATATTATTGAGGTAAGTTGTATTAACCTTGTAGAATGTACGGAAATACAATATTATTACATTGTTCTATGCATTGATAATGATAATATGATTCTATCAAGAAAGTACGATAACTACAATGAATTAAGTTTTTTGAAAAAGGCAATAATTACCAATCATATGGTAAAAACGAAATACAATAAATAATTATAAGTAAATATATACCAACAATGAAAATCAACAAATACAACAAACAAACGCAGGACTTAATGCAGAAGGTAATAGCACACCTTAAATCAAAGTATGGTACGGTAAATGGTGAATGGAACATCATATTAACCCTACTTGGTGATAATATCCAATTATATTTGGCTTGTAAGGATAGCATAAATGAAAATGGTATTTTTGATGCAAATACGGGACGTAAAAACCCACTATTATCAACAATGAAGGATTTGCAGGCAACAATCATCAAACAAGTCCAACACCTTGGATTATCGCCATACGCATTATCAAGACTTGGCAGTAATGATGAAGATAACACAGATGATTATATTGAAATGCTAACAGATAATGAAACAGCCTATTAACCCTAAGAGAAAGATACATAATGAATGGAAGGAATTGATACGAAATACACACAATATGCGGAAGACGTAATAAATGGTAAAATAGTCGCTTGCAAGTATGTAAAATTGGCTTGCAAGCGCTATTTGTCGTTTTTTGATAAGTATGATTTCCGCATTGATAAAGTGGATAAGGTCGTTAATTTCATTTCTCATTTAAAACACACTACGGGTAAGCATAATGGACAACCATTTACCTTACTACCCTATCAATCATTTATAATATATTCCATTTTTGGTTTTTACTATCCCAATACTGATAAGAGAGTTACCAATTATGTTTATATAGAGTTAGCCCGTAAACAAGGTAAGACCGCATTGGCAAGTGCAATAGCCTTATATATGTTGGTAGCAGACGGAGAGAATGGTGCAGAGGTCGAAATGTTGGCAAACAGCGCAAAGCAGGCAAAGATATGCTTTTCTATGTCAAGTAACTATTTAAGTACCATCGATACAAAGGGTAAGTATTTCAAAAGGTACAGAGATAGCATAAAATTCGATAAGACAAAGAGCGTATTGCAAGTATTATCAAGTGATAGCAGTGGCAATGATGGTTGGAATAGTAGTTGTTTCGTGCTTGATGAGTGTCACGAACAAAAAGATTCAAGATTATGGGATGTAATGTGTAGTAGTCAGGGTATGCGTGAAAATCCATTGGCAATGATTATCACAACAGCGGGTTTTAATATGTTTGGCTTCTGCTACTCCTACAGAAATACGTGTATAGAGATTCTTAATGGAGTTAAAGATGATGATACACAGTTTACAGCCATTTATACGTTAGATGATGAAGATGATTGGACGGACGAAGAAAATTGGATTAAGAGCAATCCATCATTGGACGTAACAGTAAGTAGGGATTATTTAAGGCAGCAAGTAACAAAGGCAAAGAATAACAGCACGCTTGAAGTCGGAACACGTACAAAAAACTTTAATCAATGGTTATCAAGTTCTGATATATGGATTAACAATAACATTATATTGGATTCTACTGATAATATCAATTTAAAGGACTTCCAAGGCGAAACGGCTTACTTAGGTGTTGACCTTGCAAGTGTCTCAGATATGACAGCGTTAAGTATAATGATACCTTCCAATGACAAATTATATTTCAAAACATATTATTATTTACCACAAAATACATTGATTGATAATTCCAACGCAGAACTATACAAACAGTGGAAAAGAGAAGGACATTTAATTATAACTGACGGCAATGTTACTGATTATGATTATATACTACGGGATATTTTAAAGATTAACGAATATTTATATATATATAAAGTGGCTTATGACCAATATAATGCAACGCAGTGGGCAATAAGTGCAACAAATGAAGGTTTGCCACTTGAACCATTTAGTCAAGCATTATGGCATTTTAACAAGCCCACAAAGGAATTTGAGAGACTTATAAAGAGTGGTAAGGTAATAATTGATAATAATCCAATAACACGATGGTGTTTTTCGAATGTTACACTTAAATTTGACCATAACGAAAATTGTAAACCAATAAAGACATCAGACCAACAAAAAATAGATGGCGTAATCGCTATGTTGGAAGCCCTTGGGACTTATTTAGAGACGCCACAATACAATAATATAGTAACAGCAGTATAGTAATGAGTATTTTCAAAAATAACGGCTTAGGATGGACGGGAAAGCGTGAAGAGAAAGAACAAAGGGATAACACCATTAACTATGTTACCCCTTATGGCACATCTTTACCATTTACCCAAATTGTAAATAAGTATTCCGCAATGAATATCAGTGCCGTATATCGTGCGGTAGAGATTATAAGTGATAGTGTCGCAATGCTTCCAATCAAGATTAAGCAGGTAGACAAGGCACACAGCGAAATAATGGATGAACACCCGTTAAATTTCGTGTTTGAAAGCAATTTGATATCAAAATATAATCTTATTAAGTTGCTTATTCAAAGTGTTATGCTTAGAGGTAATGGATTTGCGTATATCCATCGTGGAGCAGATGGTACGGCAATTGGTTTGCAGTTCTTACAAGCGGAAGACGTAACAATTAACTATAATAAGCAGAAGCAAGAATTATACTACTTATGCAATATTGTAAGTAAGAAAAAGATAGAGCCGTGCAATATGATACACTTAATCAAAAACACCTATGATGGTATTAATGGTGTATCAGTACTTAGTTATGCTAATAGGAGCATACAATTAGCAAGCAATACGGAGAATAGTGCAAATAGTTTCTTTACCAATGGTTGCAATCTTAGTGGTGTATTAACAGTACAAGGGCAATTAAATGATAAGCAGCGTAACGATATTAGAACAAGTTGGAATCAAGCATACGCCAATGGTGGCAATGGACTTGCAATATTGCAGGGGAATATGGCATATCAACCAATCCAATTAAATGCAGCAGATTCACAGATGTTAGAGAGCCGCCAATTTAATGTGGAAGACATTGCACGTTTCTTCGGGATTAGTCCAATCCTACTTGGTGACCTATCACACGCATCATATAATAGCATAGAAGCATTGCAACAGATGTTTTTATTGCATACACTACAGCCATATATCACTTTATGTGAAGAGGAATTTACACGCAAGTTATTTAAGCCAAGCGAAAAGAATTTGGTTGTTAACTTTGACGAAACCGCAATGCTAAAGACTGATAAAGAGAAATTGGCTAACTATTACGCCAAGTTACTTGAAAAGGGGGTCTTATGCCCAAATGAAGTACGTAAGGAAATGGGTTACTCACCAATAGAAGGTGGTGATAAACACCTTATAGCATATACCAAGATAGAAGATAACGTAATTAATAACAAAGACAATGAAACAAGTTAAAGTAAATGACATTTTATATGTGATGGATACAGAAGCATACGCCATTACAGCAGATACAGACGCAAGTATTATATACGTGCCCGAAGACTATTATGATGCATATGTAGCATTAAATAGTGGTCTTACCCTTACCAAGTATAATTATAATGTAATAAGGGTAACAAAACCCGAATACGATGTGCCTGAGCCACCTACACCAACAAAGGAAACAAGATTGGTAATTACATATAATGTACAATCAATTGCACAACCAACACAATTATACTCATTAGGTATGGGACAACCTGTATTTGGTGCAGTGGATTTTTCCGCTATTGAAATCGATGGTAGTGATGTATCAGTAGAGACGATAGACGGAACTTATGGCACTTATCAATTTGCATCAACAGGTGAACACACAGTAAAATATACATTAAAAGGAAATTCTATTTCAGACGATAGATTTACCGATAATGGTTACTTCCCAATTAAATCATTATACATACCATCAACTTTAACAAGTTTTGACGGTGATGATTTTGGTACAATAGATACCACAACAATAATTATAGATGAAGATAACCCTAAATATACATCAAATGGAGAAATAGGAAATTGTATTGTAGATAAAACAACAAATACTTTGATTAATGTTTGCAATAATACTGTTATTCCTGATGGTGTGGTAACGATTGCCGATTATGTTGGTGGTTATAGTGGAATAGAGAATCTTGTAATTCCAAATAGTGTAACAACACTTGGTGAAGAAGTATTTAATTCTTCACAAATAGTAAACCTTACAATCGGTGGTGGGGTTACCACTTGGGGAAATGGTGCTTTTGGAGATTGTGAACATCTTACGACCGTTACAATAGTAGGTACAAATGATATGACTGAGATAATACCTTATGGTTTTTGGCAATATTCAATGACAACTTTATATGTTGATTCATCTTTGGTATCAACTTATCAGGAATTATTAAGTGATGATTATTCCAATATAGAAGTATTACCAATACCAACAGAATAAAATATTAATACAATATAAACAATGGAAGTAAGAACCGACTTAATAAAAGAAACAATCGTTGATGGTATCTTATACGTTTTTGATGATGAAGCGTATGAGATACCAAGCGGTGCAGTTACAACAGCAGTAACAAAGATATACGTACCTGAAAATTCTGTTGATGCTTACAAAGAAATCAATGATGATTATAAGACATTGATATATCCTTATAGTTATAGTGGCGTAAGACTTACCAAAGAACCATTTTACGATAATGTGGCGGTGATAATGACAAGTGGAAGCAATGCACCAATGATGAGCGTTATGTATGCGAAGGGACTTGCAGCACATCAGGATTATATGACCTTGGCAGAAGCAAAGGCGGTAACAAATGCAGATTGTTCGCAGTTATTGGACGGTAACAGTGCGGTAACATCATTTAATGAATTTCAGTACTTTACAAACGTAACGAACTGTGGGGAGTACTTTGCAAGAAATGCGATTAATCTTGAAAGCATTATATTGCCAAAGTCATTAAGGATTATACCACCACGAATGTTTACCATTACAACAGCGGTATGGAATTCGGGGTCAAGGGGACATTTAAAATACGTTGGCAATACTGAACAAATAGAAGAGGTCGGGCAGGTTGCATTTCAGTATCAAAATCAACCGCTTTCTTTAAACTTTACACAGAAGTTAAAGAAGATTGGTGTATCTGCATTTGTTGGTGGTTATAATAGTAGAGACCTTAATGATATGACAATGGCTACTTACATTACATCATTTGGAGATTTAAGTGGAGTAGAGGAAATTGTAATAAATCCAAGCAATAACGGGTCTTTTACATTTATAGCACAACAGAATTTGAGAAGTATCAATATGCCAAAGATTACACGCATACCAATACAAATGTTTATTAATTGTCAAAACTTATCAAGTATAAATTTTGATTGGGATAATCTTACGTTAATAGATGATTACGCATTGGTAAATACGGCAATAGAGAGAATACCAAATTGTCCAATGTTAACAAAATTGGGTCAATATGCTTTGAATTGGTGTCAGAATATGAAATACGTTGGTGATATGCCATTAGTAACAACAATTTCCAAAAGTGCATTAATGGATTGTAGAAAACTACAAGAAGTTGGTGATATAAATTCCGTCACTACAATTTCCGATTATGCTTTTACAAATGATGGAGAATTATATAAAATCGGAAGAATGGACAATGTAGAATCTATTGGCAAAGAAGCATTTGCGGGTTGTAATAAGTTAAGTGCATATTTCCCGAATTGTACAAGTGTTGGAAAGTGGGCATTTGGTATGGATTATGAAAAAGATTACAAACGTACAATAGAATTTGGTAAACCATACGATGAAATTTCCTTTAATGCAGAAACGTTTGTAATTGCCCACGACAACGAAATATTGCCGTGCACCAATACAACGATAATTTGCAATGGTGTGGAACTGACGGCAGAACAATACCAAGCAGTAGGAGCGCAAAAGCCCGAAGCGTAAAAACTTTTTTGAAATAACATAATATTTATTTATATATAAAGAATATGGAAATAAGAGAAATTAGGGCGGACTTTAAAACGTCAGAAGATAGAACAGTAGAAGGGTACGCAGCAGTATTTGAAAAGCCGTCTGAGTATATTGGTTGGACTGAGGTTATACACCGTGGTGCAATCACGGATGATACAATTAAGAATAGTGATGTTTTTGCCAAATTCAACCATTCAGACGACAAAATATTGGCACGTTCCAAAAATGGCGAAGGTAGTTTGTTACTTGAAATCGATGATAACGGCTTACGTTATATGTTCGAAGCCCCAAAGACGGCATTAGGTGACGAACTATTGGAGTATCTACACCGTGGTGATATTTCCCAATCATCTTTTGCATTTACCATAAGTGACGAACCAAATGCACAACGTTGGCATAAAGAGGGCAATATGATTTATAGGGATATTTATAAGATAGATAAGTTATATGATGTAAGCCCCGTATTTGTTCCCGCATATAGCGATACGGTATGTAGTGCAAGGTACGCAGAGGTAAAGGCACAGAGTGAGGAGATAGATGCCAAGATGAAGACAATAATGGATGAGATTAACGCAATGTAATATGAATAGCGTAGAGATTTTGGATAAGAAAGCGCAGTTAAAGGCAAAGGCACAAGAGATTACAGACCTTTGTAAGACTGAAATTAGAGACCTTAATGATGCAGAAAACGCAGAATTGGAAGAGATTAAGGCAGAATTAGAAAACCTTAATGAGGAATTAAGAAAACTTGATACCTCTATAGTAGAGGAAAAAGCAAACGAAATAATAAATACAAAAACTAAAACGAAAATGAATAAGGAATTCAGACTTTTGCAGGCAATCAATGATATTGCCAACAATCGCAACCTTAGCGATGTAGCAACCGCAGTTGTAAATGAGGGTGCAAATGAAATGAGAAAAGCGGGTCTTTCGTTTGGTGGTCAAATCCAATTGCCAATAGAAAGTCGTTCCGCAATTACTGTAAGCGATGAAGGTGAGGACGTAGTTGTAACAGATTTCGAAAACATCTTGGAACCACTTAGGGCAAAGAATGTATTGGTACAAGCAGGTGCACGCTATCTTACGGGACTTGTTGGTGATGTTCAAGTGCCAATTATGAATGCATCTAACGTTACTTGGGAAGGTGAGACAGCACCCGCAAAGGACGGTGCAGGAACTTTTGACCACATCAAATTGCAGCCAAAGAGACTTACCGCTTATATCGATATCAGTAAGCAGTTCTTAGTACAAGATTCACTTGATGCAGAAGCATTGATTAGACAAGATTTGGTTAACGCTATCAACAGCAAACTTGAAGAGACCATACTTTCAGCATCAGCAGGTACAACCACTATGCCGCAGGGTATTTTCTATAGTGAGTCAGCACTTACAAGCGTTAGCGCATTTACTGACATTTGCGAACTTGAAAGCGACATCGAAGATGCAAATATCAATGGTGAGTGCAAGTATATCGTATCTAACAAGGCTAAGGCAGCACTTAGGACAATGGCTAAGTCAGCACTTACCAACGAACTTGTTATGCACGATGGCAATATCGATGGTACAGCAGTATTGAACACCTCACACGTAGGCGGTAAGAAAATCGCTTATGGTGACTTTAGTTATCTTGCTATTGGTCAGTGGGGCGCAATTGACCTTACGGTAGACCCATTCAGTCAAGCAACTAATGGCAAAGTTAGACTTGTCATTAACGCATTCTTTGATGCTAAGGTTTTGAGACCTGAGGCAATCGCAGTAGCAGAAGTAGCCTAATAATAACAATTAATATATAAGTCAATATGTACTTAATGTACTTAAATTTAGACACAATTAAAAGACACCTTAACATTGATAGTGGCTTTACGGATGATGATGAATATTTGCAGATGCTTGAAGGTGTAGCATTTGACGTAATAGAAAGACATATTGACCATCAATTAAATGACTTGCTTGTGGATGGTGCTTTACCTAAGCCCATCCAACAAGCAGCGTTATTGTACATAGGCAACTTATACCAAAGTCGTGAAAGTGTAGCGTTTACCAATGCAATCGAAATACCATTTGCATACGATTACATACTATCACTTTACAAAGATTATTCTAAGAGAGAAGAAAACGGAGGTACATTTTAATGAGACGTGCAGGACTATTAAATGAAATCATAGACATATATACATTATCCGCAACAGTTAACGACTACGGTGAGAGAGAAGAGGTATATAGTAAATCATATACCACAAGAGCAGCCGTTAACAATGATGGTGGTGTACGCAATGTCGTTAATGATGAAATAGTATTCCCTTATGCGAAATCATTTGTAGTAAGATACTACGTACCAATCCAAGATACAAATCAAATAGAATGGCAAGGTAAGCGATATAGAGTAATAAGTGTAGAGAAGCGGAGAGCGTACAACGACATCTTAATAAGGACGGAAATTATAAATGAGTAATGGGGAGACTATCAGAAGCAATTAACGGAAGCAGGGGGAGAAACACATATCTTGATGGTAATAGTGTATCATTCTCTATTGATAGTGCGGAAGTTGATAGGTTTTTAGATAACTTAGATGATGATAGGACAAGGCAGAACATAATTTATAAGGGATTGATTAGCGGTGGTAAGTTATTGCAGGGAATGACACAACAGTACTTTAAAAGTGCAATGGGTGAATCTGCATACCATCAGTCCAAATATATTAAAGCGCCATTCTATGAAGGTGTAACGTTAAAGGGAGATAAGGCATACTTAGAGGTACGTGTAGCCATAATGAAAGACTTTAGAATGAAGTTTTTTGAGACGGGTACAAACGACCGATATATCAAACAAAAGGGACACAGCGATTTAAAACGTGGAAGATATGTAAAAGATACGGGTAAGCCAAATTTCCGTGGACGAATAGAAGCAAAATGGTTTTTCAAAGATGCAAGGAATGCAAGCGCAAGCGGTGTAGAACACGCAACAAAGATTGAAATGGATTACCAAATAATGAAATTACAAAAGTAACATAATACCAATGAAAAACTTTGATATAGGAAAAGAGTTAACCACAATAATTCTACACAACGATGATATTACAAATTTGATATACAACAAGGTATTTCCATTGGTTGCAAATGCGGGCACTACTTTCCCTTTTGTAGTATACAGACGGTCAAGTTTTAGCCCAAGGGGAGATAAGGACGAACTTAGCGAAGTAGTAGGTATCGACCTTGCAGTTATTAGTAATACTTATAGTCAATCGGTGAATCTTGCAAATCTTATTGCAGATACATTACTTGCA
>JAEIGA010011235.1_pt1 | contig 13594 bp, 25 predicted proteins | sample 9270691 | NCBI WGS metagenome assembly JAEIGA01 (sample SAMN17057246, study PRJNA624740) | gut metagenome | biome: biome; isolation source: fecal sample | host: Bos grunniens | place: China: Xizang | collected 2019
GATTGTAGAGAATCTGATAATTGTGCTATTAGATATTGCTGTCAATGTAAAGCTGGACATGATATAGAATGTAATAATGGTTTTGAGCCTAAATATGAAACTGATTGGGAGGAAGATGAAGATGAAGAAGGCTAGTGAAGTAGCTGAAATAACTAAAGAAGCTAATAAAAAGAGGGCTAGGGCATATTTGATTAATAGTGGAGCAGGATTAATAATCAAAGCAGCAGAGGCTGGTAAAGATCATGTAACCTTAAGGCTTCCGTCTGATTTTAATAAAGAAGAATGTGACGTAATAGGTCCTGAAATTGTTAGAATTCTCGAGAACGAATTTGATTATACTGCAGAGTATAGCTGCTATGCTGATTATAGAGAAACTTCTGCAACTATCATAGTAAAATGGGGTCATGCAATAAGATGAATTTACTAGTATTTGATAATTGTGTACTTATCTCTATAAAGCCAGAATGGGTTAAAGAGATAATAAAAGGTAATAAAACAATTGAGGTTCGCAAATCTATTCCTAAACTTAGATGCCCTTTCAAGGTTTATATTTACTGTAGTAAAAATCAATATCCTATTGATTGTATCCGAATGCAGAATGGTAGAATAGAATTTTATGAACCTGAAAAGTTGAATATAGGCACGCCTATAAATGGTAATGTAATCGGAGAGTTCATGTGCAATGAAGTTATTGAGTGGACTAGAGATGATTACGGTACTAATTGTTATGATATAAGCGATGATGATTTTGAAGCTACCTGCATAACTCTTATGGATGATTTCTGGGAGTATGGAAAAGGTAAAACACTTTATGGTTGGCGAATAAATGATCTTAAGATATATGATAAACCAATTCCTGTAACTAAGTTTAAGCAGACTAAGTTGGTTAGAGGTTATCATAAAAAGCCTTGTGATCCAGATAAGAAAATAGATATTGAATGGATCTTAAGTGGAAAGCGACTTGAAGTTAATCATTTAACAAGAGCACCACAGTCTTGGTGCTATGTAGATAGTATGAGGGTATAAAATATGGATAATTATGAACAGCATGTATATACGAACTTAATGTCTTCTATAAGACCTGATATTGATTATATTTTTCAAATATTTGAATCATACAAATACTTTACTGTAGATGAAATAAAGGAAGCTATTTGTAATGTAGCCGGACTTGTAGCAAGTGGAAGGAAGATGAATAATGAGAACACAGAAGTCGATTGAATGGTTAAGCGGGTATGTTTATAATACTCTTGAAAATAAATGCTTTAAGATACTTCAATATAATAACTGGGATAAGGAAAATATAAAAGTACCTTTGCCAAAAGTGTTGTTTGGATTAAGTGCTTTAAAAAGTGTTGAAGTAAATATCGAGGATGAAACAAAAGAGAAACTTTATTTCACAATTTTCAATGATATAAATGAGATTTTTGCAGATAGATTTAATTTTGAAATTCTTATCTATCCTGAAAATCAGTATATATGGGTTGAAATAAATATAACTAGAAAACCTAAGAAAATGACACTTAAAGAAATTGAACATGCTTTAGGATATAAGGTAGAGGTAATAGATGAGCCTGTTGGAAAGAAACAAAAAGCTAATTGAAGAATATCCATTTCTTCAGCCAAGAAATGTTTGGACGGATAAGATACCTGAAGATTATGATTACTCTTATGTATTAGGAGTATATGATATACCCAAAGGTTGGAGAAGATTATTCTTACAAATATGTGAGGATCTGAAAAAGCAGTTAGTGAAAGATAATTTCCTCTATGATTTTAGATTTACTGATATAAAAGAAAAACACAACACCTTACGACTTTACAACAATGGCTGCTCAGAAAAAGCTCAGCTAATTCTTGACAAATATGAATACATCTCTCGATATATCTGTACTATATGTGGAGATGTTGCAGAATATGAGACTCAATGTTATCAAGCTTCTTTTTGTAGAAAGTGTTGGAAGGATTGGGTAAGACATGAAAGATGTGACATCTTGGAATTCAAACCATATTATAGAGTAACTGAATATAGTAAAGACGGAAAGAAAAATAAAAGAATTTCATTCAAACGAGAATGGAATAAATATATAACAGGTTTAGGAGGCAATGATTAAAATATGTCTGACAGTATGTTTAAGTATGAAGATATTTATGATGCAATAACAAGTCTTCCAAATGGTAGATTCTTTAAGATTTGTTATCGAACAGAAATGCCTTTAAAAGCAGAGTATAAAAACCTAGGTTACAAAGTATATAAATATACTTACAGAGTAACCAGAACAGGAGTTAAATATAATAACTTGAAAGAAGTAAAAGCCTCTAGTAAAGAATTTTCTAGAGCTAATAATACTAAATGGCTTATAAAGAATAAGATTAAAACTAATGTTACTAATGGTAAAGATTACATTGTTATAGCTACTATGGCTAAGAATGAACATAAAGAATATAGTTATCTTATAGTAGAACCTGACGGTATAGAAAAGAGAAAATCATCTGCTCCAAAAGATATGATCATTCCTTCTTATTTTGAAAAGAAGAATGGAGCAGTAAGAAATATCAATCTTGATAACATAGTATGTATCAGTTATAAAGGAGAAGTTATATATGGAAATATTGAGCTCTAAAGAATATGCTGATAAGTTATCTTTAACTACAGAGGAAGCAGAGCTAAAAGAATCATATGAAGCTAATTTGATTGAAATGGGAAAGCAAAGTGCTAATGAAATTCAGGATGCATTTATTGCTGGCAAAATCCTAGCCGTAAAGCACATAATGGATGTATATAAAGGTGTTAAAGATTATTATTCTGATAAAGAAGGTCTTACATTTGAATGTTTTGATTTAATGTTAGCAGAAGCTAGCACAGAGATTATGGAGGTAAATGAAGTATGAGTAACAAAATTTACATCACTTATGATCAGATTGAAGATATCAGTTGTAATAGAGCTGAGCAGGAGACCTCTATTAATTGGATGAGGGATGATGATATCGCAATTGTTTGTACCAGTGACTTTACTATGGTGACTAAGATTAGTAAAGCTATGGCTAAGGATCCCAAGAATTATAAATGCTATTATTATGAGTGTAATAGAGACCCTGAAACAGGAAGATTAGGTAACTATTTCTTTGAAGTACCTAAGAAGCTTATTTCCTTCCATTGCAAGAAAGAAGGAGGCCGTAGACCTATGAGTGAAGAAGAAAGAAGGGCGGTTGGAGAAAGATTTAGAAAAGCTAGAGAGGCTTCTTCTCTATGATAGTTTGTTTTGACGGAGAATATGCGTTCCTTTCTAATTTTTATGAAACTCCTATATTTTACAAAGACCTGCTCTATCAAAATAGTGAGGCAGCTTTTCAAGCACAGAAATGTCCTAGAAGGGCTCATGAGTTCTGTGTGTTACCTCCAGGCAAAGCTAAAAAGTTGGGAAGAAAAGTTGAGTTGAGAATAGATTGGGACTTAGTTAAGAATGCTGTTATGCATGATGTGGTTAAAGCCAAATTCACTCAAAATCCTGATCTTAGAAAAAAGTTAATAGATACTGGATATGAAGAATTAGTTGAAGGTAACTATTGGAACGATAAGTATTGGGGAGTATGTAATGGTGAAGGCCTTAATATGCTTGGTAAAATACTTATGGTTGTTAGAGAGGAATTAAGAAATGTATAGAGTTATTACTAAACTATATGATTTAAACAAGCCTGATAAAAATGGTAGAGTATATAGAGAGGGATGCTTTAATAAAGTAAATCCTGAAGAAGAGTATCCTGTAGTATTCCAAAATGATGATCTTACTATAGGAAATGTAATATGTAAAGCTAAGATGATTTATGATAATAATATGTTAGAAATTACTACTGAACCTTTGTTAGATAATCATAGATTCCCAAGGTTTAAAGAGATTATGGAAGCATTTAGCAAAGGAGAACTGAAATTATCTCCTTGTGGTCATGGCTTAGTTAAATATGATGCAGATAACAATACTCATATAATAACTGATTATTATTTAACTCATTTTGAGATATGTCCTTATGTATGTCATTCTTGGATAACAACACTTGAATTACTTTAAAATTAAATAATAGTTGATTTATTCTTAATTTTATATTATAATATAATTGTAATAAAGAGTAAGTAAATCTTTATTAACATATTTTAAAATAAAGGATGGAATGAATTATGAAAAAGGCGATCAACGAATGCAAAGGTACTGTAGCTTACATAATAAGCAGAAGATTGGATGAAATTGATTTTAGCTCTCTTGCAGCAGCAAAGGCTTCTGTAATCAATATTCTCAAATCTCCTGAAATTACTAAGCGTGTGGATGCAGATAAGTTTATTTATGATGTTTCTAATATGAAAAATCTTAATCAGCTTATCTCTACTGTAGGTACTTATGCTTGTGGTATTAAGTGCTAATATATAATAAATTTAGGCGAGATTTAGCGATTAGATTCTTAGATATATAAATATATAACAAGAATGTTTTCATTGAATCTCGCTTAGTTTTTCAATATTAAATGCAAGGAAAATATATATGAAATCAGCTTTTATTAGTTATTATGAACATGAAGGCCAAGAAGGAATTCTTGAAATTCAGATGTGTCCGGTTTGTAAATACGTGTATAAAGAATTTACTCCTAAAGATGATTACTGGGATAAGAAGATTATAAAAGGTTCTGTTCCTTTTATAGAATTTCTTGAAACTGAAATCAGTAAAGAAGATTATGAGGATATTCAGCGACATAGTAAATATGCTTGTCCTAGATGTGGAGTTATTCAAATTGATGTAGGAGATTTTAAAGATGAAGACGAGCAGAATTGATAGTTTGAAATATTTACCTGAGATGATTGAGGCTATTGAAAGATTAGATAGTTGCGACTTCTCTTACATACTAGAAAATCATTTACCATTCTGTTTTCACATAGAAGATGTAGAAAGAGTTCTAGATGAATTTGTTGATGATAAAATAATCGAACTTGCTATGGAATGGTTTGCAGAAGATGAGTGGATTATTTATCTTGAAGAAAGATATAATCTCAAATTTCAAGAGCGAGTTGAATATGTTTGTTATAATCCAGAAAATGGAATTACAAAAAATAAAATATAATTTTTGAAAAGGAAAACTAAAAGATGAAAATTTTTGGAATTGAAATCAAGACTAAGCGAGCACTTAAGAAGCAGATTGAAGAACTTCAGATTGAGAATGGTAGATTAATCGGTAAGCTGATGTATCAAGAAAAGTCTCATGAAGAATTGGTGACTTCTTACAATAAGCTTAAGAGTGCTTACAAGGAATTATGTGATGAATATCCTTTTGATGTCGGACAGATTGTATACGACATTCAGTTTAGAAACACTGAAGGAAAGTTTACAAAGAAGCATCCCTCTATCGAACACAGTCTTATCAATGAAGTAACTGTTACTGAAAGAAACTATTTCGGACTTGTTAAGAGATATTATGCTCGAGATGTATTTACTACATATGAAGATGCAAATGAATTTCTTAATGAGTTTTGCTCTGATGTGAAGTAATATGAGAGATTATAAAATAATTCTAGATAATGTTAAAAAGATTATCTGCAAGTTCTTGAAAGATCAAGGTGGCTATTCAAATGGTTATGGAACTTATGTAAAAGGTTCTGTAAGGTTTAATGTTCGTAGTCAACTTCAATGGATGACTCCTCCTGCTAAAGATCTAACTATCAAAGAACATGGTAAACTTGGATATGAGTTGAATGATAAAATTGCTGATTATCTAGCAGAAGTAGATTTCACTGATTATATCTACATAAATGATTATATAGGTGATTTTGATTGTCACTATATGACTGTTAGTATTAAGATAGAAGAACCGATAAGGATGGATGATTTTTAATATGTTAAGATGGTTATTCAAGCATAAAAGATTAAGTAAGAAAGAGCTTGAAAAAAGATACAATGACTTACGAGTTGAAAATTCTAAGTACTACATTATCAATTCTAACTTGAATGATAGAATATTAGAATTAGAAGATACTTTATATTTATATGAAATAGAATTCCCATTTCATTTAGGCGATACTGTATTTGAGTATAAAAATAATTTTCAACCTGTAACTGTTTCAAAGGATAATTATTTTGAGTTGAAAGAGTTATTAATAAAAGGTGGTGTTTGCAGAGCTTCAGATAAAGATGATCCATTTAATAAGATGCTTGAAAATTTGAAAGAGAGGCTCAATACTCCTGATGACTTATGAAGATAAGATAAAAGAATTAGTCGCTTCAGACCTAATCGAAGATGCTAAGTGGATAAGTGATGATGAGTTCATAGTTTGGATTTACTATTTCAATCTAGATGATTTCATTGATACGATAAAAGAAGACTTTGGAACATATCCTTTTGATGAGGGTGGCTTTGATGATGTAGTTATGTTTGATAATATGATTGCAATCAATCTTTGCTCATTCCTTGAAGGTTACTTTACAGAACATTTTAGTACAATCTTCCCTTATAAGGATTATGATTGGCCTAATTAGTTAAACAATAAAATAACTTTAGATAGTCCTGTATATAAAAATATATAGGACTATTTTTAATAAAAGGATTAATTAATAATGAATATTATTGAAGAAAAACTAACAAATTTCATGAAAAAATATCAGAATCAATTTAAAAAAACACCTGACAAGATAAATTGGACACTGGTGTATGACTTAATAGCATTTGAAACTGAAGATGATCCTTTTCAAATAGTAAGTGACTTAACCGGAATGGTTATTGACAAAGTTCATCCTGAGGATTATATGAAAGATATTCCAGATTTTTATGCTTCTGGATTAATATTAAAAGATGATCAAATTCATCTTAGAGAAGGTATTAAAACTATTGGTGCTCAGGCTTTGCAATCAACCGATATCAAAGAACTCATTATTCCTTCTACGGTTATTTCAATAGGGGAGGCCTGCTTTGACGACTGTTCTGATCTTGAAGTAGTTATATTTAAAGAACCTTGCCAATTAAGAAAAATCCCTAAGGAGGCATTTATGAATTGTGTAAAATTAAAAAGTATAACTCTACCTTTAACAATTAGTCGAATAGGTAAACGAGCTTTTGCTTTCTCAGCACTAGAAACTATTACTTTACATAAAGGATTACACATAAGTAATTATGCCTTCGAAGAAACTCCTTTAAAAGAAATTATATTTAAAGGAAGAAAAGAAGATTTTAATTTACAAGTTCATCTTTCTGCAAAAGCCCTTGAGGGTTGTCCTATTCATACAATAACATGTGATAATGGTGAAATTGATTTATAAAATATTAAAAATTTTAAATATATAAATAAATCGATACAAAACATTAAGCTAAATTATAAGTAGGTGTAATACAACATATAGGAAAAATGAACATGAACTCTCAACTAACTGAATTTCTAAAACTAAATAAAGAAGAATTAATGAAGCCAGTTCCTGAAATAAATTGGCAATCTCTTTATCTCAAATTAGATGAAAATCTTAGGAGTCAATTTACTGAATTAATGCTAAGTAAAAAAATAGATCCTAGTCTTTATCTAAAAAATATTCCTAAGAAATATCTTTATAATAGTAACATTGACAAATATGCTATTCTAGATCATATTGAAGAAATAAGGTCTCAAGCATTCTCTAACTGTAAAAATCTTATAAGCATAACTATTCCCAACAGTGTAATAAGTATCTGTGAATCAGCGTTTTATAAGTGTAGAAATCTATTAAGCATTACTATACCAAATAGTGTTACTAGCATCGATGATAATGCGTTCGACAATTGCATCAGCCTTACAAATATAAATATTCCGAATAGTGTAACAAGTATTGAATCTCATGTGTTTTATAATTGTACAAGCCTTAAGAACGTAACAATTGGAAATGGGGTAACCTCGATAGGTTATTGTGCGTTCGGTAATTGTAGAAGCCTTGAAAGCATAACAATTCCAGATAGCGTAACATCTATCAGGGATTATGCATTTGAGAACTGTGGAGATAAACTTGTAATAAACTATGAAGGAACAAAGGCTGATTGGAAGAAGATTTATAATTCACAATCATTTAAAAACACTTATTTCACAGTAAATTGTATTGATGGTAAAATAATTAAGAAAAGAAGGTAGAGTAATGAATAACGAAATTTTAGATTTTTTAAAAACCAATAAAGAATTATTTCAGAATAAACCCGAAAATCTAGATTGGGCTGAGATATATAAGTTAGCTTTAGTTAAATTTAAAGGTGAGTTAAGTAGATTCACTGAATTTTGGTTAAATAGAGGGGTTCATCCAGAGTACTATTTACAAGAGTTACCTAATAGTTTTCTTAGTAGATCTAATATAAAAGAGTTCACAATTCCAAGTAACATAAAAAAGATTGATCTATACGCATTTACATCTTGTTCAAATCTTCAAGCTGTAATATTTGAAGAGGGACTAATTGAGATCGGTTATGAAGCATTCGGTAACTGTTCTAAGCTAGTTAACTTGAGGCTTCCTGATAGTGTAACTGATGTTGATTTTAGAGCATTTATGGGTTGTAGAAATCTGAAAATCTTAGATACAGGTAATGGGTTAAAAAAGGTTAAAACTAATTTTGCAGCTGCTTGTTATAATTTAGAGACGTTAATTATAGGAAATAATGTAGATGATATAGATGATGATGCATTTATAAACTGTATAAACCTTAAAGATGTAATTATAGGAAATAATACAAAATCAATCGGTGTTGGTTCATTTGAACATTGCGAAAAATTGGAAACTGTAAAGATACCTAAAAGTGTATCTCGTATAGCTGGATTAGCTTTCAAAAAGTGTGGAGATAACTTAACTATAAACTACTCTGGAACAAAAGATGATTGGAAGAAAATTAATATTAAGGACTCAGCATTTGAATCTACTTATTTCACAGTAAATTGTATTGACGGAAAGATAGTGAAGAAGAAAAGGTAATTGAGGATGACCTATTTAGTCAAAAGATTTATTAAGGGAAATAGATAATGAATAAAGAAAGATGTTTAACTTTTATAAAAAAGAATAAAGAATTATTTGATACTAAATATCCTAATTGGGAAGAAATATATGAACTAGCTAAAAAAGAATTTAAAGAGCGTCTTTATGATTTTACCGAATTCTGGTTAGCTAGAGGTACTCATCCAGAATATGGATTAGGAGAACTTCCTTCTCATTTTTTAAATAATCCTCCTGATGGAAAATTTGTTGTACCTTCTAATATAGATGTTGTTGAGAAGGAGGCTATATATTTTCCTCCTGATTCTTTTAATCAATTAATAATTGAAGATGGTGTTAGAATTATAGAAAATGCAGCTTTTTACAGAATGTGGGGATTAAAAGAACTTAATATTCCGGATTCAGTCGATGAGATAAAAGAAAATGCTTTTGCTAATTGCATTAATATAGAGAAAGTTACTTTAGGTGAAGGACTTAAAGTTTTAGCTAATAGTGCTTTATCTGCTTTTAGAAAATGTAAACAAGTGGTGCTACCTGAAGGCTTACAAAAAATTGGACAGCATTGTTTCCATCTATGGGAAAAACTTGAGTCAATAACAATCCCTCATTCAGTTACAGAAATGGGTCCCTTAGCATTTTTTGATTGTACTTCTTTAAAAGAAGCTTATATAGGTGATGGACTTACTTATATTCATAGAAACTGTTTTAATAAGTGTACTTCTTTAAATAAAGTAAGACTTCCTGATTCTATAATGGTTATTAATGATGAAGCATTTTTTGATTGTACTTCTCTTACCACAATTAATTTACCTGAAGAATTATTAACTATTGGTATTCAGGCATTTAAGAATACTTTAATAGGAAAAGTAGATCTTCCTTCTGTAGTTAAAATAGATGTAAGGGCTTTTGAAGAATGTGCCGCTCTTTATTCTATTAATATAAATGATAATTGTAGAGTAATTGGAGATTATGCTTTTAAAGACTGTATTCAATTAACTGAACTTAATCTTCCTTCTGCTATGAAATATATTTCTTGGGGATTGTGTGAAAATTGTACTAATCTAGAACAAGTTACTTTTGGAACTAATATAGAAGAAATAAGGCCTGACGCATTTAAGAATTGTGGAGATCTTATTATTTATTTTGAAGGAACTAAAGATGAATGGAAAAAGATATATAATTCTAGAGCCTTTATTAATACTTATTTTACGGTGAATTGTACAGATGGTAAGATAATTAAAAAGAGGAAATAATTTATGGATCAAAAAATAATTAAGTTTTTAAAGAAAAATAAAGAACTATTTCAGGCACCCGAAGACCAGATCGATTGGGAACAGATTTATAAATTAGCCTTAAATGATTTTAAAGACAGTTTAGGTAAATTTACAGAATTTTGGTTAGATAGAAATATTCATCTTGAGAATTATTTAAAGGAATTACCTGAATGTTTTTTGCGTAAATGTAACAATATCAAAGAATTCAAGATACCACATAGTATAACAAGTATCGGTAAAAAGGCGTTCTATGGTTGCACGAGCCTCACAAATATTGTAATCCCCATCAGCGTAATCATGATTGGCAATTCTGCGTTCGAAGATTGCGACAGCCTTACGAGCGTTGTGATACCTGACAGTGTAACGAACATAGGCAATTATGCGTTCTATGGTTGCATAAGCCTTACGAGCATGACAATTCCTGATAGCGTAAAGTCGATAGGTAATTATGCGTTCTGTTATTGTGGTGAGAATCTAGTAATTAACTATAATGGTACTAAAGCCCAATTTAGGACACTAACTAACGGAGTATTCAGAAGTACTTATTACACTTGCCATTGTGCAGATGGTGATATAGTAAAGAAGAGGTAAAGATGGATAATAACGAAATTTTAGAATTTTTAAAAGACTATAAAGAATTATTTCAGGATAGACCTGAGCGTTTAGATTGGGATGAAATATATAATTTGGCCTCAGCTAGATTTAGGATTGATGTTTTTTGTAAATTCACTGAATTCTGGCTAAATAGGAATATTCACCCAGAGAAATATTTAGATGAATTACCAAGAAACTTTTGTATAGAATCGACTATTAAAACTTTTATAATTCCTGACAACATTACTATCATTCGTGAAAAGGCATTTAAGAATTGTAGTGAACTCACTGATATAACTATAGGTAATGGTGTCACAAGCATTGGTGAACAGTCATTCGGGGGATGTAAAAGCCTTGAAAGTGTTACAATCCCAGATAGTGTAATAAGCATTGGCAATTATGCGTTCTATAATTGTGATAGTCTTACGAGTCTTACAATCGGTAACGGTGTAGAGACGATAGGAGATTCTGCATTCGAAGGATGTACTGGCCTTACAAGCATTGTCATAGGAAATAATGTTGCTAGTATTGACTATAGAGCATTCTTTTCTTGTAAAAACCTTACGAGCATAACGATTCCGGATAGTGTACTAAAAATTGGGAATCATGTATTCAATGGTTGTACAAGCCTAACGAATGTGATAATTGGAAACAATGTTCAAAGCATCGGTGGAGTTGCATTTCGTGGTTGTAAGAGCCTTACAAGTGTGACAATACCGGATAGTGTCACGAATATAGGTGATTATGCCTTTGCTGATTGTGAAGATAAATTAGTAATAGATTATAATGGAACAAAAGAAGATTGGAAGAAAATTTATACTTCAAAAGCGTTTGAAAATACTGATTTTACTGTTAATTGTACTGATGGAAAGATTGTGAAGAAAAAGAGGTAGAGCAGTGGATATTTTAGCATTTTTAAAAAATAATAAGAAACTGTTCCAGAATAAACCAGAACGCTTAGATTGGCCTAAAATATATGAATTGGCTTTAACTAAATTTGGAAGTAAACTGGGAAAATTCACTGAATTTTGGTTAAATAGAGGGGTCCACCCTGAAAATTATTTAACAGAGTTATCTGACTATTTTTTATATAATTCAAATAAATTAGAGTTTGAAATTCCCAACCATATCACAAGCATCGGCAATAATGCGTTCTATTGGTGTGAGAGTTTTACAAGTATTACTATCCCTAATAGTGTTACAAACATTGAGAGTAATGCATTCGGTGGTTGCATTAACCTTGAAAGTGTAATAATAGGAAATAGTATTACAAGTATTGGTGAGGGGGCGTTTTATAATTGCAGAAGCCTTGCAAGCATAACTATTCCGGATAGCGTAACAAGAATCGGTAATTTTGTGTTCTGTTATTGTGAGAATTTAACAAATATAAATATCCCTGACAGTGTTACAAGTATTGGTGATTATGCATTCTATAGATGTGGTAGCCTTACAAGTATGACTATCCCTGGTAGTGTGATGTATATTGGTGATTATGCATTCGATGATTGCGGTGATAAACTTGTATTAGAATATGGTGGAACAAAAGAGGATTGGAAGAAGATTTATAATTCTACAAGTTTCCAACGTACATACTTCACAGTAAATTGCACTGATGGTAAAATAGTAAAGAAGAAGAGATAGAATAGTGGAAAACAAAGAAATTTTAGATTTTATAAAGGCTAATAAGGAATTATTTCAGGATAGCTCTGGGCGCTTAGATTGGCCTAAAATATATGAATTGGCTTCAATTAGATTTAAGTACGATAGTATGGGAAAATTCACTGAATTCTGGTTAAATAGGAATATTCATCCAGAAAATTATTTAACTGAATTATCGAACTATTTTCTTTGTAAATCAACTATCAAAGAATTTACAATCCCTGATAATATCACTAGTATCGGCTCTACTGCATTCTCGAATTGTAGCAGTCTTGCAAGCATATCTATAGGAAATAATGTTACCAGTATTGGTGATTCTGTATTCTTGGGTTGCACAGGACTTACGAGCATAACTATTCCTCCTAAAGTGACAAGCATAGGTGAATATGCGTTCTGTTATTGCAAAAGCCTTACGAGCATAGAAATTCCCGGTAATGTTACAAGTATCAGTGATTCCGCATTCAATAATTGCCTAGGACTTAAGAATGTAACTATTCCTAATAGTGTGATGAGTATAGGTGATTATGCTTTCTACGAGTGTGGCTATAATCTAATAATAAACTATGATGGAACTAAAGCGGATTGGAAAAAAATTTATAGTCCTAGATCATTTGAACATACTTATTTCACTGTCAATTGTCTTGATGGTAAGATAGTTAAGAAAAAAAGGTAAAGCTATGAATAATAATGAAATTTTAGAATTTTTAAAAAATCATAAAGAACTTTTTCAGGATAAACCTGAGAATCTGGATTGGTCTAAAATATATAATCGGGCTACAGCCCGATTTGGGAACAATCATTTTGGAAAATTTACTGAGTTTTGGCTAAATAGGGGAGTTCATCCTGAGAAATTTTTAGATAATTTACCTTCTGGTTTCTTAGCAGACTCGAAAATAGATGAGTTTATAATACCTTTAAATATCAGAGAGATTGGATCTTTTGCTTTTTCTCATTGCAGAAAGCTTCGAGATATCGAAATCCCTTCTTCTGTTAACTTAATAGGATGGGACGCGTTTGCAGGCTCTGCATTGGAAAGGATAAATATTCCAAATACTGCAAAATTAGGAGATAGCGGGATTTTCTTGAATTGCTCAAATC
>JAEIGA010011236.1_pt1 | contig 13594 bp, 5 predicted proteins | sample 9270691 | NCBI WGS metagenome assembly JAEIGA01 (sample SAMN17057246, study PRJNA624740) | gut metagenome | biome: biome; isolation source: fecal sample | host: Bos grunniens | place: China: Xizang | collected 2019
CCAAGGCGGGAGGATTGTGGTATAAGAACAGCGTAACGAGAAATTTTAACCCCGAAACACACATATATGGCTATACATATTCAAATGAGTGAAGAAGCGGAGTCTCAGCTGAAGAGGGCATCCTTGCGCAACAAGTTGTCTGCCATCCTCTCCTGCCTGCTCTTCCTGTTGCTCGGCGGTGCCATTCTGGCATTTGCCGTGATTTACATTGCTAAGCCGCAGCAGGCTTCCTTCGTGTCGTACAAGCCGAAGAAGAAGGCCAATGCGAAGACCACGCGTAAGCAGGTTTCTGAGGAGAACGCCGTGCAGGAGGAGGCCTCTGCCTCCGAACCGACCACGCCCATGCTTGTCTCCAACAGCCCGAACGCTGTGCCCATGCCCATCGCTGCCACGGCTATGGATATGGGTGAGGGCATCTCCGCGGATGCCGGTTTGGGTGAGGGCCTCGGTGCCGGTGACCTGGGCGACGGCTTGGGTGGCGGTGGTGACGGCCTCGGCTCTAAAGATGGCGGTGGCTCCACGCTTGAGGGTACCTTCTATGACCTCAAGAAGAAGAAGAGCGGTGCTGCCTCCGGTCTGAAGGCCGGTGCTGAGAACCAGAACGCCGTGATTGAGGCGCTTGCCAAGTTCTTCACCAATTGGAATGAGGCTGAGCTCAACAAGTACTATAAGTCTGAGACCAAGCTGTATGCCTCCAGCTGGTACCTGCCGGTCGCATACGCTAAGTACGGTCCCATCGCCTTCGAGGTGGGTGACCCCAAGAAGCCTGAGAGCCAGTGGGAATGCCAGCCTGCCGCTTGGCTTGCCGTGTACCGCGGTAAGGTGATTGCCCCGAAGACCGGTACCTTCCGCTTCATCGGCACGGGTGACGACTTCCTCGCCGTGCGCTTTGACCGCAAGACCGTGCTGGATGCCGGTTACCGTCTGCCCACCCGCTGGGATAAGGCCAACCCGCGTGCTGCTTGGGTATCCGGCGCCGGTGATGGTGACAACTTCCGTCGCGACATCGCCAGCGGTAAGGACAAGGACCGCAAGGATTACAAGTTCATCACCGGTATTCCGGGGTGCCAGATTTGGGACGGTGAATTGGGTGGTTTGATTGCCGGTAAGCCGTTCAAGGTGACGGAGGGCGACTCTTACCCCATCGAGATTGCCATCTCCGAAATTCCCGGTGGTAAGTTCGGTTTCGTGCTCTTCATTGAGGACATCACCGAAGGCGCCAACAACAAGGGCAAGCAGTACGACCTCTTCCGCACTTGCGATACGAACCCCGACCCCGCCAAGGTGATGCAGGCGCTCAAGGATGCCGGTTGCCACTGCGGTGAGTACAAGATCCCCTTCAATGAGGATGCTTGGGTGTGGGAATCCGTGCCCATGGATTAAGAATCGGGATTCGCGATAGTTGTTTTCATTACGTTCAGCGGGCTTGCCACAACGGCAAGCCCGTTTTGCGTACGCCCGGCGCGATTTTTGGGGTCGTCGTTTATGGTGAACAGCCCGATAAATCGGAAGGTGGAGGGGTGGATGATGGGGGAATTTTTGCGAGCGTAAGCGAGCCTAGATTTGAGCCCCGGAGGGGCGCTATAAAATAGCCCGGCGGTGGAGCCCCGCAAGGGGCGGAACCCCGGGAAAAGGCCACAAAAACAAAAGCGAACCCCGGAGGGGTGGTATATAATGGCGAGGACCGTAGCGAAGCGGAGCTCCGAGCCGGGGTGGCGCGTGTCTTTTTGTTGTTAATGAGTTGCGGGTATTGCAAATCGCCACAAAAACACTATAGAAACAAAGCATCGCATTCTGTCGGCCTACGCTGCGTCGCTTCGCTCCGTCGCTCCGGGCTCCATTTTCTTTTTGCGTTGTACCGGTGGTTGCGCGGCTACGCCGCTCCACCACCGGCTACTGTCTTTCGCCCCTTACGGGGCTCCGAATTAGGCTCGCTAACGCTCGCAAAATTCCCTCACCATCCCCCCTTCAACTTCCGATTTATCGAGCAGGCGGTCAGAGTGCAAGGCCCCCCTCGCTCCGATATATTCCCCGCCGCGGGAATACCGGCAGGGCACTCCCAAAAAGGCGGCGGAGCAGCATAGCATGCTTATACCTGAGCGCGTAAACCGGCGGAAAAGCCTCAAAAAGCGCGCAAAAGCGAGGAAAGACGGCATTTTTTACTTGCCTATTGCCCAAAGTGTGAGATACTGAGCAGAGAACGTATGCAAGAAGAAGCAGACAATTTTTACAAAGAGCCCACCAAAAAAGAATGGCAGGGCTTCTGGACCTTGGTGTCCGTGCAGGCGGTGAACGCATTCAATGAGAAAGCGGTGCAGTTTTTGCTGATACCGCTGGGGGTGTGGTTGTGGGGTGGTGATGCGAGCACGCTGGAGTACATTTTGGGCGCGATATTCGTGTTGCCCTACATATTGTTTTCACCCTTGGTGGGGCGCTTGGCGGACTGCTTTTGCAAGACGCGCATTATCCAAATCATGAGTTTGATGCAGATTGTGGTGATGGGCTGCATGCTGTTCTGCTTCTACCAGCATGACATGGAGGCCGCCATCCTATGGTTTGCGGTGTTTGCCACGCAGGCAACCATTTTGAGCCCGGCGAAAAAGGGCATTGTGAAAGATTTGCTGGGCTCGCGCTACATTGGGTTCGGCTCCGGTATTATTGAAATCAGCATGGTGTTCGTGCTCCTGCTGGCGCAGATCGGCGTGTTCTTCTGGTTCAGTTACCTGTTGGATGCGTACAATGTGGAGCTGGGAGCCGAGGCGGAGCAGCAGGCGGGCTGGAGTGCGGTGATATTGCCGACGTGGGTGTTTGTGATGATGGCCTGCTTGGTGTCCATCGCGGCTATATGGCTGCCGCGCTACCCCTCGCCGACCAAGCGTCAGAGCTTCACCTGGAGCTTGCTGTATGAGCACTTTGTGCAGATGAAGTACCTGTGGAAGGACCGCTTGCTGCGCCTGAGCGAGCTGGGTATTGCGTATTTCTGGTGTTTGGCGGGCTCTTTGTTCCTGATATTGATTCAGATAGCGAAGACGGTGCACCCGGATGACACGGCAGCGTTCTCGATGCTGTGCGGAATCTTGATGGCATGGCTGGGTGGCGGCGTGGTCATCGGCGGCGCGATTGCCTCTTGCCTGTGCCGTGGCAAGAATGAGCTGGGCTTGATACCGCTGGGCGCCATCGGCATTACCGTGAGCACGCTGATGCTCACCGTGCTGAACTTCGATTCCGTGGTGAGCCACATCTTCCTCGGGCTTACCGGTGCGTTCGGCGCCATGTATTTGGTGCCCTTGAATGCCTTTTTGCAGGACAACTGCGACCCCGCGAACCGTGGCAACATCATCGCTGCGGGTAATTTGTTCGATAACCTGATGGGCTTGGTAGCCGTGGTGCTCATGTGGTTCATGCATGAGTGCGGGGCTATGCCGAACACGCAGTTCTTGGTGCTCTTCCTCATCAGCGCCTTCATCATGGTGACCTCGCTGCGCTTGATTCCGAGCGATTTCATCCGCATGATAGGCATTTGGGTGATGAAGCTCTTTTACCGCCCGCGCGTCATCAATGCGGAGCGCATACCGGAGGTGGGTGGAGCGCTGCTGGTGTGCAACCACGTGACGTATGGTGATGCTCTGTTCTTGACGATGGTGTGCCCGCGCCCCATTCGCTTTGTGGTGGCGGAGGAGTTCATGGGCTCCAAGTTGCTGGGCTGGGTGCTGGAGTTGTTCAACTCGCTGCCCATCTCCAGCAAGAACCCGCGCGAGGCTATCACCGCAGCCGCCCGTGCCATTGAGAATGGGGATTTGATTTGCATTTTCCCGGAAGGGCAGTTGACCCGCTCCGGCTGCCTGACGCCGATTCGCCGCGGTATGGAGCTCATTGCCCGACGTGCGAATGCGCCCGTCATCCCGCTGTACATGGATGGGCTGTGGGGCAGTATATTCTCATATTTCCGTAACCGCTTCTTCTTTACGCCGCCGTTCAAGCTGCCGCGCCACGTGCCGTACCCCTACACCGTGGCGGTGGGTGAGCCGCTGCCCAAGAACTTTGACACGACAACCGTGGCCACGGTGTTCCGAGATTTGTCCGCCACCTGTTTGGAGACATCGGGCGGAGGTAACCGCGAGCGCCTGCTGCGCTTGCTGGAGCGCGTGGGGACGAAGCCCTTGGTGCACTGCCGAGAGCACCATTTGACAGGTTTGCAGATAGCGGGTGCGCTCATCAGCCGCCAGGTGCCGGCCGGGTGCCCGGAGCAGCTGGGCAAGTGGCTGGAGCTGCTCATCCGTGGTTCCCGCGATTTGGTGATGCTGCACCGCTTGTGGATGAATGTGGAGCAGGTGCGCCGTGTGAATGCGCTCAAGGAGCGCCGCCACCCCTTGCTGACCACTGTGGGGCATGATGAGCCGCATGAGCTGGTGCTCGGCGTGCTCTGGCCCATCATCACCGGTACGAATGTGTACCTGATTGAGAGTGATCTGCAGCAGGTGGACCCCAGCGTGTCGCAAGTGGTGGGTGGGGCGTTCATGCGTAAGCTGCTGCTCAAGGTGATTCCTCCGCGCCAAGTGCCGTTCTTTGATTTCAGTAACGGCGCGGACATGGCTACGCCGAACATGCGCTGGCGCCCCTGCTATGCCTCGCCGGACGGTATCATTTTGGCCATGAGCATGGCTCGCAGTACCTACAAGGTGCCGGATGGCACCATACAGCCCGGCATGCGTGCCCGCACGCGCGGCATATTGCTGCCCTGCTTCCGGGTGCAGATTCCCAAGGATATGGAGGATGGAGTAACGGTGTCCGGCCCCAGTTTGGCTTCACCGTACACGCTCTCCTCTAAGCTGTATTTGGATGAAAGCGGCTTCCTCAAGCAGCTGTTCTGATGCAGCGCTGATTCTTCAACATCATCTTTTTTTCAAAGGCCTGTGCGGGGTGGATGCCTCTGCACAGGCTTTTTTGCGCGCTGAAAGTGCGTGCGCGGCGTGCTGAAAGTGCGTGCGCGGTGCGAATAAGTTGACTTGCGGGCGGTCGTGGGGCATGCTTGTCCCATGGCTATACGTATGAAAGAGTGGGGGATGCAGCAATTGCCTGCTCCCTCCGTCAAAATACCCACACAGGGCTTACTGGGGTGGGGAGATGTGGCCGCGGATTTGGGGCGGGGTATGGGCTCCGTGCTATCCGGGCTTGCGGAGTTTGCGAACGAGCGCGACCGCGTGACGGCCGGCGGTGAGCTGGCGGCGTTCTCCGCGCAGTTGCGAAAAATCGGGGATGAAACCGCGCGTGAGTTGTCCACCCGCGAGGTGGCGGATTGGGATTACGCGTGGGAGGAGCTGAGCGCGCCTCGCTTTGCGGAGGCGGTGGCGGGCTTGAGCCCCGCCGGGCGCAAGGCCGGGGCGGAGCTTGCAGCTGCGTACAGCATGCGCGCCTCCGTCATGGCGCGGCGTGACAAAGAGCTGGCTCGCATTCAGAATGCCCGCCGTAACTGGCAGCAGCGGGTGGATGCCGCCGTGAGTGAGGGGGATGAGCAACGGGCGGACAGCTGGTTGCAGAGCGGGACGGAGGTGTTTGTGCCCGCGGCCGAGGTGGAGCAGGCGCGGGCTACCGTGCGCAGCCGTGCCCGCTCCGCTCGCTGGCGCAATGCGCTGGAGCAGGATACAGTGGCTACGCTGGCAGCCCTGCGCACCGTGCCGGAGGATGAGCTGCCACAAGCGCCGGCGGACCGGCGCGAGCTGAGCAGTGCTGCAGAGCATGCTTACGGCCGTGCACGGCAAGAATACGCCCGCGTGCTGTGTGCTGCCATTTTGGAGGGGCGTGAGCCCGATGCCCGACAGGCGGAGGCTGCGCAGCGCGCCGGCTTGGTATCCGCCACGCAAGTGGCCGGCCTGCAGGCTGCCCCGCACGAGCTCAGCACGGCTCAATTCTGTGACCGCATGCGCCGTATTGATGAATGCGCCGCGCAGGGGGATGCCCGTGCGGATATGGTGCTGGATATCGCCACGGCAGCCATCCCCCTGTCGCAGCGTGTGGCCTTGCTGCAGCGGGCGGAGCTGGCGGCAGGCGTGCCGGAAGCGGAGCGCCGGATGATGTCTGCCCATTTGTTCCGCATGTACCGCCGCGGGGTGTTCGGCAGCCCCGGGGATAGCGCTGCGGATGCCCAGCTGTGCCACTACCAGCAGCAGGGATTGGAACTTTTGGCACGTGAGGGTGCGCAGCCCGCCACCCGTTGGCTGGCGGAGCTGGATACCCCCGGCGGCGCTTGGGTGTGCTTTGCGGATTTGAATGCCTGACCTTTTGTTATGATGCTGGACAATAATACTGAAACGGATGGGGCGCTTTTACCCGAAGCGCCGGAGGAAAACCCGGCCACTGCAGCCCCCGCAGCTGCGGCGCTGTATGTGCCCGCGCTGCCTGAGCAGCCCGGCTTGGTACTCACGGGGCAAAATGCCTCACCGGCGGAGCCCCCGCCTGCACCCACTGCCCCGCAATGGCAGAAACCGCAGGCCTTGGAGCAGCCCCCGCAACCCGCGGAAGGCACCCCGGCGCAGGAGCAACAGGTGTACTGGCACCACTTGCTGACGGGTGACCCCGATACCGTGCCGAATGATGTGCGCAGACGTGCCGGGGCGGAGGAACCCTCCCTCACCGAGGAGCAGCGCGATTACCGCGTGTGCTCCGCCATCAATCGCTCATGGGTGGTGGACCACCGCGGCCTCTCGCGCGAGGAGGTAGCTGCCCGTTGGCCGGAGTTGCGCCGGCAGCTGGCGGCGGAGTTGGGCGTGGGGGATACGGAGGAGGAGCTCTACCTCGGCCTCTCCGCGCGCGGTAATGCGGAGACTCTGCGGCGTGCCGGGCGGCGTGTGTATGAGCGCGCTTACTTGGCCGGTTTGCATGGTGAGGACTCGTATGACGTGGCGGATATTACGGCGGAGCTCATGCCGGAGGACCGCCCCACGGCAGAGGGCATAGGCACGCGGGCGTATGCCGAGGCGCAAGCCGTACGGGCACGCCTGCAACCCGTGGCAGCTACCTTGGCGGAGGGTATGGATGCCTTTGCTGCCATGGAGGAGGATTTCCTCTCCGCCCCGCGTGTGATAGCTGCTGCCCCGCAGCTGTGGCAGGCTGCCGGGCTTTTGCCCGATTTGCCGGAGGAGGAGCGCCGCTTGGTGATGTACCTGGCTGCTACTCAGCTCAGGCAGCAGCGGGCGCAACAGGGCGAGGCGGAGGAGGGCGTGGCCTCGCGCGCCGTGCGTGCCGTGCGCCGCGGTGCTGCCGGGCTCGGTATGGGTATTGCTCAGGGCATCGGCAACACCTTGGTGGCCACGGCGGATTCCGTGGGCTACCGTTGGGGTGGTGAAAGCGGGGCTGCCCTGCAGCAGGATGCCGCGGAGTGGGATGCCCGCCTGCGTACCCTGCGTGAGATTCGCCACCTGGCTCAGCAAGAGGTGCTGCCGCTGACGCTGCCGGGGGCTCCTGCGGCGGAGGAGTACCTGATGACGGCTGCGGAGAGCATACCCGCTGCGGTGATGGCCTGCGCCGGTGGGGCGGGGTTCCTCACGCTGACGGCTGCCGGCATGGGGGATGCCGTGGCGGAGGCGCGCCTGCGCTCACCGGAGACCCCGCAGCACCTGCAGTTGGCCGCCGGTGTGGTAGCCGGTGCCGTGCAGGCCGGTATTTTCATGGGCATCAGCCGCATAGGCGGTAAGCTGCTGGAGCGCAGCATCAATAACTTCATGCGCGCACGCGGGGCAGGGGCTGCTGCCTTCAGCTGGGCGGCGCTCAACTCTCTGGCGGGGCTCACCGCGGAGGGGGTGAAGGCGATGATGGGCGCTAAGCTGGCCTCTCTGGCGGATTTTGCCGGGCAAGAGCTCGCCTCGCGCGTGGCGGGTACGGCCTCTAACATCAATTGGCAACAATATGGTGATAACCTGACGGATATTGAGGTGAACATGCGTGAGGCCGCTGCTTTGCTGCCGTTTTTGCTCATTGGGGCAGGTAAATTGTCGCTGCGTCACTTTCGCTCGCCGCAGGGCGTGCTGGGTGAGGGCCGCCGGCTCTTGGAATGGGGTGCGGATGAAACTCAAGTGCGTGACATGATGAATGAGCCCGATCTTACCCGCCAAAATGACATGTTGCAGCGCCTTTTGCGCGGTACGGAGGTGTTCTCAGGCCCCGGTTTTTTGGAGGAGGCCGTGCGCGCACTCGGTTTGTTGAATATGGACTACTTCAAGGGCTTTGCGGAGCCCGCCGTTGTGCGTGATTTCTTGAAATTGCCGGCGGAGTCTTCACGCGTGCAGCGGCCGGACTTCGGTGTGCGCACGCAAGAGCAAATACTGGCCACGCCGGATCACGCCCGTGAGCGCTCCGGGGTGATGCGCGTGCGCAATACCAAGCAGTACCGCGAGGTGCTTGCCCTGTGGGATGAGTGGTGGACGCGCTCGCACATCACGGAGTACAGCTCACGTGTGGCGCTGGGTACGTGGGAGGTGACCTCCGGTAATGCCGGCCCGCGCTATGAGCGCAGCTCGCGTTACCTGCGTGAGCTGCTGCAAGAGGGCAGCCCCGTGCCGCGCCGTATGCACAACGCTGCGCTGTACGCCCCGCATGCGGAGGCGGAGCGCCGCGCGCTGCTGCGTGACCGCGTGGCGGAGCTGCAAGACCTCTCCTACCAGTTTTTGCTGAATGTGTACCCATTTGATTCGCTGCTCAACCGCCAAGTGACGGTGAACCGCATGCGCAAAGATGCGGAGACAACGCGCAATGCCCTGCTGGGTGAAATAGGCCGCACGGTGATTCGCGCGGGCTTGGGCTATTCCCCGGAGGAGAACTTTGCTACGTTCAATTCTTACTTGCAAGATTACTACATGCGCAAAAAATACGCGGACGGTGCAGCCAAAATAAACTGGCTGCGCGAGGTGCCGGCGGATTTCCTGAACAAGATGAATGAGCATGCGCAGCACTTCCGCGAGTTGCGCTACTCCGCCCACCCGGAGCTGCTGGAGGCGTTCCGCATCATGCTCGGCCTGCGCGCGAATACGGAGATGCTCATCAACCTGCTGCCCATGATGGAGGATTTCCAAACGGCTCTTGCCGGTGGTATGAGCCCCGCACAGGCGTATGAGCACCTGGCGGCGCGTGAGCTGGGTTATGATGCCTCCGCCCTGCGCAGCTACCCGACGGAGGCGCTGGCTACCACCCGCAATGATACCCCGGCGCAGGATTACGCTGCCCACAATGCTCGCTTGTGTGAGCAGTATCGCCGCTTTACCGGTGCTGTGCCGGAGCAAGAGCAGGGGGAGGATGGCAAGACCTACTGGCGCTTGCGCCGCCCCGGCGGTACTTACTCACGCTGGCATGAGTCCGCCGCTGCCGCTATGAATGATGTCGCGGCGAATGCCGCCCTGCTGTTCCTCCCGCTGGGGTATGATGTGCAGGGCTACTGGCAGGGCGCCGCCCGCCGTGGCGGGGCGAACCTTACGCTGCTGCCTTACGCGCAGGAGGGTGAGTTCTCCGGCTATGACCAGCTGTGCAGCTACGCCTTCCGTGACCTCACCCGCCATTGGTTGGAGAGCGCCTACCACTTGCAACCCGGCTTGCGGGTGGAGGAGTTGCGCAAGCGCTTTGTGCACAATCCGGCTTATGCGAACGGCATTAACCCGGTGTTCCTGGAGCAGCCTGAGGGTGAGGGCGCTTCGCTGCGATTCGACCTGCACACCCTGGCTACGCCGCATGGCTTGGCGCACGCGCGCTTTTACACCTACTGGCAGCGCCTGTTGGGCAGCGGTGCCCTCCGCGCGGAGGATGCCCACGGCATGCTGGAAGCCTGCGGTGTGCTGCAGGCGGAGGACGCTGCGGCCTGGGCTGCTGCCGAGGGGGAGGAGGGGCGCCGCGCTGCCATGGCGGGCAGCTTGGCGGAGTTCACCCTCATGTGCTACATGGCGCGCATGCCGGAGCTGCCCCTGCCGCCCACGGTGAAGGAGTGGTATGCTTATGCGCCCTTTTGCCCGCCGGAGCCCGTGGCGGAGGAGATGCCTCGCTCCGTCCCCTTGGGGCGCCGTGGGGCAGGCATCGTGCAGTGGAGCAACAGGCGCGTAGCCACTGCGCTGGCGGAGTTCGCCCCGCGTGTGGAAGCGCTGCGCTCTTTGGTGGCGCAGCCGCTGCCGCATGCTCGCTTGGAGTCCCTGCTGCAGGGGGCACTGGGCTTGGATGCCGCCCAAGCCGCGGAGCAGGTGTGGTGCTGCCACCGCTGCGGTGAAGGCCCGCTGCACACCGTGCCGGCGGCGTATTGGCAGCTCTTGCAAGAGCCGCTGCAGGCTTTGCCCCGCCTCTCTGCCGCGGAGCAGGCACGGCTGCATGATTACCTGATGCCCACCTGTGTGGAGAATGCCTTACCCATGGCCGAGCCGGCGCAAGATGCCGTGCAGGCCGCGCTGGCGAACTTGGACCGCGTGGTGCAGGCTCACCCGGAGTTGCACGCATACAGCTTGGCCGGGGCGGATGCCGCCCACGTGTGGTACACCCGCCCGCCGGCTGCCCCGCAGCATTCTGTCCCCCCGCTGGCGGAGCCGCGCTACACGCCGCTGCCCCTGTACCAAGGGCAGGGGGTGAGCGGTGAGCCGGAGCTTTACGCGTTGCCCGCGGCGGAGTTCCCCCTGCTGGCGGAGCCCGGTGTGCCACAGGCGCTGCGCGTGCTGGATGCCCTGCGCTCATACCCGGCCGGGCTTCCGTACGCGCTGGAAGGGGGCATTTACTGGCACAATCAACCCTATGGCGGGCAGCAGGGGGCGCGCCCCGTGGGCTTGGAGCAGCATGAGCCCATGCCGGCCATGCCTGCCGTGCTGCGCCTGCTGGAGGAGGTGCATGAGCTCTGCCGCCAGGCGGAAACCCCGTTCCTGGATTTCCGGGGTGTGCCGATTCCTCACCTCACGGCAGAGCAGCTGTATTGCCCGGAGCTGCGCAACGTCACCGTGTACCGCCGGCAGCAGGTGAGCTCCCCCTATGCGGATGATACTCACCTGGTGCGCCTGATGCCCGGCAGCCCCTTGGCTCATTTGCCCGGCGGCCGCTCCCCCTACGTGGTGGATGTGCGCGCGGGCGTGTACATGCAGGGTGGCCGTGCTTTGCGTGCCGATGACGGCGCGAATGCGTGCATGGTGCCGCTGCAGGAGTTTGAGCCTGCGCCGCTGCGTCCCTACTCCGCAGAGCACCGCCGCGCGTGGGCGGACCGCATGCTGGAGGATTCGCTGGAGCGCCTCGGCTCCATTGCGGAGCGCGGCCCGGATTTCATGGTGGACCGCCTGTGCGGCGGCATTCCCCTGCCGGAGCTGCTGATGCGCCTGTATGAGGACACGAACTTCTCGCAGGGTGTCATCGGCAACCGCGGCATGGGTGAACTGCGCATGCAAGAGCTGCGCGCCCTGCGCCTCGCGGCGGACATCATCGCCTGCGTAGCAGCCCCACGCAGCGCGACGGATGCCCGCAGCCTGCAAGCCTTCCGCAACCTGCAGAAAACCCTGCGCCTCTTCCGCGCGCCGAATGGGCAGCGCGAGCTGCTGGAGCACGTGTTCCGCCGCGGTAATCGCGAGATTTGGGAGCGCTCCTCTTACCCGCTTAACACCTATCCCCGACGATGATGACGGATTCCCCCACCACCATGGCCTCCCCCCTCTTGGGGGGACGCTTGGATGACCCCTTGTGGCGTCTCCACCATTTGTATTGGATAGAAAACAAGGCCGGGCACATGCAGCGCTTCACCCCGAACGCCGCGCAGCTACGCCTGCACCGCAACCTGTGGCACCGCAATGCCGTGCTCAAGGCGCGCCAGTTGGGTATCTCCACCTATGTGGCAATGCTCATGCTGGACCACTGCCTCTTCACGCCCAATTTCCACGCCGGTATCATCGACAAAACGCTGCCGGATGCGGAGCAAAAGCTGGAGAAGGTGCGCTTTGCCTGGGAACACCTGGATTACCTACCGCCGCACCCCACGGAGCAGGAGCGGGCGCTGGCTTTCTTGGGCTCGCTGCTCAAGCAACGCAGCGGTGCCCTCCGCCGCAATGAGTGGCACCCCGTGGCGGATGCCCGCAACCGCTTGGCCTTTGCCAACGGCAGCGACATCCGCCTGGGCACCACCCTGCGCGGTGGCACGCTGCAGCTGCTCCATGTGTCGGAGCTGGCGCATGTCTCCGTGCATGCCCCGTGGCGTGCGCGTGAGATTCGCACCGGTGCGGTCAATACCGTGCCGGCGGAGGGTACCATCATTCTGGAGAGCACGCATGAGGGCGGCCGCTTCGGGGTGAACTATGAGCTCACCCTGCAAGCCATGGAAAACTGCGCGCGCGAGCAGCTTTCACCTCTGGATTTCCGCTTCTTTTTCTTCAGCTGGTTCGATAACCCGGACTACGCCCTGCGTGGCACCGGTAGTTGGACGGATGCCCAGGCGCAGTACTTCGAGAAGCTGGAGAAGGAGCACGGCCTGCCGCTCACGCGCGGTCAAAAACTGTGGTACGCCCGTATGGAGCGCACCATGGGCGCCGCCATGCGCCAAGAGTACCCCTCCACGGCGGATGAGGCCTTCTCCACCGGTAATGATGGCGCCATTTACGGCGCGCAACTCGCCTTGCTGCGTGAGTCCGGCAGAATCGGGGCGGATTTCCGCTTCAACCCGCAGGAGCCCCTCTACTCCGCGTGGGATTTGGGGCTCAGTGACCACACCGCCATCTGGCTGGTGCAGCACTACGGTGGCAATGTGTACTGGCTGAACCACTACGCGGCCAACCAGCTCCCGCTGGAGCACTTTGCCGGCAAAATCCATGAGTGGCAGCGCCGGTACGGCCCCATTGCCACGCACTTTTTGCCGCATGATGCCGCCCACCGTGACCCCCACGGGCAATCTTATGTGGAGAGCCTGGCCCACTGCGGCATCAGTGCCGTGCGAGTGGTGCCACGCACGCCGGATATTTGGCGCGGCATTAACAACCTGCGCATGTTGCTGCCCCGTAGCTGGTTTCACCCGGACACGCTGCAGCAGCGCATCAACCCGCGCGGGGAGAAAGAGCCCTCCGGCCTGGCTTGCTTGGAGATGTACCGCTCCGCCCCCGCCTCGGCAAGCGGCGCCTACCGCGACACCCCCGTGCATGATGCCGCCTCACACTCTGCGGATGCCGCCCGTATGTTTGCGGAGGCGCTCAGCCATGGCCTTGTCGCCCCCATGCGCTTCTCCAAAAAACGCGCCCTCATGTAGCCTACGCCCAAAACACCACCCCGGCAACCCCTCGCTTGCCGGGGTGGTGTAAGCATGTTCGCGATTCGCGCGGTACCGGTTTTTCGGTTGATGGCAGCCAGCGCGTTAAATCGGAAGTTGAAAATCAGATTGCGAGCGTCAGCGAGCGGAATTCAGAGCCCCGGAGGGGCGCCATAAAATAGCCCGGCGGTGGAGCAGCGAAGCCGCGGAACCCCGGGTAGCGTAAAAAAAGAAAATTGAGCCCGGAGCGACGGAGCGAAGCGACGCAGCGTAGGCCGACATATAATGGCGAGGACCGTAGCGAAGCGGCCGGCCACGGCGTAGCAAGCGAGCGAAGCGAGACGCGAAGACGGGAGCTCCGAGCCG